>OGOD01001094.1_pt1 | contig 18766 bp, 15 predicted proteins | sample 1573631 | NCBI WGS metagenome assembly OGOD01 (sample SAMEA2581895, study PRJEB24529) | metagenome | biome: Human gut stool | place: China | collected 2011
TCATGTACATTAGATAATTCTTAAATGGATAGTTGGTATAACAATGGTAGTGTGCCTGTCGTTCATTCTTGCCACGTATATGCTTGGAAAGACGACAGTTGTAGGACATTCGATGGAGCCTACGTTAGAAAATGATGACAGTCTGCTGGTGGATAAAGTCAGTTATTGTTTCGGGCAGCCTAAGCGCTACGATGTGATTGTTTTTGAACCGGCAATAGCTAATGTGTCAAAATATTATGTCAAGCGGATTATAGGACTTCCGGGTGAGACTGTACAGGTAGTGGATGGAGAAGTGTATATTGACGGCAGCCCGCTTGAGGATGATGTGATATATGGTTTTTCATTGGAAGACGATGACGGAAATCCGATTGAACCGGAGAAGATATATAATGCAGGACTGGCATCAGAGCCAATCACGCTTGGTTATGATGAATATTTTGTGCTTGGAGATAACAGAAATAACAGCGAGGACAGCCGCTTTTCAAATGTAGGGAATGTTAAATATTCGTCAATCATAGGACGCATATGGGCTGTCTCGTCACCTTTTGGCAGAATGGGACTTGTGAAATAGATTTATAGAATGAGATTTTGGAGGTATTGATGAATATACAGTGGTATCCGGGTCATATGACTAAGGCTAAGAGAATGATGCAGGAGGATATAAAGCTTATTGATTTGGTAATTGAGCTGGTGGATGCAAGACTTCCGTTGTCGAGCCGCAATCCGGACATAGATGAGCTCGGTAAAAATAAAGCTAGGCTTATACTACTTAACAAGCATGACCTTGCCGATGAGAAAGTTAATGATGCATGGGTTGAATATTTTAAAGCGAAAGGTATCCATGCTGTTAAGATAAATGCTAAGAACGGAAGCGGGCTTAAGTCAATTCAGGGTGTCATAAATGAGGCATGTAAGGAGAAGATTGAGCGTGACAGAAAAAGAGGAATATTAAACCGTCCAATCAGGGCAATGGTGGTAGGAATACCAAATGTAGGCAAGTCGACATTCATAAATGCGTACGCAGGACGCAACTGTGCCAAGACAGGAAATATGCCGGGAGTGACAAAAGGCAAGCAGTGGATAAGGCTCAACAAGAACGTGGAGCTTCTTGATACACCGGGAATCCTTTGGCCGAAATTTTCGGATGAGCAGGTCGGAATAAGACTTGCACTTGTAGGCTCGATTAATGACCAGATTATCAATATGACTGAGCTGTCATACGAACTCATCAAATTTATGAGTGGGACTTATGCAGGCAGATTAACAGACAGATATGGTGTTGATGAGAGTAAGGAACCGCATGAGGTGCTTAGGGATATTGCTGTTGCGAGAGCGTGCATGAAAAAGGGAGGAGAGCCTGACGAGGAGAAGGCTATAAAGCTTCTTTTTGATGATTTCAGAAGCGGAAAGCTCGGAAGAGTATCACTTGAAAGACCTAGACAGTTATAGCATGACAGGCGGCTTGTACTCATAAACCGCTTAGAAAAGAGGAGTTTTATGGAAGAAAAAATCAGTGCAGTTAAAAAAAGGTTTGAAGATGCCGATGAAAATACTGTAAAGGAATTGATTGCAGAGTATGCGGCTTCTGATAAAGCCGGAATTATAAAGCTCGTTGAGAAATACAGAAAACAGCTTGATATGCTTCAGGCGGAGCGAGAACGCGTTGAGAACATGCTTGCATTTGAAAAGGAATACAGCATGTATTCAAATATATGCGGTATAGATGAGGCAGGACGTGGTCCGCTCGCAGGTCCAGTAGTTGCTGCAGCCGTTATACTTCCTAAGGATGCGAGGCTTCTGTATGTCAATGACTCTAAGCAGCTCTCGGAAAAGAAGAGAGAGGAGCTTTATGATGTCATAATGAGAGAAGCTGTAAGCGTTGGTGTCGGTATAGCATCGCCAGAGAGAATAGATGAGATTAATATCCTTCAGGCAGACTATGAAGCAATGCGTGATGCGGTGTCGCAGCTTACGCCGCAGCCGGAGTTGCTTTTAAATGATGCGGTTATCATACCACAGCTTACTATGAAGCAGATTTCAATTATCAAAGGTGATGCTAAGAGCCTTTCGATTGCGTCAGCCAGTATAATTGCAAAGGTAACAAGGGACAGGCTCATGTATGAATATGACAAGATGTATCCTGAATACGACTTTGCGTCTAACAAAGGCTACGGCTCTAAGGCTCATATTGCGGCAATCAAGGAGCATGGTGCATGCCCGATACATAGAAAGACGTTTATAAAGAATTTTATAGAAGGATAAGAGAAAACTTGTTACCCTCATTTTATATGAGAAGAAGCGGATTGCGAATATCATTGATAGATGGCAAATTAGATGAGTATTTGCATGAGGCGGATGAGGAGTGTTATGCGAGAATGTAGCATCTTGTGTAGCAGATGAAAAAAGGAATAGGAATTACAGAAGAATTAAAGGCTATCGACAAAATGAAGTGTATAGGACTGATGGATAATATAAGGAATGAGGCGGAGAAAATCGTGTGAAAAGAGCTGATATATGTGTGGTGTGGGTGCGGAGCGTAATGCTCCGCATTATTAAATTCATAATGCGAAATAGCAGATGTTATGATATAATTAGCTTCAAATAAGAGAGAACTATAGAGCATAAAGTAAGTTATTAGAATGTGATTTATGTGAAATATTATATATAGATTGAATTTATTTTTGTTTAGTAAAACACCTTATAAGATTTGAGAAAGTGGTGAGGATGAATGAAGAAAATAAATGAATATGTGTATATAAAGGACGAAACATTAGTGTATTCTTCTGGCAAATATAAAGTACCTAAGGATTTGAAAGCAGGGGAATATTATATATGGGGACAAGATATTTATTATGAATATACGCGTGAAGAAACAAACTATATTTGCAGAAACAATTATGATGGATATGCAGTTTTTGAGAAAAAGGATAAAATAGTATTTGAATGTGGTTGGATGACACCTGTTGATAATATAGGATATATTAATGAGAATGAAGTTATGCTTTACCCTAATCATGTTTATAGAACTGAAGCAGAAATCCCGGTAGGTTTTTATTTGTTTAAATTTGATAAAAAGTATTATATAAAGGAAGAAACTTTTTTAGGAGAAAAGGAATGTGGAGTAGATTTATATAGGGCTAATTCAGATTCGAGGAGAACACGTGAAAGAGGAGAATATGGATGTGTAGAGATTACAAGTGAAAAAAGACATATCGTTGTTTTAAATGGGATTGCCAAGTATTATGGAGACTCAAGATTTGACGAAAGGCAGATACTTAAAGAGGCGGACTCTTCTGTTAATGAGTTTTATAGCATGGGAAAACTTATATTTTCTAATGAAATTTTGGAAATGCGATTGTTTTTAAAATATCGTAAAGGTGGTAGATTTTGTGGAAAAATCACCATAGATGTTTTGGAATATGATTGGTATTCTGTTAACAGAAAATGTAAATGGATAGGGAAGATTAGCCCGATTTCAGGACAAACATTAAAACACATGGTAATAAAATTTAAGACACAAGATGGAAAGGAAGAAAATCGTACATTTAGTGGATGGCAAGATATCAGATATGTTTATGATGATGGAGTATATAAGGGAGGTTATATAGTACAGACAGAATTGCCTGTACAGTTTTGGGGACAGGAACTGCAATTAATGCTGTGCGAATACAATGATGATAAAATAGAGGAGACGTTGGAGGATTACAAAAATATTACAAATTATATGGATGAATCTGCAATTAGAAAATATTATAAAGAGGATTTTGCACAATTAGAAATTGTATTAAATAAAATGGGGATGGATGTTGAACGAGAGCTGAAGTGTTTTGATAAGATGCCAGATATTATTCATATAGTGCTTCCAACTTTGAAGCAAATTGCATTAGTAGAGCAAAATTTTGAAGATAGAACACGATGGGAAGAAAAAGAAATAACATTTGTTGTAAAAGCTACATATAATAAGGCTTTTTATTGCATTGCAAAATTGGCAGACAAAGCAAAAGCTGTTTATACACAAAAAAATGGGGATGAATTTGTAATAAAATTTGATTCAAAACAGAAGGATTGTATTAAAATGATATACTATATTCTGGAGCATGAACAATTTGGATATTTAGATGAAAACATTAGAGGATTTTTGCAAGCGAATTGTTGCGAATACTATATTACAAAAAAAGCAAGTGAGTGTATAGTAACATTAAATGAAATGTACGGATATAATGGATTATATAGAAATTCTATATTGGGTAGAATTATAAAGAAACAAACACGTAAGATAAAAAAAGAAATTGATAAAATTTATTCTGATATAGTGAGAGAGAATAGAGTTCCTACAAAATGGGGAAATGAGTATCGGTTATTTTCACTTATTAGTAAATATAATGCAAATGCTCAATATCAATATCATAGTGATTGGCTAGGACATCAGAGCTTGGATATATACATTCCTGAAAGTAAAATCGGCATTGAATATCAGGGAGAGCAGCATTATAAAGCGATAGACATATGGGGTGGTGAAGCAGCATTAAAAGAAAATCAAGAAAGGGATTTGCGTAATAAGAGATTATGTGCAGAGAATGGTGTGTTTTTATTAGAATGGTCATATGAATGTCCGGTAAATGATGAAAATGTAGTGCAATTTATGAAGGAAAATAGCATTCCGTTTGTTGAAAAAGTACTAGATGTGCAAATGCGGCATGAAATGGCACCAGTTATAGAAAAAAATAAAAAGGTTGAGAATGAAAAGGGCAAGCCGAAGAAGAACATTAAATACTATATAGTGCAATATAATTTGGAAGGAATCTATGTCAATAAATATGAGAATATAAGTAGTGCTGCGGGAAAAGTGGGTATTAGTAATACCAGCATTTCTAAGGCTTTGAGAGGAGAGAGAAATTCAGCAGCAGGTTTTATCTGGAGAAAAATAGATATTTCTGAAGAAATTGTAGAACGAATTGAAGTTGATTTTGATATCGAAAAAACCAATCTAGGACAGGCAAAGAAAATTGCACAATTAAGTTTAGAAGGGCATGTTGTTCAGGAATTTGAGTCGATATCAGATGCTGCGAGAAAAATGGGCATATCATCGAAACATATACAGAACGAATTATCCAAAGAAAAATCAAATGAGTGGAAAATTTTATAATAAGCAGTATTGTATGGACGATTATATTGCAATTATTAATACAGATGATAACGCAAAAGAGTTTTGAGAAGCAATTATTAAGGCTGTAATAAAGACAAATACGACAGAGCAGCATTGCAAAGAACTTACGAAAAGAATAAATAATGCAAAAATAGCGGAGATAAGGACAAAATAAAGTGTGTATTGCAGAAATATATGCAGAAGTATGAGCCTATACTGGAAAATAAAAATATGATATTCCTTTATGCAATCAGTAAACAAGAATATGATGTTACAAAAACGGAAAAGGGAAGTGGACAGTTAGATATGATGAAAAGTTTTGTTTACAGTTATGAAGCACAGAAATCTTATGCTAAAGGAACTGTTAAGCATTGTTTGAGAAAGTATTAAGTCAAAATGAAAAATTTATAAAAAATGAAATTGATATATTGCTAAGCTAATATTTTGAAAATACTCACACCAGTGGTATGAGAAAAAGGCATAGTGTAAAAAATATAGAGTAATAAATTTGGAGATATGTTATTAATATATGTAACGACAGGGAGGTTTGAAAATGGGATTAGATATAGAGAATATGGTAGAAGGACAAATTATTAAATTTTTAAAACCCAAGCAGTTTGAATTTGTTAAGAAATTGAAATCTGGAGGAACTGGTAAAACATTGTTGATGCGAGATGCTACAATTGATGAATTGTTTGTGTGTAAAAAATATGACCCAGAACAGAAAGAATATGAAGATGAGTTTTATATCCGTTTTATACAGGAAATTAAAATTATGTATTGTTTATATCACAATAATATAGTGAGAATATATGATTACTTTTTGTATCCAGAGTATAAAACAGGGTATATTATAATGGAATATATAAAAGGAAAAAATATCGAAGAATTTTTTGAAACAGCAGACGAGGAAAATATTAATTCGGTCTTTATTCAAATAATATGCGCTTTTTTATATTTAGAACAGCATAATATATTACATAGAGATATACGACCTGCAAATATTATGATAGATGATACAGGTAAAGTTAAAATAATCGATTTTGGTTTTGGAAAGCTGTTAAATGGAATCAAAAGTGAAAGTGCAAGTGTTCTATTAAACTGGCAAGCATCAAAGATTCCAGAGGAGATATATAATGAACGCTATGGTGTCAAAACGGAAATTTTTTATGTTGGCTATTTGATAAAAAATTTAATTGAGAAGTTAAATATAAAATGTTTTAAGTATGAAAAAATATTGGAAAAAATGGTAGAGGTTAATCCAGAGAAAAGAGTGGATTCTTTTGAGGAAATACAAAATAGTCTTACTGAACAAAGAATTGAAGAAATAAATTTTGCAGATGAGGAGAAAAAAATTTATCAAGATTTTGCTGTGTCTTTTTGCGGATTGATTTACCGAATAAAAGATAATTTGAGTGTTGAGAAGAATGCAACTATAATACTAGAAAAGTTAAAAATAATTTTAAGGGACAACTGTTTAGAAGAGTATATTACTTCTGTTGATAAATTGATTTCGATTTTTGTGAAATCTGACTATAAATATTATAATAACAATATTGAAGTGTACATAGTAAAGGAATTTTATAATTTTTTGTTGAATCAGACAGATGGAGTAAGAGATATAATTTTGAATAATTTGTATGGACGAATAGGAAATATACCTGTTATTGATAGTATATTAGATAATGAATTGCCGTTTATTTAAAAAATATTACACCAAATATGATACTACATGTAATAAAAATGGGAGGTATTCAGAATGTCAAAATGGGATAAACTATTAACGAGAATATGTGCTTTATCAAAAGACCTACGATTTGATGAACTGCGTAAGGTATTGGAAAGCTACGGATATATGATGAATGCCCCAAAGGGGGAACGTCATTATATTTTCAGAAAAGCCGGATGTCAGTCTATAACGATATCTAAGCATGAACCCAGCAAAAAGTGTATATAGAGATGGCGAAACAGATTGTGGAAAGAGAAGAGAGGCTGTTAATGATGAACCGCTGAATGATTATTTGGCAATGAATTATCGTATGGAAATTGTAGAAGATAAGGATGATGACGGTTTCGTGGTTTCTTCCGGGATGTATTACCTGTAGATAAACAGTAGAATCCGCTTATGGAAGGTGGTATTGAAATCTATGAGTTGGACAGTTTAGAGGATTATTTTGGACAGTTTATGCTTAGAATGTCTCGTAGCCTGCACCGTTCTTTTGCTGAACATTCCAAGAATTAAGGCATCAGTATGAATCATTATTGTGTTTATCTTTTTCTGGAAATGATACGATTTCAAAATAGTTGTTGCAGACAGTTACTTCAATCGCTATAATGAAATGGCAACACTTTGGCAACAGAAAATTAGTAAGCCAAAATAAAGTGTGCAAATATAGTAAAATATCGGCAGATTCTAAATAGAACTTAAATAAAATAGTTTGGTTCAAAGCAACAACTTGTCGAAATCAAATATATAGTGGTTAAATCAGACCGGTTTCATATTAAATTATATCAGGTAAAATGCGGAGGTGTGCTATGAATATAAATATGGGTCACATGGCTAGTGGAAATACATCAATCAATATCAATGTACATCCGAATATACATAGTACACAGCCCACAGTGACGATAAACGGTTCGCAGCAGACGAATCAGGCACTTACAATTCTTCGTTCACTTGCAAGCGGTGCGACCTTTTCAGCCAATATAACGGATGTTAACGGTGAACAGGTGACAATAACGCTTGATGGAGGACAGTCGTTTACAGCGACACTGCTTAACAGCTCGGCTTACAATATCGGTGACAGGGCAAGCTTTATTTTGCAGGATAATACAGGTGACAGCATAGTTCTTAAGGCTATGACAATGCAGGAGACGGCATTTGAGACAGCGATGGTCAACAGATCGCTTAATGCTGCCGGAATTGCTCCGACAATAAGAAACCGTGAAATGGTTCTTGAGCTTATGCACAATGGCATGCCTATAGGACGTGATGCACTTCTTGATATGGTGAAGGAAATATCGCTTCATCAGGATGCCGACATAAGTGACATAATTGCTCTAAAGAGAATGGGTATTGAGATTACGGATGAGAATCTGAGTGCATACAGGAATTATAAGGAATATAATGGTGCGATGCAGGCAGATATTTCAGAGCTTGGGGAGAAATTGTCCGCCTCGGTTAATACAGGAAAAGATTTGTCGGATATAGTGAAGCTTGTTGCCGATGACATTTTACATGCTTTAGACGGCTCGGAATCAAAGGATGTCAATGGGAAAATAAGCGATGACGCTGACGGTAATAACGCAGATGGTAAAAATACTAACCATATAAATAGCAATGATAAGAATATTGATGGCAATGGAAGCAATGAGTCTTTGATTGACAAAACTCAGCCTGAGAGCACTGCCGATGCAGTGCAGAAGAAAATGATGGATGATGTCAGGAGTACTCTTGGAAAGCTTGTTGATAACTATAATGCCATGACAGGAAAGAATATCAAGCTGCCGGGCGGAATTGTGCAGTCCGATAAGCTTGCAGATTTTTTGAATGACTTAGCGAAGCTGACACAGGAGCTTGAGACCGAGCCGGTGCTTAAGGATAAGATGCACAGCCTGTTAAAGGGGGATAAGGTATCCAAGCTTTTAAATGAGCTTGTCCGTGACAGCTTCAGCATGAAAATGACGGATACGGCGGATTGTGAAGCAGTGAAGGAGCATATTGCAAAAACGCTTGGCAGGCTTAATTCCATCTCTGAATATGCAGCATCAAATCAGAATACAGCTCTTGCTGACTCTGCTTTACAGATGAATAATAATATGGAATTTTTAAACAACATGAACCAGTTTATGGCTGCTGTACAGGTACCGATTAAAAATATCGGCGAGCATGGGGACGGTGAACTGTATGTGTACCGCAGGAACAGGGGAAAAGACAGCGATGATGATACTGTAAAGGCATTTCTGCATCTTGATATGGAACACCTTGGAGCGCTCGATATATATGTGACACTTAAAGGCAGCAGTGTATCAACCAACTTTAAGGTCGAGGATGGGAATGTGCTCGATTTTCTTGAAGCTAATATGGAACAGCTTACCAAAAAGCTTAATGATGACGGATATAATGTATCAGTAAATATATCAGAAAAAGAGGATGGAACAGGCTTTGACTTTACGAGAGAGGTACTTGCTCCCGCACTTCCCGTAAATGATGTTAAGCGCTTCAGGTTTGATGTGAAAGCCTAGAAAATATGTCGTGGAGATGAGGTGGCATCATGGGAGAAAAGGATGATTTCAGAAACAGACAGGCGATAGCACTTACCTACGAACCGGGGACAACAGCACCTACCATTGTTGCAGCCGGAAGAGGATATGTGGCAGATAAGATTATTGAGACAGCCAAGGAAAACGATGTACCGCTGTATGAGGACAGTGAGCTGTCAGATACTCTTATGCGCCTTGAAATCGGTGATACGATTCCGCCGGAGCTGTATAAAGTTGTGGCAGATATACTTATCTTTGTAGACAGTATGGATAAGATAAAAGGAAAACTAGATTCGGCAAAAAGAAAACAGTAAGAGGAATATATTATGGCAAAGGATATGACAAAAGGCAGAATACTGCCACAGATGACAGCATTTGCGATACCGCTTATACTCGGAAATCTGTTTCAGATTTTATATAATGCTACGGATTCTATAATTGTTGGACAGTTTGTGGGGGATGGAGCATTAGCTGCGGTGGGTACTGCCGGCCCTATAATGAATATGGCTATACTTTTTATCAGTGGTATGTGCATGGGTGCGGGTATACTTATGAGTACCTTGTACGGTGCCAAGGATATGAAGAATCTTGAGAAACAGATAAGTACTACTCTTATAGGTGGATTGATTTTCTCAATGCTTATAGCATTTTTCATGATTGTTCTGGCTGTGCCGATATTGCGGCTTATAAATTCGCCGGAGGAGATAATAGGAAGTGCGGCAATATATTTAAGAGTTGTGTTCCTTGGACTTATTTTTACTTTTGTATATAATTTTCTTGCGAATACACTAAGAGCTCTCGGTGACAGCAAGACACCTCTTTATTTTCTGGTTATAAGCGCATTTTTAAATGTTGCCGGGGATTTGCTTTTTGTTGTGACATTAAGACTTGGAGTTATGGGAAGTGCGATTGCAACAGTTCTGTCTGAAGCGCTGTGCTGTATATGCTGCGGTGTATATGTCAAGCTCAAGGTTCCGATGCTGTGCCTTGGAAAAAAATGGTTTGTATTTGAGAGAAGAATTCTCTGGAGAACATTTTCGTATGGTATAACAAGCGCTTTGCAGCAGATGTGCGTCCAGCTCGGAAAAATTCTTGTGCAGGCAATAATAAATGTGCAGGGTGTTGCGTTCATTGCAGCATTTACGGCAATTAACCGCGTGGATGATTTTGTTCTGTCACCGGAGGGAAACATAGCTCATGCTACTACGACTTTTATCGCACAGAACAGAGGAGCCGGAGATGTTGGGCGTGTCAAAAAAGGCTACAGATGCGGTATCATAATGGAGATAATATTCTCTGCTGCAGTGAGCGTTGCCGTATATTTTTTGGCACAGCCGCTCATGAGATTATTTGTGACTGAGGACAGTGCGGAGGTTGTAGCTTTAGGTGTCTCATATCTTAAAATAATAGCATTTATGTACATAATGCCGGCACTGACTAATATTGTGCAGGGCTTCTTTAGAGGCATGGGAGATCTGAAGGTTACGCTTATAAGTACAATAACCAATATGGGTGTGCGTGTAATAGCTGCTCATATCCTTATAAGCATGATGGGCAAAGGCTTTTATGCACTTGCATGGTCTAATTTCTGGGGCTGGGTTTTTATGCTGTTGTTAGAAGTTCCACTGCTTGTACGCAATATGGTGAAGCTTGGAAGAGGGGAGCTGTAGATTGGATACAAGAAGAATCGGGAGCATGTATGAGGATATTGCATGTAGGTATCTTGTCGGCAAAGGGTATGAGATATTTGAGCGGAATTATCAAAACAAGCTTGGAGAGATAGACATTATTGCAGGAAGTCCTGAAAAAATCTTAGTGTACTGCGAAGTGAAATACAGAAGCAGTGATGAATACGGAACGCCTTTTGAAGCTGTTGGATATGGAAAGAGACGGAAAATATGCAGGGCAGCATCACTGCACTTTGCAATGCATCATTACAGCGATGATACTATATGCCGTTTTGATGTCATAGGTATATATGGGGATGGAAATATAGAGCATATAGAGAATGCATTTGATATGTGCAGATAGGGAAGCCTTGTGCTTCCTTTTTGATTATGGAAGGTTATAATATTTTTATTGATTTTTAATTTGTAATCGTTATATTGACAGGTTTATAATACATTTGCACTATATATTTTAGATATAAAGGAGAAGAAGCACAAATGAGCAAGAAAATGAAGGAAAAAGAAGATGAGAGCTTCATGATTAAAGTTGCAACCTTCATCGTTGATAGGAGAAATCTTTTCTTCCTGATATTTGGTATTGCGATTATCTTTTCGTTGTTTTCAAGCAGCTGGGTGAAGGTGGAAAATGCACTTTCGGCATACCTGCCTGAATCCACAGAGACCAGCAAGGGACTTAGCCGAATGGAGGATGAGTTCATAACATATGGCTCGGCTAAGATAATGGTGACGAATGTTACATATGAAACAGCATGTGAGATATCTGACATGATAGAGAATATGGATTCTGTTGTCATGCTTACATTTGATGAGACGACAGATCATTATAATAATTTCTCAGCTCTGTATGATGTGACATTTAACTATCCTGAGACGGATGATAGGGCTCTTGACGCACTTGCAGAGCTTGAAGATAAGCTTTCGGGATATGATATATACGTATCTACGACAATGGGAGATGCATCGGCTGAGCAGATTGCAAGTGAGATGTCTGTTATAACAGTGCTTGTTGCCGTTATCGTTGTTACAGTTCTTTTAATCACTTCGCAGACATGGGCTGAGGTGCCGGTTCTGCTTCTTACATTTGTAGCTTCGATGCTTATAACTAACGGTACGAATTTTATTATGGGAACCATTTCATTCGTGTCTAATTCCGTAACAGTTGTACTACAGCTTGCATTGTCAATCGATTACGCAATTATATTCTGTAACAGATATAAAGAAGAACATGAGAAGCTTCCGACAAGAGAGGCGGATATTGTAGCACTCAGCAAGGCTATTCCTGAGATTGCATCAAGCTCGCTTACGACAATAGGCGGTCTTGTTGCAATGATGTTCATGCAGTTTGGTATAGGCAGGGATATGGCACTGTGTCTTATAAGAGCTATCTTCTTAAGCCTTCTCTCAGTATTTCTTCTCATGCCGGGACTTTTAATGATTTTTGGCAGGCTGATGGATAAGACAAAGCATAAGAGCTTTATTCCAAAGATTCCTTTTGTCGGAAAATTCGCTTACAGGACAAGATATGTGATGCCTGTTATTTTTGTAGGACTTATTGTTGTGGCATATTTTATTTCATCGAAATGTCCTTATGTATATGGCTATTCACAGATTGAGACACCTATTAAGGGTGATTCGCAGATTGTAGATGAGATGATTGAGGAGAGCTTCGGCTCATCGAACATGGTTGCATTAACGATACCCGCCGGAAGCTACGATAATGAGGCCAGGCTTATCAATGACCTTGAAACCTGCAGTGAGGTTGACTCATGCATGGGGCTTGCAAATACAGAGGCGATGGATGGTTACATGCTTGCGGATAAGCTCACGATAAGAGAGTTTTCAGAGCTTTTAGAGCTTGACTACGAGGTTGCGGAGCTATTATATATGGCTTATGCTGTCAATGATGAAAACTATGCCAAGCTTGTGAATGGTCTGTCAAATTACAGTGTACCTCTTATAGATATGATAATGTTCCTTTATGACGAGGTAGATGAAGGATATGTGACATTAGATGATGCTCTTATGGATACACTAGAAAATGCACATACACTTATGAAGGTTGCAAAGGATCAGCTTCAGGGAGAAAATTACAGCCGTATCTTGGTATATCTTAATCTTCCGGAAGAAGGTGATGAGACATTCGCATTTCTTGACAAGATGCACGATATGGCAGGAGTGTACTATCCGGAGGATGAAGTGCTTGTTCCGGGAGAATCTATGAGCCAGTATGACTTATATAAGACATTCCAGGTTGATAATACTGTTGTTAATGTTGTCTCAATTCTTGCTGTTCTTGTCGTGCTTTTGTTCACGTTCAAATCAGCCGGAATGCCTGTACTTCTTATTCTTGTAATTCAGGGAGCTATATGGATTAACTTTTCATTTCCGGCATTGCAGAGTAAAAATCTTTTCTTTATGAGTTATCTTATCGTAAGTTCAATCCAGATGGGTGCCAACATTGACTATGCGATAGTTATTTCAGGACGTTATATGGAGCTTAAGGATAAGATGAGCAAGGAACAGGCAATTATTGAGACTATGAACTTCGCATTTCCGACTATTGTTACGTCAGGAACCATGCTTGCGCTTGCAGGAATACTTATCGGCCGGATGTCATCTGATGGTGCGATTTGCGGAATCGGACAGTGTCTTGGACGAGGAACAATTATATCTATTATTATAGTTATGTTTGCATTGCCACAGATTCTTCTTCTTGGAGAGAAGGTCATTGAAAAGACATCATTTGCTGTATCGATACCTCTTAAAATGGAAAAGACAACAGGTCTTATCCGTGTTGACGGAATAGTGAGTGGTCAGGTTGAGGGCAGTATTGTCGGTGAGATGCATGGATTCATAAGAGGAAATGCAAATCTGTTCGTAAGTGCAGGCAATATAGAGCAGAAGCAGGAGGATGATACAAGGCAGGAGGCACAGAATGAAGATGAAAAGCAGGAATAGAATTAAAACCATATTAAAAAGGCTTGGTTTATATGCTCTTGCAACAGTGTTGGCAGCCGGGAGTGCTCCATATATGAGTGTATTTACTGTATATGCCCAGGATGAAGTGCAGGATGAAAATGGGGAAAATCAGGATAATACAGAGACAATATACATATCAACTGTTGATGATTTTTTAGAGCTTTCAGCTAACTGTTATATAGATTCATGGTCAATGAATAAGAGAGTTGAGCTTATGAATGACCTTGATTTCACAGGCAGAGAGCTGGTTATGGTTCCTGTATTTGACGGATATTTTGACGGTAACGGATATACGATATCGGGAATCAATTTTACAGGAGAGGGCTATGTGACAGCTTTGTTCAGATATGTCGAGGAACAGGGTGCTATTGACAGCCTTAACGTAAAAGGAAATATAACTGCACTTGATGAGCAGGAGTGTGTCGGAGGAATTGTAGGCAGCAACTATGGAACAATCAAGAACTGTACATTTGAAGGTACGGTCAACGGAAAAAGAACTATAGGCGGCATAGCGGCTTTCAATAAGAGCACCGGAATTATAAAAAGGTGCAGTGTGAGCGGAAGAATAACAGGCTCATACTATACAGGCGGAATTACAGGAATAAATCATGGAATAATAACCAACTGTACCAACAACGCAGGAGTGAATGATGACAGTGCATGGGTAGAATATGAGGATGAGAACAGCTCTAACCTTATAGGAAGCCTTACAGACGATGATAAGACCAGCATAAGAAGCGGTGTTGACGCAGGTGGAATTTCGGGATTTTCAGATGGAATTATTGCATCAAGCAATAATACAGGACAGATAGGATATGAGCATGTCGGGTATAATATCGGCGGAATTGCCGGAAGACAGTCGGGAATTGTAACGGCGAGTGTCAACACAGGAAATGTATACGGACGAAAGGATGTCGGAGGAATAGTCGGTCAGATGGAGCCTTATATAGAGGTTGTTGAGGCAGAAAAAATAAGAAGCTCGGTCGACGAACTCCATGACTTAATCAATAAAACCTTTGATGATATGACGGACAGCAAAAACGCAATACATGATGACTTTGCTGACCTCATAACGAATGCCGACAAAGCTGTCGATACAGGACATATTATGGCAGATGAAGTATCTTCATTTGTAAACAGCAATCTTGATCAGATGGATATGATTGTCGAGAGGATAGAATATGTATCCGATTCCATGCCGGCAGTTATTGATTCCTTCACTGCTTCAATGGACAGCATGAATAAAATGGCAGAGTGGATAAAAAAACTGAGTGATGACATTGATATTTCAGGTCAGCTTAATGCTAACAGTGGTGACAAGGAAAAATATGATGCGGCTGTAAAGCAGATTGAGGATGCGATAGACAGATTTAATAATTCTGTCGGGAACGGCTCATGGCAGGATATAGATAAAATTCTTAAGGACAGTGACGGAAATTACAAGAGCTTTGATGAACTGACTGAGGATGATTTAAAGGCCGTAGTGGAGTCCGTAGTCGACATTTTAAAGAATGCAGAGGATATGTCAAATGCTGCCGGTGATGTTGCAGATGGAATTAACAAAATAGCGGATATATTGAAGCCATACTTCGAAAATGCAGGTGACGCTGCAGGTAAAGATATAGAGAATGCCGCAAATGAAGTGCAGAACGCTGTTACACATGCGAATGCTGCATTCAATGGAATAAAGAACATATTTACATATCTTAATGCGCAGTCTGATGTGCGTTTTACAAGGCTTTCGGCAGATTTTGATACACACAGGGATGAGCTGAATAACGAAGTAAAGAGCATATCGGCAGGAATTTCTAAGCTCAATGACGATGCATCAGTGCATTCGGATATTGTAAATCAGGATTTGCAGCAGATAAATGACAAAGTAAATGAGATATTTAATCTTATATTAGACAAGGTTGAAGCATATATTGAGCTTGACACGGAACAGATTTATGACGATGTGTCAGATGAGGAGATAAATGCTGAGACTACAGGAAGAGTTGACGGCTGTAACAATGTCGGAGATGTTTCGGCAGACATCAATGTCGGAGGAATTGCCGGTTCAATGGCTGTAGATAGTGATGACCTTGAAGATAATGCCGCAGGAAAGAAGGATATAAGTCTTGGAAGCCGTTACCTAACAAAATGTATTATAAATAACTGCAAGAATAATGGCTATATTACTTCTAAAAAGGATGGTGCAGGTGGTATCGCCGGCTATATGAAGCTTGGAATAATAAGACAGGCTAGATCATTCGGAAGTGTCAAGAGCAGTGAAGGCGGTTATGCAGGAGGTGTATGCGGACAGTCACTGTCGATGATAGTAGATTCGTATGCACTCTGTTCGGTTTCGGCGAATAAGTATGTCGGAGGAATAGCCGGTTATGGAAATATCATAAGAGGATGCTATTCAATGGTCAACCTCGAAGCTGAATCCGGAAGAGTCGGAGCCATTGCGGGACAGACAACTGCCTACGAGGATGAGGAAAAGGAAAACGAAGATAATGTTACAGGCAATTTCTATGTCAACAATGGAATACATGGTATTGACGGCATAAGCTATACAGGGGTTGCTGAACCGATTGAATATGAGGATCTCCTTGAAGTACGCGGTATTCCTGTCGATTTTAAACAGCTTAAGGTGACATTCAGGGTTGACGATACTTATGTTGAGAGACAGACACTTGCATATGGAAAGCCATTGTCCGAGCTTAATTTCCCGGCAGCACCGGTAAAGGATGGCTATTATGTTGTGTGGCCTGATGTGTCAGACCAGATTATGACCGGAAACATTGTCATAAATGGCGAGTACAAGAATAATGTGACATCTGTTGCAAGCAGTGAAGCGGATGAGAGCGGAAGAGCTTATGCAATCATATCGGATAATTTCACGGATAAGACAACGCTAACAGTGGCAAACAGCAAGATGGAGCTTCCAAGTGATGCCAACATGAAGGAAAATGTTGTATATGAGCTTTCGGTAAGCGATATTTCAAATGTAACAGCAGATGATATTACGGTAAGAATTTTAAACCCATATAAAAAAGCAAAGCTTTATGTATTTGACGGAAACAGCTGGGTTGAGCTTGAATATAACACAAAGGGAAGCTATGTTGAGACGACAATGCATGGAACGCAGGCACAGTTCTGTCTTGTAAATGAAGCTGTAGACCCGATGCTTTATATTATGATCGGAGCAGGAGCGTTCGCAGTAATTGCGCTGGTGGTCATGATAAAGCTTATACATGTGTGCAGGAAGAAAAGGAAATCTATGTCGGATAAAAAAGAAGAGGAATAATACACATAAATATGTATGATGAGGGTGGAATAAAATGTATGATATAAAGTATCTTAATAAAGAAAAGACTACCTATATAGAAGTTAAGCGCGCAGAGGAAGAAGACGGAGTTCATGTTGTACCTATCATTAAATTCGAATCATACAGGAATGAAAAGTGGTTGACACATGGCTTTTCTACAAGGCTTGGCGGCTTCAGCAGCGGAATATACAGCAGCATGAACTTAAGCTTCTCTCAAGGAGATGACGAAAGATTTGTAAGAAAAAACCATTATCTGATGGCAGATGCGTTCGGTGTTAAGCCTGACAATATTGTATATTCGCATCAGACGCATACAACCAACGTGCTCCGTGTTAATCTAGAGCATACCGGAATGGGGCTTACAAAGGAAAGAAGCTTTCACGATGTAGATGGCTTCGTGACTGATGTGCCGGGGCTTATGCTTGTGACAGCCTATGCTGACTGCGTGCCGCTTTATTTTGCAGATTGCAGTCAGCATGTGATTGGGCTTTCGCATTCGGGATGGCGCGGTACAGTAAATAATATGGTACAGGCGACCATAGACAAGATGCGGATAGAGTTTGGCAGCAGACCGGAAGATATTGTGGCTTTTATAGGACCATCCATATGCGCCGCATGCTATGAGGTCGGTGAGGATGTTGCGTTAAAATTTGCCGACACATATAAAGAGAATGCTGATAAGGTATTAAAATTAAAAAAAGAGACAGCAATGGAGAAAAAGTATTACCTTAATCTCCATGCTGCCAACAGGATAAATATGCTTCATGCAGGAATACCGCAGAGAAATGTACATGTCACGGATATATGTACATGCTGTAATCCGGATTTGCTTTTTTCACACCGCGCATCTAAAGGAAAGCGCGGAGGCTTGTGTGGATATATGATGATAAATGAATGACCGCCTTTGTGTGGTCATTTATTTTTCTGCAAGCTCTTTCTCGTACTCAAGCTTCGTCTCTTCGTTGTAATTGTCAATAAGTTCATGGATTCTCTCGGTAGGGTCCATAAGTCCGCCGATTGATTTGTCATGATTGAGAGCATCTATAATCTTGGCAAGGAACTTGCTCATATCAGCTTCGATAAAATAAGGCTTTGCTTTGATATTGTCGCTTATATAGGTAAGATTTGTCGTGACAACACCGGATATATAGCCTTTATTATAATACTCGTCAAATTTCGCCATGCCGTCAGTGAAAAGACCGAATGTTGTGCAGACAAATACTCTGCGGCATCCGCGCTGCTTTAGGTTGGCTGCAGTATCAAGAATGCTCTCTCCGGATGAAATCATGTCATCTATTACCATGACATCTTTGCCTGTGACATCGCTTCCTAAAAATTCATGAGCTACAATAGGGTTCTTGCCGTTTACTACAT
>OGOD01001113.1_pt1 | contig 18441 bp, 16 predicted proteins | sample 1573631 | NCBI WGS metagenome assembly OGOD01 (sample SAMEA2581895, study PRJEB24529) | metagenome | biome: Human gut stool | place: China | collected 2011
GATTTAAGGTTAACAAAGGTTGGAGCAAGGCGTTGCTCCTTTTTTTATGCCTATACTCCAAATTGCCTTTGTTTTTCTCTTCCCAGTACATGTGTCAATCACCCTTTAATAACTGCCATTGGAGCAAGTTCCACCAATGGTTTCACCAAATCCCGCTCATTCGCTATCACTTGCGCAATATCTTTATAAGCTCCCGGCGCTTCATCCAATTCATCCTGCGAACGAAGTCCGTGAATGATTCCTTGCTGGTTCATTCGCTCTTTCTCTTCATCCAGTGACAAACGGCGACAAGCATCCTTTCGTCCCATCAATCGGCCGGCACCATGCGAACAGCTTTTGAAGCTCTCCGGATTACCCAGTCCTTCAACGATATAGGATTTAGTACCCATAGATCCGGGGATAATACCAATCTCACCTTCATAGGCACGCGTAGCTCCTTTTCGGTGCACAATCACATCCTGATCGAAATGGTTCTCCCAGGCTGCATAGTTGTGGGCAATATTAATCATAGGCTCAAAGTCCGCTTCAGGTTTCACTGCCTGGATGGCTTCACAAATACGGGTCATCATCAACTGACGGTTGGCAAAGGCAAAGGCCACACAGTAGTTCATTTCACGGAAATAATCCTTTGCCATCTGCGTCTCCATTGGCAGGTAAGCCAGTCCCGATACCATTTCAGAATACCATTTCTCATTCCAATATTGCGCAATCTTATTATAGTGATTGGCAACCTTCAAACCAATATTACGGCTTCCGGAGTGAATCATCACCCACACATCAGACGTTTCGGTATCTTTCTGAATCTCAATAAAGTGGTTTCCTCCTCCCAAGGTTCCTATCTGCTTCAAACAAGCCTCGTACTGATTCTTCAATATAGGCATCTCCTCAAGGTCGAATCCTTGTGGAAGTAATTCCTGATCTTGCTTTTTAGTATGATGATCGAATCCCAAGGGAATGGCCGCACGAATCTTCGACATGATGGAAGTCAAATCCGTATAACTAAAATCGTCCGCTTTTCGATTGGTCTTAATCGCACACATTCCACAACCGATATCCACTCCCACAGCATTGGGAACAATCACACCCTTCGTAGCCAACACACCGCCAATTGGCATTCCTTTTCCCGCATGGGCATCAGGCATGATGGCGATATGTTTAAACGCAAAAGGAAGTGAAGTTAAATCCATAATCTGCGACATACAAGAGTCTTCTACTTCATTCAACCAAAGCTTAGCGGGCAAACGTGTTCCCATAATTACTTTTTCCATACTTCTTTTCTTTTATCCATTCATATAAATCTCGTTATCGGGAGCAAAGTAAGATGGGAAGTACGAAATCTATTTGCGCAATGGATATTATTTTCTATTTTTGTAGAAATATATGCAAAAAAGTCGTGTCTCCGCAATGATTGTATCATCAAAAAGTCCGGATATGGCGCCTTGATATCTATAACACTATATATAATAGAACCTAATGAAGAAGATATTGATTATCGGCGCCAATGGATTCACCGGACGCCAAATATTAAATGATTTGTCTGTTCATGCACAATATAAGGTAACGGGGTGCTCTCTGCATCCGGATATTTCTCCGAATGATGCAGGGAAATATCGTTTCATTGAAACAGATATACGGAATGAAGCGGACATTAAGCGTCTTTTTGAGGAGGTTCAGCCTGATGTGGTCATTAATTGTTCCGCCCTGTCCGTACCGGATTATTGCGAGACGCATCATGAAGAGGCTTATCTTACCAATGTGACCGCAGTGAGCCAACTGGCTGTTTTTTGCGAAGAATATAAAAGCCGGTTCATTCATCTATCGACGGATTTTGTTTTCGATGGAAAGATGTTTGTTTTCGATGAAAAGATAAATGAAGATGCCGGACTGTTGTACACAGAAGAAGACATCCCCGCTCCCGTCAACTATTACGGATATACCAAGTGGAAAGGAGAAGAGAAAGTGGCAGAAACTTGCAGCAGTTATGCTATTGTCCGTGTAGCAATCGTTTATGGCAGAGCGCTGCCGGGACAACACGGTAATATCGTCCAGTTGGTAATGAACCGTTTGAAAGCCGGGCAAGAAATCCGTGTCGTATCCGATCAATGGAGGACACCGACTTATGTTGGAGACGTATCGGATGGTGTACAGCGTTTGATAGCACATACAACGAACGGTATCTTTCACATTTGCGGAGATGAGTGTATGAGCATTGCGGAGATTGCTTATCAGGTAGCAGATTATATGGGACTGGATCACTCTTTTATCCATCCTGTCACGACAGAGGAAATGAATGAAACCACTCCCCGTCCTCGTTTTAGCGGAATGAGTATCGATAAAGCACGAACAATGCTTGGATACGAGCCACAGAAGCTAAAAGAAGTTCTTGCGAACTGGGAACATTTATAAGGAAGAGGACAGATTACCAATTATTCAAGGATTATCCATCATTTTACGTAAACAGAAAACTACAAGAGGAATTCTGTGGTTTCTATTTATATAATAAGAGAGTCCTCAAATGGTGAACAGTGGCTATTTACACAAAATGCGGGATAGTGCCCAAATTGAAGACAGTGGTAGAATTGGAAACAATACTACTTTTTACAACAATCTATTTCATTCCGAATAATTCTTTCGCTTCATTTATTGCATATTTATTTTGAAAATATGCAATAAGTTATTATCTTTGCACCAAAATCAAAAAAGACCAATGATGAATCAAACATTACAACTACATAACGCTAATCTTTTTCTTGCAGGAATACCGACTTTCTGTAAGTCTTGCTGCGTGCATGTACATTGGTTCAGTGGATTCATCTAAATTACCCTATTATTTCTTAACAGGAACTATCTGCTGACTTGTTTCACTATTCACAGCAGTATTCCTTTCCGATTTTCAAGCAGATGTATCATCTTCTTTGAAAATTCTCTTGTGTGTTGTCAATAATCAGTTTAACCTAACCAAAAATATATACATTATGTTCTCTATTATATCTACTATGTTTTTAGGAATCGGCATCGGTTATGTATTGCGTAACTGGAGTATCTTGCAAAAGACAGAAAAGACAATTTCTCTTACAATATTCTTGTTGCTCTTCATTCTCGGTGTGTCTATCGGTTCTAATAGCCTGATTGTAAACAATCTCGGTAAATTCGGATGGCAGGCAATTGTTCTTGCCGTGTCCGGTGTATTGGGAAGCCTGATCGCTGCCCGTTTGGTACTGCAATTGTTTTTTAGAAAAGGAGGCGAATAATAAAAAAAAGAGTCTGATTTCTTTTAAGAGGAAAAAAGACGCGTTTATTCAAGAAGGAGGTGAACAATGAAAGGAAGTTTGATCGTTATATTATTCTTTTGTGTAGGTTGTGTCATGGGAGCTTTCAACAAGTTCCAGTTTGATACGCACACAGTTTCAATGTATATACTTTATGCGTTAATGCTGCAAGTGGGAATCAGTATCGGTTCTAATAAGAACCTGAAAGCGATTGTTTCACATTTGCATCCTAAAATGCTGTTGATTCCGTTGGGAACGATTATCGGTACGTTGCTGTTTTCTGCTTTAGCAAGCCTGCTATTGCGCCAGTGGAGCGTGTTCGACTGTATGGCAGTGGGAAGCGGATTCGCATACTATTCGCTCTCTTCTATCCTTATCACCCAGTTCAAAGAGCCTTCTATCGGGCTGCAACTGGCTACGGAATTAGGAACTATCGCACTGTTGACTAATATTTTCCGTGAGATGATGGCACTTCTCGGTACTCCAATCATCAAGAAGTATTTCGGGAAACTGGCTCCTATTTCAGCGGCAGGAGTCAATTCGATGGATGTACTCCTGCCCTCCATCAGCAGATATTCGGGAAAAGAAATGATTCCCATCGCTATCTTACACGGTATTCTGATTGATATCAGTGTTCCTGTTTTCGTTTCATTTTTCTGTAATCTCTGATATTGCTTGCGATGGTTTGACAAGAGCAAGAATGAGCATTGTGAACGAAAGACAGAGATATTTTTATGTTTGGGGCTAGGTCCAGAGATAATTAGTTAATGCCCGGAAACAGCCAATACAAACTTTATATCAGCATAGGAGACATCGTCTCCTAATGCTGCCTTAATGGCAAATATTCCCATGTATTCATGTTCTTCCAGATGCTTACGAATCTTCGCCAGATTTTCAGCTTTCACTACTTTCTCCACTTTAATCTTTCCTAAACGGACATAATATTCCAAATGACCGGCAATGGTTCCCGATACCAATTCGCGAGCTTTGGCTATTTCATCTATGCTCATTCCCTGGCAGAACATTTCATAGCTGACTAATTTTGTATCTTTTTTCTTCTCCTTCTCCGCTTCTTTTTTCTGTTTCTCTGCTTCCTTCTTCTGTTTTTCTTCCTCTTTCCGTTGCTTCTGTTCTTCTTTCCGTTGCTTCAGCTCTTCCCGTCGGCTTGCGGCTTCCCTATTATCAGAGATGAGCATATCCATTATTTCCGGTCTTTCCAATTGATTTTCCGCCATATACTTACGGACAATGCCTAATATTTCAAGTCCATACCTTTCCACCCCTTTTGCTCCGAAATAGGGTATCGCTTCCAGAGCTCTTGGATTATCCGGTAGCAGATTCACAATTCCCATCAACGCTTTCTGCTGCATAATAACATACGCAGGAAGATTCACCTCACGTGTTTTGGCTGTCCTCCATTCAGACAGGGCGCGATAAAGCTCCGGATGCAAAATATCCGTAGGCACTTCCACTTTCACCTTTTCAGCACCGCTACGTGTACGCTCTTTCCGTTCCTTCCGCTCTTTCTTTTCTTTCAACGCTTTCGAAGAACCGGAAGAAGAAGAATCATCCTCAAGACTCAACATTACTTTAGCCTTCAACTTCAAATAATCCGTAATAGCGAATCTCTCTCTTGCAGACACAGCCTCCAACAAAGACTCTTTAATCCACAACGCATCATCCAACGCCTGCATACGTTCCGCCAACAGCTTTCTCAACTCTTTATTATCAAGAGGCATATTAGTCTTATTATACAAAGCCCGAACCGGCGCCAACTCTTTATGAAAATATCTGGCCCCGGAACGAATCCGCTCCTGTAACTCCTGATTCGTCGCATAGTCTTCACTCTCATGTATCAACCGGGTATACTGGTTACGAAAACGCTGGGACACTTCCACTATTTTCTCTTTGATGCGAGGTTCCAATGCCTTATATTCTGCCAACTGCTTCGGAAAGAGCTTATACAAATCTTCATCTATCAAACGAAGCAATCGTTTATAAGCCTGATCGATCGAATAGAAATTAAACAAATCACTCAACAAATCAAAGAAATACGCCTTTTGCATATCGTTCAACTGCTGACTGCCCGGCTTATTCTGCTCTACCGCTTTGGTGAAATTATCCACCGTAGCATCACTAATAATGGCTTCCCTCCGCAAAGGAGACTCCAACACCATCCCTTCCAAAGTCTTGCAACGGCTCAACGCTACATAAGTCTGTCCGTGCGCAAAAGAGTTACGCGCATCAATAATGGCACGCTCAAACGTCAACCCCTGACTTTTATGTATCGTAATGGCCCATGCCAGACGGATAGGATATTGACGGAACGTTCCTTCTATCACTTCCGTGATTTCCTTTGTTTCCTCATTCAGTACGTACTTATAATTTCCCCACTCTTCCGGCAACAACTGAAATTCTGATTTATTCCCCTTCCCCCGCACAATAATACCTGCATCATTAACAGTGACCACCTCACCAATCATACCGTTATAATATCGTTTCTCGGACGATGGATCATTCTTCAGGAACATAATTTGCGCTCCTTCCTTTATTGTCAGGAGTTCATCCGCAGGGTACGAATATTCGGGGAAATCTCCTTCTATCTCGGCACGAAAATGATACGCCTTGCCGGACAAAGATGCCAATTCACGGTCATTTACTTTCTGTGCCTGATAATTATGTGTCGTCAGCCGAATATATCCTTCTTCTTTTTGTGGCTGGAAACCGGGCTGATAACGACGGTTCAGTTCATTCAGCACTTCATCGTCAGCCTTATTTTCCCGGATTTTATTTAATAAAGACAGGAAGAATGTGTCACTCTGCCGGTAGACTTTTTTAAGTTCAATGGTCATATATACCGTTTCTTTCAACGCATGGCTCGCAAAGAAATAAGGGGTTTCGTAATGCTTCCTCAACAGTTCCCACTCATTATCTTTCACGACGGGAGCCAATTGCTGCAAATCTCCAATCATCAACAGTTGCACCCCGCCAAACGGTTTCTCTCTATCGCGATACCGCCGCAGAGTTGCATCCACCGCGTCCAACAAATCGGCACGCACCATACTGATCTCATCAATAACGAGCAAATCCATGCTACGAATTATGTTCCGCTTTTCTTTACTGTAACGGTAATGTGTTTGGGAAGAATTAAAGGTAGTTTCCGGCACAAAAGGGGCAAAAGACAACTGAAAGAAAGAATGAATCGTTACTCCTCCCGCATTGATAGCTGCAATCCCTGTCGGAGCCAATACGACCATGCGTTTGGGCGTATGTTCTTTCAATCGTCTAAGAAATGTCGTTTTCCCGGTTCCAGCTTTTCCGGTAAGAAATAAATGTGTGCCTGTATTTTCTATGAACTGCCAAGCAAGTTGCAGTTCCGGGTTATTTTCCATGAAAGTTATATTGTTTTGTGCAAAGGTACAGAAAACTATATAGAGATTGAAATAAAAGTAGCAAACTTTTTCTGGTAGAGATGAGAAGCAATCGGATAAAAGAAAGTCCCGGTCGTTTTCATTAAATAACGACCGGGACGAGAGAACAATAAAAACACCAAATGTTGTGTTATATGCTTTGAGAGTTAATTTACATGATTGTTATACCAATCCGTATATTTTTCTCCTTTAGAATCTGCCCAAGCTTTAAAGTTAGGATATTCGGTATCAATACTCTTTTTTTCAGTTACTGAAATAAAGTTCAAGATAGGAATATCAATAGCAAACGGATAAGCTCCTTCTTTATCTATGTAATAAGCATCCTTTTGAGTACCTGCTAAAGACAAGTCCGCAAGAGATGTTGCCTCATGCTTAGGCAGATGCACTTCTGTACGACCTTTTTGCCCTTCGGCATACTTCACTATGATATAAGGATTATATGACTTTAAATCTTTCTTATTGAAAGAACCGCCTGTAAATTCACGGGTTATAGTATATACCTTTTGAATAGCTTGCTTCACATTCGGACAAACAATAATAGAAGATGTTGCAGATTCCGTATGTATCCCTTCCGTAGTAGCGGAAAAAGTCATTTTACCGAATTGTCCCTTATCTACCTGATAAGCAAAAGCATTCGCAAACACTGCACCATCATGTACAGGAGTAAATGTATCTACAATTTTAGTTACCTGGTTCTTTTTATCAAAAGATACGGCACGATTATATTCTACGATTACGTCATTCATATCATAATCTCCACCGCCAGGCCATATATCTTCAAAAGCTAATGTACCGGTCTTCGTTTCAGTTACATCCGGTTTTTCTGGTTCATTTCCATCATCCGGAGTTATAACAGGTCTGTCATTGGGTTCCTCAATAGTTTTTGATGCATTTACATAGAATAAAAGATCACAATAACTATTATTTGCCCCATCTTCTACTCCGATAATAACCTTGCCGCTTGTCTCGTCCTTTACAGATACAAAATTCTGTCGCTGCTGTCCCAACACCTGATTAGAAGCTAATAAATTAGAGAAACCTGATGCAACTTGTTTTGTTATATCAATTTCATTCTCACTCTGATTATATCCATCAGCATACATAAACCATCCTACCGTATAACCGGCTGGAAATTCCTCTTTAGCATTACCTTGTTCATCAAAATAGAGCAAACGTACTTTACTGCCACATTTCAAAATAGGCAACTGACCTCCATATACAGAGAAAGAAACATTTGGAAATATGATATACTTCTTCATATCTGACATTCCGCGCATATCAGGTTCCTTAGATGTTTTATAATAATAATACCCGAACGAATTATTATACATGGCATCCCGATTCAGGAAAATAACATCCAATGCAGTCCCATCTTGTGTTACCGTAATATTTGTAGTTCTGGATTGGGTGACTAAATTCATATTATCAACATTCGCTATTCCATCAGGATTAAAGAAATTCTTCAAACGTTGCGTCAAACTTCCAACCGTTTCATCACCAACGTTCTCTTCAAATGACATATATTTACTGTCAAGACTTCCTCCCTCTCCCCATTTACATAAGGAATACAGTTTATTATTTCCATTCAAGACATAAGGAACCGTCCCTTGAAAACCATAAGACCGTGTATTATTTTTTGCTTTTACAGTAGAAGCTCCTATATTTGACATATCAAAACTAACCATACCATCCTTTATTTCCAATGGCATACACCTTGGTAATCCCCAACTTTCCGTATATAGGTATATCGATTTTACAGAAGTAGGAATATTCATCTTTCCATTAAACTTTCCGCTTTCATCTGTGTAAATCTTGAATAAAGCTTCCACTCCTTGTTTTTTTACAGGTGTATTATCCACAATTTCCATCGGATCAATGTCATAGACTTCAATAAGAGCCGCAAATCCGGGTAATGCATAATTCACATCAAGCGACACATCTCCACGTGTTTCGAATCCAAAATATTCTTCAGGACCTTTTACAGGTTCTTTCCCATAATTAGGATCATACAAATCCTTTTCTGCACATCCTACTGCCACACCGATAAATACCGTTGCAACGAAAAAGTTCAATAAATGCTTAATTCTCATAATCTATATATATTTTTAAGTTTGTTTTGTCTAGGCATAAACCCATAATCAAGCCTAATTATGCCACAAATATATATACAAATATCCCATTTTTAAGGCTTATCTTAAAAATGGGATACCGAATCAAAAAATATTGTTATTAATCCTTGGAATCTATTTCATTGTCCCCCCTACAATATCCAGCAACTCATTCGTAATTGCTTGCTGACGACTCTTATTGTACTGCTTTGTCAAATCCTGAATCAGCTCGTTTGCATTGTCCGTAGCCACTTGCATAGCTAGGGTACGTGCAGCATGTTCCGATGCATTAGAGTCGACGGCAGCGGTAAAAATCTTCTGGCTCAATACTGTTGGTATTAAGCTGGCGATCAATTCTTCCGCGTTCGGTTCGATGATATAATCATTGGCAATTTCATGCTCCTCTACCTCCTCCTTATTCATTCTGTCCTCTTCACTTACCACATTCGTCATATCAATGGGGAGATACGTCTCCCGGAGAAGAATCTGTACCCCCATTGACTTGAAGTGATGATAGATTATTTCCACGCGGTCTACTTCTCCTGCCACATACATATCCATTAGTCGGTGAGCCAATTCGGCAGCCTCCTGATACGTCGGTTTGTCGGAGAGCGTCGGAGAAGTCTCCTGCGGTTTGAATCCCATTCGTTTGACCGCTTCATCCACCTTCTTGCCAATTGGGAATATCAAGATATTATCCTGTCCCAGGGTGCGGAACTCTCCGATCGTTTGCATCATCATTTTGATGACGTTGGCGTTGAAAGCACCACAAAGAGAAGTGTTTGAAGAAAAGACGACGATTGCTACACGTTTCACTTCACGCTCCTGCACATAAGGAGATTCGATGGGCAGGTCAGCGCTTAGGAAGTTGGTCAGAATCTTGTTCAACTTCTTCTGATAAGGCAGCATATTCTCAATGGCTCCTTGTGCCTTGTGTAATTTGGCAGAAGCCACCATCTTCATTGCTGAAGTGATTTTTCGGGTACTTTTTACCGAATTTATTCTGGTTTTTACTTCTTTCAGTGAAGCCATTTTTTTTAGTGGTTAGTGGTTAATTATTAATAGTTGGTGATAGTGATTAATAATTGGCGGTTAGTGGTTGGTGACAGTAAGCTAATCACTTATCACTAACCAACTAATCACTATTATAAGTACTGTTTCGCCACCATAGCGGCAGTCTCTTCGATAGCTTTAATCACGTTATCGTCGATCACGCCCGTTTTCAGTATGTCCAATACATCCTCCTGGTGGTTCAGTTGCAGAGATTCGATGAAACTGCGTTCAAAGTCCTGCACCTTATCCAATGGGACATCATGTAGAAGTCCGTGCGTACCACAGTAGAGGATAGCAATCTGCTGCTCTACGGGCATCGGGCTGTATTGCGGTTGAATCAATAATTGTCCGTTCTTACGTCCTTTATCAATAGTCAGGGCAGTAATCGGGTCCATGTCGCTGCTGAACTTAGAGAAGGCTTCCAACTCGCGATATTGCGCCTGGTCAATCTTCAATGTTCCGGCCACCTTCTTCATAGCCTTAATCTGCGCGTTACCACCTACACGGGATACGGAGATACCGACGTTGATAGCCGGACGCGTACCCTGGTTGAACAAGTCAGTCTCAAGGAATATCTGTCCGTCGGTGATAGAAATCACGTTCGTCGGGATATAAGCCGATACGTCTCCCGCCTGAGTCTCGATGATCGGTAAAGCGGTCAAGGAGCCACCGCCTTTCACCTTGTCTCTCATGCTTTCGGGGAGATCGTTCATCTCACGGGCTACCTCCGGCTGGTTGATGATCTTGGCGGCACGTTCCAATAGGCGGGAGTGCAGGTAAAAGATATCACCCGGGTACGCCTCACGTCCGGAAGGACGGCGAAGAATCAGAGATACTTCACGGTAAGCTACTGCCTGTTTGGACAAGTCGTCGTAAACGACCAGTGCATGGCGTCCGCTATCCCGGAAGTACTCTCCGATGGCCGCTCCGGCGAACGGGGCGAAATATTGCATGGCTGCCGGGTCGGAGGCGGTCGCGCTTACGACAATCGTATAGTCCATGGCTCCTTTCTCTTGCAAGGTGTTCACCAAGGCCGCTACCGTGGAACCCTTTTGCCCGATCGCCACGTAAATACAGTAAACCGGGTTCCCTGCCTCGTAGTTGCTACGTTGGTTGATGATGGTATCGATAGCGATCGAGGTCTTTCCCGTCTGCCTGTCGCCGATGATCAACTCACGTTGCCCCCTCCCGATAGGGATCATAGCGTCTACGGCCTTGATACCGGTTTGCAAAGGCTCGTTTACCGGCTGACGGAAGATCACGCCCGGAGCCTTGCGCTCAAGCGGCATCTCGCAAGTCTCGCCAAGGATCTCGCCTTTCCCGTCGATCGGGTTTCCCAACGGATCGATCACACGCCCGATCATCCCCTCGCTGACATCGATAGAGGCGATACGGCCCGTGCGTTTTACGGTGTCGCCCTCCTTGATTTGGTCGGTCGGACCTAAAAGGACGGCGCCTACATTATCTTCCTCCAAGTTCATCACGATTGCTTCCATCCCGTTATCGAATTGAAGCAACTCGTTCGCCTCCGCATTATCCAACCCGTAGATGCGGGCCACGCCGTCGCTCACCTGCAATACGGTCCCGACCTCCTCCAGCTTGATGCTGGTATGGATTCCTTCCAATTGCTGGCGCAGGATGGAGGAGACTTCACTCACTTTTATCTGTTCTGTCATACTTCTTCTTTTTTATCTGTTTTCGAGTAGCCCGGTACGGATATCCCGTAGTTGCGTCGCATAGCTAGCGTCTATCCGGTAATTGCCGATGCGTAGGCGGAAGCCCCCGATTAGTTCCGGTTCCACGTGGCCGGAGAACTCGATCGTGCATCCCGTCTCTTTCCGTAGCTTGTCTTGCAGGTGAGACTTGACCGCATCGTCTACCGTTACGGCTGTGTCGAATCGTACCCGGGTAATCTTCTTCTCTTTCCGGTACAAATGGATATAAATGTATGCGATGAGGGGCAGTAGTGTCTCCCGTTTATGGGCTAATACCAGATTGATAAAACGTGTATATAGCTCGCATACCTCGATACCTCCCGCTGCCGTAAGCAATTTCACTTTCTCCGGTACGGAAACGATCGGGTTGCTCAAGGCGCCCCTAAGCTCTGGCTCCATCGAGAAGCTGTCCGCCAACATCTTCATATCATCATATACCCGGCTTTCCTGTTCCTTGTCTTTCGCTAGGGAGAAAAGCGCTTTGGCATACCGGGAAGAAATAGTTCCTATATCCATACCTTACGATTTACTAAACGATACCTCATCCAGCAGCCGGTCGATCATCTGTTGTTGTTCCTTATCCCGGCCGATTTTCTCTTTCATTACTTTCTCTGCGATAGCGATAGACAGATCCGCTATCTCCGAGCGGACTTCGCGAATAGCTTTCTCTTTTTCTTCGCGGATACGCCGGGTAGCCTCCTCTATCTGCAGATGTGCCTCGGAGACGGCCTTTTTCCGTGCCTCCTCGATGATCCGCTCCTTTTCGGCAAAGGCTTCCTTCAGGACGGCGTTTTGCTTTTCCTTGGCCTCGGCTAGCATCTTCTCGCCCTCGGCTTGAATATGGGCAAGTCGCTCATTCGCCTGACGTGCCGTCTCTAAGGAATTGTCAATGTAAGCTTTCCGTTGTTCGATTGCCTTGACGATCACGGGAAAACCGTATTTGGAAAGGATCACGAAGACAATCCCGAATGAAACGATCATCCAGAATAGAAGCCCTGAATCCGGTGTTAATAAAGACATAGTTTGTTACTTTTTTATTGGAACAACGCTAAGAAACATACGACAATAGCGAACAATGCCACACCTTCTACCAACGCTCCCATAATCAACATCGAGGTACGGATCTCTCCTGCGGCCGACGGCTGGCGTCCAATAGCTTCAACGGCACCTTTACCGATCAATCCGATTCCGATACCTGCACCTATGGCGGCGAATCCCGCTCCTATAGTGGCTCCCATCTTCGCTACGCCCATCCCGGCTGCCGCTTGTAATAAAATAGTCGATAACATAGTGTTTAATTTTAAATTAGTAACCTTAATAATATAATTCTAATACCTTAATTTCTTTGGATTTATTCCCTTACCTTGGCCAATCCGATATAGTTGGCCGACAGCAGGGTGAAAATATAAGCTTGCAAGCAAGCCACTAACAATTCCAGACAGTTCATGAACGCACAGAACAAGACGGATACGATCGTCATACCGAAATTCACGGCTACTCCCATCGTTACCGTTATGAATATCAAACAGGTTAGCGCCAAGATAATCGTATGGCCCGCCATGATGTTGGCGAACAGACGGATCATCAATGCGAACGGCTTGGTGAATACCCCGAAGAACTCCACGAACGGCATGATCGGCAAGGGCAGCCGCTCCGCCGCGGTCATGGCGGCGATGCAGGAGTACCCGGCGGTATATTTCGCCGCGGTCGGCGGCGCGGCAGCGCTGATGGCGGAGTGCGTCACGTCGCTGGAGGTCATCTGCTGGGACGACCTTGGCCCTGAATCGGTCAAGCGCCTGACCTTGAAGGATTTGCCGCTTGTCGTCGCTGCGGACTGCTACGGGCAGGACGCGTTCACGCTGGGGCAGAAGGCGTACCTCGAAGGGCAAAATGAAGCATAATCGCGGATGAAATGCCGCACACTAAAAACGCGCCTGTCACACCCCATTCGTGACAGGCGCGTTCTCTACCATCAGCCAGTTTTCCCAAATCCGCCGCCAGTGTGCGGGAAAATCATCGCGGGGCACGTCCGCGTCCGCCACAAGCGGCACTTCCGCAATCACCTCGCCGCTGCTGATGAGCCGCGCCACGCCAAGTGGTGTCCCGCGAATCACCGGCGCGTCGAGTTCCTCGCTGCCCAAGTCAATCTCGATGCTTGGAATCGCCCCCTGCATGACGACGCCGCGCAAATCCGCCGCCAGCACCGCGTGGACGCTCGCGCCGCCCGAATGCGCCACAGGCAGCGTCCGCAGCGATTCGCCCGCGTTCAGCATCGTCACGGATTCGTATCGCTGGAATGCCCTGTCCATCAGCCGCGCCGCCTCGTCGAACCAGTCCGGGCAGTTCAGCACCACCCCGATGATGCGCATTCCGTTCCGCTCCGCGCCGAACACCAGGCACCGCCCCGCCTTGCGTGTATAGCCCGTCTTGATGCCCGTCGCGCCCTCGTCGGTGGAAAGCACCTTGTTCTTGCTGCTCAGCACGCGGCTGTACGGCCGTCCCTCCCACGGAATCGTCGCGCGGCGCGTGGAGACAATTTCCCGGAAGAGCGGCAGCGTCATCGCCTGACGGGCAATCAGCGCCAAATCGTGCGCGGTGGTGTAATGCCCGTCGCAGGGCAAGCCGTGCGGGGTCAGAAAGACGGTGTTTTGGCAGCCAAGCTCCGCTGCGCGCGCCGTCATCATCCGGCAGAATTCCTCCGCCGTGCCGCCGATGTGTTCCGCAATCGCGACGGCGGCATCGTTGCCGGACGCCAGCATCAGCCCGTAGAGCATCTCGCGCAGGGACAGCGTTTCTCCCTGCGAAAGGTAGATGCTCGTCCCCGGCACACCGAAGGCATTGCGGCTGCACGTCACCGGGTCGCCTAAATTCCCGCGCTCAAGTGCCAGCAGCGCCGTCATCACCTTCGTGGTGGATGCCATCGGCAGGGGCGTTTCCGCGTTGTGGCTAAGCAGCACCCGCCCGGACGCTTCGTCGATGATGATGCACGCCTTCGCGCTTGTGGCGACTTCCTCCGCCTGTGCGCGCGGAAGCAGCAGGAGGACGAGCAGCAGCTTCAAGAGGGGGAAAAGGAGTCGTTTCAGCTTCATGCTTTGCCTCTTTTACTGATGCGTCAGGAAAGACTTCACATCCTCGACGACCGTCGGAATCAGGTCGACGACGCGGTCGGCGACGCTTGAACAGGTCGCGGGGAGCATCCGCACGGTGTCGCCGGAAAGGACGAGAAACCCAACCGGCTGCACGGATACGCCCGCGCCGCTGCCGCCCGCAAAGGGGAAATCCGGCGCGTCTTTCGCAGGCTTGTCGGCCAGTAAATCGCCGCCCGCGGTCATGTAGCCGAACGTGACGCGGCTGATGGGGATAATCGTGCTGCCGGAAGATGCCTGCACCGGATGCCCGACGACGGTGTTCACGTCCACCATGTCCTTCATCGACGACATGGCGGTCTGCATCAGTTCGCTGATGGGATGTTCCATGAGGATGCCTCCTTCCACGCGGTCAGCACCATCGCCGCCGCAACGATGATTGTCCCCAAATGCAGGAAGATTATGCACCGCGCCGCCAAAACCGTCTGTTCATGCAGGAAATCAGGTGCAATGGCGATGCGGACTTTCTCACGGCAGTTCGCCGGAATCAGCAGCCGAATCTGCCGCAGGAACGCCGTCGTCAGCGCCGTCGCCGCCGGATCGCGCAGGACGAGGGAGACGTGGACGAGCAGCTGCTCCAGCGCGGTTTGGCGCATCAGCAGGCGCACGGGGCGCTTGAGCTTGGGCAGAGTGCGCAGCAGCGCCTTGCCTTTTTGAAGCTGCTGGGCGGACGGGGGTTTGGGGCGCAGCGGCGCTTGCGAATGGTCAAAGCGCAGGGGAATGCCCCAGATGCGCAGGAGAATCCGGAAGCGCGTGCCATGTTCCTGCCGAATTTCCGCGCGGCAGGAGATGGGGGTCACGAGCAGCAGAAGCAGCGTCAACAGGGAAATCCACATGGGCAGTCGCCTCCCGCGAAAAAGATTGACGAAGTACCGCAAACAGGGTATAATGGTACTATTCTGATGAATCAGGGGGATTGCAAGGATGATTGGTCTGATTGGCGCCATGGCGGTGGAGGTGGAGGCGCTCGAAAAGAAGCTCGAAGGGCGCAGGGAAACGACGATTGGCATGGATACGTTCGTCAGCGGCAAGCTGTTCGGGCAGGACGCGGTATTGGCGGTGTGCGGGCCGGGCAAGGTGAACGCGGCGGTTTGCACACAGAAGATGATTACGGCGTTTTCGCCGGATTGGGTGCTAAATCTGGGCGTCGCGGGCGCGGGCACGGACGGCGTGCACATTGGCGACCTCGTGGTGGCGACCGCCGCCGTGCAGCACGACGCGGACACGTCCCCCCTGGGCGACCCGGTGGGCATGGTCAGCAAGGTGAACCTCGTCGAGCTGCCCTGCGACGAAGAACTCCGCGCGCGCCTTGTGGCGGCGGCGAAAAAGGCGAATCTGACCGTTCATGAAGGCATTATTGCCACGGGCGACCAGTTTATACACGACGGCGCAACCCGCGCGCGCATTCATCATCTCTTTAACGCCTTGGCGGTGGAGATGGAGGGCGGCGCGGTGGCGCATGCCTGCCTGCTCAATGGGGTCAAGTGCGGCGTATTGCGCTCCATCAGCGATCAGGCGGATGGCCACAGCGACATGGACTACCCGACCTTCACGGCGCTGGCGGCGGCGCACTCCCAGCAGGTGGTGGAAAACCTGCTCCGCGCATGATCGCCTATATCACGGGCGCGTCAAGCGGGCTTGGCGCGTACACGGCGCAAGCGCTGGCGGATAACGGCTGGACGGTCGTTGCGGGCGCACGCTCGTTCACGGGGGAAACCGACGGGCGCATGACACATCTGCCGCTGGACGTGACGCGGGACGACAGCGTGCGCGATTTTATGGAACGCGCGAAGCAAATCGGCGCGCCGGATGCGGTCATTCACTGCGCGGCGGTGCTGTGCTTCGGATCGTGCGAAGAGACGGCGCTGGCGGATTATGCCCGCGTGATGGAGACGAATTTCCTCGGCATGGCGCGCGTGAATCAGCAGGTACTGCCGCTGATGCGGGAAAAAGGCGGCGGCAAAGTGGTGCTGTTTTCGTCCATCAACGGGCTGATGGGGCTGTCGTTCCAGAGCGCCTACACCGCCAGCAAGCACGCCATTGAGGGCTACGCGGAGTGCCTCGCGCAGGAGGTGACGCCCTTCGGCATTCAGGTGATGCTGATAGAGCCGGGCGACCACCGCGGCGGGTCGTCGCTCTGCCGATTGACCTCCGCCGGGATGACAGACGCGTCCCCTTACTGGGCGGATTTCCGCAAAGGAACGGAAGCCATCCGCCGCGACGAGGAAAACGGGTCTGATCCGGCGAAACTGGGGCGGCGCGTCGCGGAGCTTCTCACGCGCGAGAAGCTGCCGTTCCGCAAGAAAATCGGCAGTCCGGCACAGATGCTTGCCCCCGCGCTGCACAAAGTTCTGCCCGGACGCGTCATGAACCGCATTCTGCGCCAATATACCCTCGGTGGCAAATAATTCGCCAAATTATCATTGCATTATTGTGTTTTCCGAAAAAATGCGGTATAATAGAGCAGGATCGACACATGAATTTGGAGGCTTGAAGGATGTACAAGCTCTTACTGGCGACGAATGACCCGGCGGTGGTCGAAGCGTTCAGCGCAGTCAAGTGGGAAGAACTCGGCTTTAAGCAGCCGCGGGTGGTCTCCACGGCGGAGGAAGCGCTGAGCAGCTTGCGCGTCAACCATGCGGACGCGGTGGCAATTGGGCTGCCGAAGGAGCAGGATGACCTGCTGGTTGAGCAGCTGCTGGAGAAAAATCCGATGCTGCCGATTATGGCGGTCAGCACGAAGCCCGGCGTGATTGAAAGCTATGCCGTGGAGCTGCGCCGACTGCTGGGGCGCATCAACGCCGATGTGAGCAACGATGCGTTCTCCACGGCGGACTTGCTCAAAGAGTGCCGGCATGAGTTTTTCCGCGCGCTGATGGACGGCAGGGCGACGTCGGAGGAGGATGTGCTGCGCCATTTGCGGCTCATCCGCAGCAAGATGGATCCGACAAAGCCCTGCGTGGTCGCGGAACTGGAAATCCCGGCGGATAACGACTTTCTGCGCGGCCGCTGGCAGTACGGCAGCGATCGGCTGGAAGGGGCGCTGCGCAACATTTTCGGTGTCGAGGCGCACGGGCTGCGCATTCTCGCCTGCGTCCTGCCCGGCGACCGCATTGTGCTGCTCGGCTGCCCGATGCTCTTCCACGAAGGCCCGGACGAGGACGCGTCGATTACCGGCATCCTGTCCGACCACATCCGCGACAGCATTGAGCATGTGGACGAGTATATGGGCATTGACCTGCGGATTGCATCGATTCGCGTGCTGCCGTGCCTGACGGCGCTCGCGCATAAAGACTGATGGCGTAACATACAGTTATGATTAGACAGCAAGGAGGCAAATCATGGGCATTTTTGACAGCATCGGCAACATCGTCCGCGGACAGTTGATTGATGTCATTGAGTGGACGGACAGCACGAACAATACCATCGTCCACAAGTACGACATGAACGGCAAGGAAATCATGATGGGCGCGCAGCTGACCGTCCGCGAGAGCCAAGTGGCGATTTTCGTCAACGAAGGCAAGCTGGCGGATGTGTTCCAGCCCGGCCGCTATGAGCTGTCCACCGCCAATATGCCGGTGATGACGGCGCTGAAGGCGTGGAAGTTCGGGTTCAACAGCCCGTTCAAGTCCGACGTGTACTTTGTGAACACCAAGCAGTTCCTTGACTGCAAGTGGGGGACGACGAACCCCGTCATGATGCGCGACGCCGAGTTCGGC
>OGOD01001116.1_pt1 | contig 18409 bp, 13 predicted proteins | sample 1573631 | NCBI WGS metagenome assembly OGOD01 (sample SAMEA2581895, study PRJEB24529) | metagenome | biome: Human gut stool | place: China | collected 2011
TTATCTTTTCCTTCAAATCTCCCATGAACTCACTCCTTTCTCTATATTTAGTTTTAGTGTAATATGTGGGTGCCTTCTGCGCTCACTGATACATTCACATATTGTACTCACAAAATCAAAAAAAGCAAGTCCAAATTTTTCATCCAATAGTACTTTTTAACCATTTACTTAGTACACATAACTGATAGAAAATGGAATAAATAGTAAATTTAATAAAAATTTTAGATACTGACTACTGGTCATTTATGTTATATGTGCTATTATAAAGAACGTTGACCGCTAAAACCTAGTTACAACATTGCATTGACTGTAACTATATAAGCCATATAATATGTTAATGTGGTGTCAGCATCTTAATTCAGATACCGGCACAAGCACCATCAAAAATCTTCGTATATAAAATATAATATAATGAAGCCATTAGAAAAAGGAAAGGAATTCATCATGAAAAACACTTTGACCATCTTCGTCCGGGACTTAAAAAGACTTATAAGAAGTCCGTTCGCACTTGCCATCGCACTTGGTCTGTGCATTCTTCCATCGCTGTATGCATGGTTTAATATCTATTCTAACCATGACCCATACGGCAGCACCTCCAATATTAAGATTGCAATAGCATCCGAGGATGCCGGTTACACGCTTGAGGACGGCACCTACAAAAATATGGGTGCTGACGTATTAGAGGAATTAAAAACCAATGACAGCATCGACTGGGTTGCCTGCGAGAGCGCAGATGAAGTTGTTAAAGGTGTTGAAGCCGGTGATTATTATGCCGGTGTCACAATCGGTTCAGATTTCACCGAGAGCATGTACACTGTATTTGACACCGATTTTGAACATCCTGTTATTACATATTATGAGAACGAAAAGAAAAATGCCATAGCAACCAAGATTACAGACACAGCCGTAGGTTCACTTCAGCAAACAATCAACACTAAGTTCATCGAGGTTGTCGTAAGCACTATCTTCACAGAGACCAACACTATCTCCTCCGACATTGAAAGCGAGGACCGTGCCACCACTCTCAATGACAAGCTTGTCCGCCTGCGTGAAAATCTTTCTTCCTATAATAATACACTTACAATGCTTGTAAACGGCAATACCAACCTTACAGGCAGCCTTGCCGATACCAATTCACAGATAAGCAAGCTTGCATCAGGCATAAGCAGTGCCACTGCAAGTCTTAACAACGCACAGGCAGCTTTTTCTAACAGCCGCTCGGCGCTTGGCACTTTCAGTACACAGTTAAAGACACTCATAAACGACATGTCTGCATCCCTTGACAATATTGCCACACTGCTTGACAATACAACACTCGCAAGTGATTCCCAGGCGGTTGCAAACAGTATTTCCAAGCTGAATGCCGACACTTCACAGCTCAGTACCCAGATGAAGAGCCTTAAGCTTCTGATTGCTGAGTACTATGTAAGCAATATTGATATTCCGAACGCTCCTGACCTTGGAGTATTAGATACAGTTGTAACACAGATTATCAACTCCATCGGCTCACTCACTTCACAGGCTGCCGGTAACGGAGTTCTCACACAGGCTGCTGTCGATACACTTGTATCCGGCATTAAGTCATCTCTTACTTCATGCAAGAAGCAGCTTGACGACTTATATAACAACTATGCTGACAATGTGGAGCCTCAGCTTAACAGCCTTAACGACTCCATATCGCAGACACTCTCAAGTGTCAACTCCATCATGTCAAGTCTCACAAGTGCGTTAAATGATGCAGGTGAGATTCTAAATGGTGTGTCCGACACAGTAGACAAGTCAAATGAGAGCCTTTCCCAGATTCAGGAGGTTATAGACAATGTAATAACAGAGCTTGACAATGTTATTGACTGGATAAATAACACATCCGAGAGCGATAAGATAGATATGGTTACACAGTTCCTCGGCGGCGATTCCGAGCTGTACGGTGAGTTTTTTGCCGAACCTGTCAACATGGTAACTGAAGAAATCTATCCTGTGGAAAACTACGGCTCAGGAATGACACCGTTCTATACGATACTTGCCCTGTGGGTAGGAGGAACACTTCTTGTATCGCTTGTCAAGGTTCATGCCGACCCTACAGGTCTTCTGAATGTGAAGCCGCGCCACCTTTTCTTCGGACGCTACCTCACCTTCTTCCTCCTCGGACAGATTCAGGCTGCAATCGTAGTGCTCGGTGACATTCATCTGCTCCACAGTCAGGTACTTGAACCGGGACTGTTCTATCTGGTTGCCGTACTTGCAAGCTTTACATTTACACTGCTTATATACTCTCTTGCAATCTCCTTTGGCGACCTTGGTAAAGCGCTTGCCGTTGTTGTCATGGTTTTACAGATTGCAGGCTCAAGCGGAACCTTCCCTATCGAGATGCTTCCGCAGGTATACCAGAACATATACATTTTCTTTCCATTCCCTTACGCAATCAACGCGATGCGTGAGACTGTTGCGGGAATGTACGGTTCAGCTTATATAACGAATCTTGCACAGCTTATGATATTTGCTGTCGCTGCACTTGTAATCGGACTTGTAATCAGAATACCTTTCATGAAGATTAATCACTTCGTGGAAGAGAGAATGGAAGATACAGGAATGATGTAAAATATGTGATTAATAAAGGAGATTGTATATGTCTAAGAAGAAGATAAAAGAAAACAAACCTGATATATATGGCGAGCTTGCTGATTTTCAGGGTAAACTCCACGCACAGAATTTGAAGCGTATTCATATCGGACTTTTATGTGTGCTTATCATTCCTATGATATTCTTAGCGCTGATGTTTATAACGGACAGCAATAAGGTTATATGGCTTATATTGTGGATTGTATCACTTTTTGCGATATCAGCTTACCTGATAGTCGTAGAGTACGGTGACTACAATTTACAGCACCGCATCAACTCTATCACAGGCAATGAAGCTGAACCTGTTCCGCTTCTTGAATCCGGAATAAACGGCATGAATGGTAAAATTGCATCCGTAAAAGCCGAAGCACGCGATATCCTTGCATCCGCCAAGGAATCCGTAAACATTGAAGAGGATAAGGGAATCTCACATGCTGCTTCCGATATATATTCATCTGAAATCGACACCGACATAATAAAGAAGAGCCTCGCCTCTGACAGCAGCCTTGAAAATGACGCTTCCACTGAAGCTTCCGTAACAAAAGACAAGAAAAAGAAATCCTCCGGCAAAAAGGATAAGAAGAAAAAAGATAAAGATAAGGACAAGAAACACAAAAAGGATAAAGATAAAAAAGATAAGAAAGACGGCAAAGACATCAAGAAAAAGAACAAGTCCGGCAATAAGTCCGATAATGCGAAGGACGATGACAGCGAGAGCATCTTTATGGATGAGAGCGGTTTAGAAAACAACCATTCCAAAAAAAGTGAAAAAGATAAAAATAAGAAGAAAGACAAAAAGAAAAAAGATAAAAAGAACACATCCAAAAGTGTTCCAAAAAGCGGCGCTTACAGCGAATACAGCGCAGCCGACAGCAATAATGATGATAATGAACTGTCTGCACCGAACAGAGTATCCCTTGAAAAGCCTTTTTCAGAAAACAGCCTTTCCGTGGATGGCTCTTTAGAAAACAGTGCTTTTGCAGATTCCGTAGACAACGACAACAGCACCGAAAGTAGATTTGTGGGATATAACTTAGTAAAGGAGGATGAATTCGATGAATAAAATACTTAAAGTATTCACAAATGACATGAAAAAAATATCGACCAACGTGATAGCTGTTGTCATAATCCTTGGCCTTTCGATTCTTCCTTCACTGTATGCATGGTTTAACATTTTTTCCAACTGGGATCCCTATGGACCAAGCTCCACAGGAAATATCAAGGTTGCTGTCGTCTCCGATGACGCAGGCGCTGAGATTTCGGGGCTTGAAATCAATATAGGTGCTACTGTTGTCGAAGCACTGCAAGCCAACAACACTATCGGCTGGGTATTCACAGACAACTCCGATGAGACAATAGAAGGTGTCAAGGCAGGCGATTACTACGCTGCACTTGTAATCCCTGGGACATTCTCAGAGGATATGGTGAGCTTCTTAACCGGAGACCTTGAACATCCTCAGATTATATATTATGAGAACGGAAAGAAGAATGCCATTGCACCTAAGATAACACAGAAGGCACAAAAGACTGTGCGCCAGCAGGTCAATGCCACATTCATAAGCACTCTTGCCGAGTCAGCCATGAAAGCAGGAAATGTCATATCCGCAACTGATTCAGACGGAGTGAGCATCGCTGATACAATGACTGAGAAGCTGACTGCCCTTTCATCAGATATGGATACATACATCAACATTCTGTCCTCCTTCAAGGGCATTATGGACTCAGCACAGAGTATCATATCCACAACTAAGATTATGCTTCCAAGTCTTGACACTGTATTAGACAGCAGTAAAACTTCCCTCTCAAGTATGCAGACAATGGTTAACAGTTCCACCAACACAGTTAACACTGTATCTGATATGATGCTTTCAAGCCTTGACATGATTGACGGAACACTTACCATGATATCCAATGTTGTAAACAGCGACCTTTCATCCGCACAGACCGTATCCACGATCATCCTCAACGGTATAGGTGCCGTGAACAACATGATTCCTTATGCAAAAGAGATATTTAACAGCTCTGTCGCCGGAATAGAAGCAAAGGGTGATGAAAAAATAAATTCCCAGATTAATGCCATCCGCGGACAGTTCGACCTCGTTAAATCTGACGCCGACCATGTAGGTTCATCATCAGCCGTGGCTGTGTCCAACTCAAATGACCTTATAGACAAGATTCAGGCAGAGCTTGCGCACTGCTCCAATGACATAGCAGTGCTTAAAGACACCTACAGCAGCTCAGTTAAGCCTCAGCTAAGCTCCACAGTGACAAATGCACAGGCTGCATTAAATACTACAGTAAATGCATTGTCAAGCTTTAATCTCAACTTAGGCAGCACAGATAATGTCCTTACCAGCTATTCTGACACGCTTGCCGATGGAAATACCAATCTTGACACAACACTTGAGCTTGCACAGGAGTTATCCGACTACATCAAGACTCTGACCGAGAATATGAGCGAGCTGTCAGACAATGAAAACTACAATAAGCTCATAGAAGTTATGGACAGCAATCCTGAACTGCTCGGAGAGTTCGCATCCTCCCCTGTGTCCCTTGACACAGTCCGCATATATCCTATTGAGAATTACGGCTCCGCCATGGCTCCGTTCTACACAGTGCTTGCACTGTGGGTAGGCGCTCTCATCCTCGTAGCGATAATACATGTAAAGGTTCACCCTATACCGGGTGTGAGCGGAATCTGCCCAAGACATGCATACTTCGGAAGATATATGCTATTCTTCCTCGTAGGACAGCTGCAGACACTTATCACTGTTCTCGGAGATTTACACTTTATAGGCATACAGTGTGAGCACCCTGTCATGTTCTGGTTCGCAGGAGCGATGTGCAGCTTTGTATTCACACTGTTCATATACTCACTCACTGTCGCACTCGGCAATATCGGTGAAGCACTCGCCGTTGTTGTAATGGTTGTACAGGTTGCAGGAGCCGGTTGTACATTCCCTATCGAGACACTTCCGAAAGTGTTCCATTCACTGTACAATTACCTTCCGTTCCAGTTCGGCATGAATGCCATGAAGGAAACAATCGGCGGACTTTACGAGAACAGCTACTGGACATACATCGCAAAACTTTCCGTATATCTGCTTGTCTCACTCTTTATCGGACTTGTCGGAGCAATCCCATTCCGCAAGCTTAATAAGATTATTGATAAGAATAAGGAAAAGTCGGGAATTATGATATAAAACAGGTTCTGACACTTAAAAATATAAGTTTTTTGCCACCTAAAACAATGAGTATAATTACTCATTGTTTTCGATGCCATTTTCATTTATAATATTGCATAAATAACAAGACATGGAGGAAAGCTATGGATTATAGTGTAATCGACAGGTACATAGAAGAGCTTCTTACAAAGAGCACACCCGACAGACCTATCTGGAATATAGAAAAGATTTTGCAGGGACTCAAATCCACATGGAACTATATCGATGGGTGTATGATTAAAGCCCTTCTTGAGATGTACTCCATCACAAAGAAACAGGAATATTTTGATTTTGCCGATGCTTTCATCGACTACCGCGTTCACGATGATGGGACGATTGATGGCTATGATGTATCCGAGCTTAACATTGACAATGTGAATGCAGGAAAGACTCTCTTCGAGCTGTACGACCTCACTGGCAAGGAAAAGTACCGCAAAGCGATAGACCTCATCTACAGCCAGATTAAGCTCATGCCTCGTACAGCAGAGGGAAGCTTCTGGCACAAGAACATCTACCCTAATCAAGTATGGCTTGACGGACTTTATATGTGCCAGCCATTCTACATGGAATATGAGACACGTTTTAACGATAAGAATAACTATGACGACATTTTCCTCCAGTTCAAGAATGTTATAAAGAGCATGAAGGATCCTGTGACAGGTCTTTACAAGCATGCATATGACCACTCACGCGAGATGTTCTGGTGCGACCCGGTAACAGGTTTGTCACAGAACTTCTGGCTTCGCGCACTCGGCTGGTACTCGATGGCACTTCTCGACACCATCGACAAGGCTGACCCTGACTGCAAGGATACACAGCTTTTAAAGGACACATTCACAGACCTCATGGAAGCTATGTTAAAGTATCAGGATGAGAGCGGCATGTGGTATCAGGTTGTCAACTACGGCAAGCTTGCTCCTAATTACCTTGAGACAAGCGGAAGCTCCATCATGGCATACGCACTTCTAAAAGGTGTGCGCCTCGGCTATCTTCCTGAGAGATACCGTGAGTATGGCATCAAGGCATTCAACGGTGTATGTAACAAATATCTCTCCGAGGATGAGAACGGCGAAATGCACCTTGGCGGTATCTGCCTCGTAGCAGGTCTTGGCGGCAAGCAGATGCGTTCGGGAACCTTCGACTACTATATGTCAGAGCCTGTCGTTAAGGACGACGCTAAGGGAGTTGGACCATTCCTTCTAGCCTATACCGAGATGTTAAGACTGAATAAATAAATATAAATGTGGTAACTGAACATAATTTTTTTCAGTTACCACATTTTTGTTATTATGCTTTTACATATTCTTCTATTATACAGGTATGATGTTTTTTATCTTTTCCATCGGAATCGTAGTTAATACCTACAAGCATTGCCGGTCTGTAGTGCTGCTTCAAACGCCGTTGCCACCTCGTAATTCGTCACAAAAGCTTTCTTTCTGTCTGCATCATATCCCAGATATCCCAAATGGATAAGTGCCGTCAACGCATCATCTTTAGATGCTATCGTTGAAAAATCATTTTTAAAGGTATTAGTATTTACCCTTACCATTTTGCCGGCTAACATTGACATAATATCATCTTTAAGCCCCGCATAATTCATGGTAATAAATGTATTGATTGATGCAAACGATGAAGTGTTTCTCCAATATGAATCAAAATCATGATTATTTATAGCCATAGATACAGAATTAGGATTATACATGTGTATTCCATCTATCAGATAGCCATTGTACCATGCTTTTGTGCTTTCAAAATCCATATCGTATTGTTTGCATAAGCCTTTTACTTCATCTTCCGTAAATCCATAATACTCTGTAATAGGCTTTGATTTAAGCATAGTGTATTCTCTAAAATTATTAAGAGCCGACTCATCCTTTATCTTTTTGATAGGCAGAATACCTGTGACGTATGCCAATGCCAAGAAAGATTTTGACTCCTCTGATTTGAACAGTGAATGAAGAAACTGCAAATACTTATGAACCAATTCATCATTTCTGCTATTTCTTATTATGCAATCCCATTCATCGATAATGATAATAAACGGATTTTGGGTATTCTGATATATTTTCATCAGGTTATAACTAAGGTTGTATTCGTAGTTGAGTGTATCTCCAAAGGAAGCCTTGAAATCTTCATAAATATAATCCTCAATTTTCTCGATAATATTATCCTTAAAATTATCCCAAAAAGATGATATGTCAAGGTGTATTACATTATATTTGTTCATATGCTTCTTATAGTCTTTATCAGAAGCAATCTTGGTATCCTCAAAAAGTCCGGCAGAGTCACATCCAAGACTATAATAGGCATCAATCATGCCAGCCGCATGTGATTTGCCAAAACGTCTGGCATGGCTCACGGAAATACACTTATCTTCTGTGGACAACCTCCTGTTAAGAAAATCAAGTAACCTCGTCTTGTCAACATAAATTATACTGTTCTTAGCCTGTGTAAAGCTTTCATTTCCCGGATTAAAGTATATTCCCATTCGCAATTCACCTCCAAAATCTCCGCTAAATACAGTATAATTTTTTTCTGATGTCATGTCAAATACCGAAAAATATACAAAAATATTCTTTTTCTAAATTTAGAAAACATAAAAATCTTCACACTATATCAAGTTTACACTCATATTTAGGACAGCAGCCTACCGACTGCACCTGCGTATAATCCGGTCTATTTCGTCTCTTAATGCCATTTTATTATCCTCCATGTCTGATTCATATTTAATTCTTTTAAATTATCTGCTTTTTTACTATAGTCGTAATCCCGCCGCATATACACCTTCCTCATATATCCACAATTTTAACAGTACATAAGCATTTCCTTCGGATATATATTTTTATATTTGTGTGTATCTTGTTTTTGATTATAGTCTTAAAAGCCTTGTATGTGGTCACCTTGCAGGCGACATTTCCGTATAAAAAAAATCACACATAGCTTACGCTACATGCTGCTCAAGGTCTCACCTGTATATTTTTCCAAAATATCATTTACCTGATATATGTCATACTCCTTATTTTCGATAACCCACTCTACTATCCTGTCAAATTTGCTTCCCGGATTGAATGCAAGTCCGGCTCTGGACATCAAATCCTTAGACTGCCATGTATCCAGCTTAAGCGCTATGCACAATGACATGACAGTGTTCTTCTTAGGCTTACAATCTAGATTGCACTTTATCTTGGAAAAATGCTTTCTGTCCATATCAGCCCACTTCCAGACTTCATCATCGCTAAGACCCGACTTATCTATAAGCCCGAAAAAGTTAATCCCCATTCACAATAGCACTGTTATTCTAAGGGATTTTTCATCCGCCGTATAAGCACTTATCTTCCCTCTGTGCGCTTCGGCAACCGCCTTGGCAACGGACAGTCCTATTCCGTAACCTCCGGTCTGTGAGTTGTGCGACTGCTCTGCTCTGTAAAAGCGGTCAAAAAGATGCTTCACACTGTCTTTTGAAATATGCTCACAGGTATTATACACCTCTAACTTTATCCCTGCTGCATTTGTTAAACTAACTTTAATTTTTCCTTCGCTGTCAGCGTATTTTACTGCATTATCAACAAGTAGTGAAACCAGCTGTCTGACAGCCTTCTCATCGCCAATATAGGCTAAGCCGGGCTGAATATTAATCTCTAACTGCTTGTTTTCGTTGATTGCGCGCGCTCTGAAGGATTCCGCTGTCTCATCAACCACATCGGACAACGGAAACTCTATCCTGACTGCATTTTTCTGCCCTTCCTCCATCTTGGCAAGATATATCAAATCATTAGTCAGTGCTGTAAGTCTCTTCGTCTGCTTTTTTATATCGTCAAGCCACTCGCTCTCACCGCATTCTAATTCCACAAGCTCCGCATCCGCATCTATTATAGTAAGCGGTGTCTTAATCTCATGCCCAGCATCAGTTATAAAACGCTTCTGCTTCTCATAGCTCTCACTGACAGGCTTTACAATTCTCCCTGAGAAAAATATAAGCAGGAGAAATACGGCAAGCATGCCGGCAAGCGATATGCCTACACTTATAAACAATACCGAGCGGAAATTGGCAAGACCTCTGCCACAGTACAAAAATATTAAAAATGTTCCTCCGTCCTTGTCCTTCACGGCAAATCTGTACTGCCCTATAAACCCGGAGGTTTTTCCGCTGTCTAATACCTTTTTTGCATACTCCGCCGCTCCATCTGTGCCTGTCCCGGCAATCTTTCCTGTATCTATAGTGCTTACGTTTCCATCTGCATCCATAAGCACCGAAAAGTATCTGCTCTCATAAGGAGCTTCCGGTGACATTCCCTTAAAGATATCCTTATCATGCTCCGGAGACATATCAGGCCTTGGGAAGCTTCCGTCATTCTCCTTTAAAATTGCAATGGTTCTCTGTGCGTCATCGACCATTCTTGTATAATTTAGTATGTTTACCGTACCTATTATAATAAGAAGTACAATAAACAGTGACAGCATCGCCACAGCCACAAGCTTTCTTCGAAGTTTTCTTATCATACCGGCTCCTCTTACTTATTCTTTTCTTCCGGGGAATTGCAAAGCACAAATCTGCCAGTAAACAGTTGTGAAATTCTGCCGGTACACTTCCGGACCTTTTGAAACCCGTTGGTGTTTAGCGGCTGTATTTTAGCCGCTTATGCACCACTACGGGTTTCAATGAGTGAGAACGCGTCCGGAATGGTACCGGCAGAATTTCACAACGTCCGATTGCTACAGACTGCATTTAGCAATTACCTGATTCTTTTCTTCCAGCGAATACCCTGCATTTCTGGTCGCTTTTATCTGTATATCAGCTCCTAATGCATCAAGCTTCTTTCTCAGATAAGAGATGTATACCCATACCACGTTAATCTCAGCCTCACTGTCATAGCCCCAGATTTTTTCCATAAAATGTTCTGTTGATATGAGCTGCTTAGGATTTGCCATCATCAGCTCCATCATCTGATACTCTTTATTTGCGAGCTTATAGGAGCCTGACGGCGATGAAAGCTCATAGCTTGCCGTGTCAAGTGTTATATTTCCGACATGCATGAACGAGTCCGCATGCACATTCGCATTGGCACTTCTCGTCATGGCTCTGATTCGCGCAAGCAGCTCCTTGGTGTCAAACGGTTTAGTAAGATAGTCATTAGCTCCGCTGTCAAGCCCATCCACCTTATCGTCAATCTCGGACTTTGCCGTCAAAAGCAGCACCGGAACCATATTCCCGGCTGTACGGAGCTTCCTAAGCGCTGTTATTCCGTCCATTCTCGGCATCATCACATCCATTATGGCACCATCGTAATTGTCTGTCTCAAGGTACTCAAGCGCCTCCACGCCATCATACACCGCATCAACAGAAAAATTATTTTTTTCAAGTATCGCCTTCACTGCCCTTGATAGTGATTTCTCATCCTCAACAAGAAGAAGTCTCATATTGCACACCTCCGGTTATATGCTGCTTCACAACTATTTTACATAAAAGAATTAGTGTGTCAAAACATGCTAATTCAGTCTATGAGTGTATAACAAATTATACACAGCTAAGTTCACAAAGCACATTTTGACATCAGAATCATAATAGATAAGTTCTGAATAGTCATTAAAATTATAATAAATTTAAAACAGCTATATTGCAAGCCGATTTATATTTTACTTTTGCCAAAGACATTCTGCATGATTTTTTGTGAATTTTACAAAAACTTTAAATGATTTTTAAGTTCATTTAGGGTTCGGGCATTAAACTCATCTCATACAAAGAACAACAACAATAAAAAAGAGGTGGTTTATATGGCAGTACAGACCGTATTCAAACGATATGAGTTAAAATATCTTATGACAAGAGAACAGAAGAATCTTCTGCTAAAGATAATGACAGGTCATATGGAACTTGATAAGTACGGACATACAACGATAAGAAATATCTACTTTGACACAGACAATTACAGGCTCGTAAGACATTCCATCGAAGGCCCGCCATACAAGGAAAAGCTGAGGATAAGAAGCTACATCCATGTATCAGGAAATGACAACGTATTCGTTGAGCTTAAGAAAAAATACAAATCTGTAGTATACAAAAGGAGACTTGTTCTTCCGCTTGATGAAACAATGGATGCCCTCACAATGCACCGTCCGCTGCCGGTCAAATCACAGATTGCAGATGAAATCAATTATTTTTGCAGCTACTACCGGACACTCAGACCTGCGGTGTTCTTAAGCTATGAGCGTGAAGCCTTCTATTCTATAGACGGAAGCGATTTCCGAGTTACATTTGACGAGAACATCCTATACCGCGATGAGGATGTCTCCCTCTCCGGCGCAGTGTATGGCACTCCGATAATAGCAAGTAATCAGGTACTCATGGAAATAAAGACACCCGGCGGTATCCCAATGTGGATGACTGATTTTCTCACATCCCAGAAAATTTATAAGACATCCTTTTCCAAATACGGAGCTGCATACAAGGATATGCTTCAAAGCAATAAAAATATCGCTGCGCACAGCAATGACAAATTCGATAATGTTATATTGCTGCACGCTATATAAGCTGCTAAAAAAAATAATTATATAAAAGCCAAAAATATATGGCTTACAGCTAAAAATTAATTATATGCCGCATAAATACAAAGTATTTATAACATCGGCACCGAACAACCAATGTGATTTTTAATACTTTTAATGGAGGTTATTATGGTTAGTAATTTATTTAAAGGAATTTTTGATTCAGCTTTAACATCGGTAATATCCGTCACAGACTTTTTCCTGTGCATCGGAACAGCACTTTTAATCGGCTTAATCTTTGCCGGAATGTACATCTATCGCACAAGAAGTTCTAAGAGCTTTGTCGTGACACTTGCTCTGCTTCCTGCAACCGTCTGCATGGTGATAATGATGGTTAACGGAAATGTCGGTGCAGGCGTTGCCGTAGCCGGAGCATTCTCTCTCGTCCGCTTCCGTTCGGCTCCGGGTTCAGCCAAGGAAATAGGTGCTATTTTCCTTGCAATGGCAGCCGGTCTTATAACCGGAATGGGCTACTTAGCATATGCGATACTTTTCTCAGTAATCATGGCAGTCATCTACATAGTTTACACGGAAATTGAGAGAAAGAGCAAGGACAGAGGCTCACTTTACAAAACACTTCACATCACAATACCTGAAGACTTAGACTACGATGAAGTTTTCGAGGAGATATTTAAGGATTACACTTCAGAATTTGAACTTATTCTGGTCAAGACAACCAATATGGGAAGCATGTTCCGACTTACATACAATATAACACTTCTTAGCGATGCATCCGTCAAGGAGATGATAAACAAGCTTCGCTGCAGAAACGGAAATCTTGAAATTACTGTTTCCAAACAGGATAATCAGGTTATAATGTTATAAGCCCTCACAGAAAGGAGTCACTATGATTAAATACAAAAAAATAATAACCGCTGCACTGATATCAGCCATGCTTATGACCGGATGCAGCAGTGCTGATAATTCAAGCATAGCCACAGACAATGGCTCAACAGAAGTCTCAACAACGACAAATAGTACGGTATCATCAGGACAGAATACATCAGGTAATTCTTCATCATCAAATGAAAGCTCTGACAATCCGGCAGGCTCCGGCGATACATCTGCTTCCACAGTATCAGCGATAACATCCGTCGACACATCGGAGATGTTCACCAACCGCGACAAAGAAATCGGATATAATGAGAGCACAAGCGTAAAGCTTGTTCTAAGCGGCGACAGCATAAGCAGCAGCTCCGATTCAGTAACCGTATCCGGCTCTGCCGCTACCATATCTGAGGAAGGAACCTATATCATATCCGGAACTCTCGATGACGGCATGATAATTATAGACGCAGATAAGAATGCAAAAATCCAGCTTGTGCTTGACAATGCCAATATAAACAGCAATACATCGGCTGCAATCTACGTCTGCAAAGCAGATAAGGTATTCATAACTCTCGCACCAGGCTCCGAAAATACACTGTCAAATGGCGGTGAGTATACCGCTATAGATGACAATAATATTGACGCAGTCATTTTTTCAAAGGATGACTTAACTCTTAACGGAAGCGGCAGTCTCACAATAAATGCATCGGCAGGCCACGGCATAGTGTCAAAGGATGACCTTGTAATCACAAGCGGAGCTTACACTATCAACTCTGCAGGCCACGGTCTTAGTGCAAAGGACAGCATAAGAATCGCTGACGGCAGCTTCACAATAACATCCGGCAAGGATGGCATACATTGTGAAAATAATGACGATGATACAGCAGGCTTTGTATATATCGCAGGCGGCAGCTTCAATATATCAGCGCAGGGTGATGGCATAGATGCCGGTTATTATCTTCTCGTTGATAATGGCAGCTTTGACATAAATACCGAAAGCACCGATGATGATGCAAGCACCAAGGGATTCAAAGCCGACAGTGACCTCATTGTAAACAATGGAACCTTCGACATTGACACCGCCGATGACGGACTTCACAGCAATTCAAACGTGACTGTAAACGGCGGAAGCTTCACAATAGCTACAGGTGACGATGGTTTACATGCTGATGATGCGCTGACAATCAACAACGGCTATATCAATATCACAGACTGCTACGAGGGTCTTGAAGGTCTTACTGTCACCGTAAATGATGGCACAATAAGCCTTACAGCTTCTGACGATGGCATAAATGCTGCAGGTGGAAATGACTCAAGCGGCTTTGGCGGCTTCGGCCCGGACGCATTTGCAGCAGACTCTAACGCCAACATATATATCAACGGCGGCACAATAAACATTGACGCAGATGGCGATGGTATAGACTCTAACGGCAATCTCTATGTATCAGGCGGCGAAATCTATGTATCAGGCCCTGAATCAAATGCCGATGGCGCTCTTGACTATGACGGGGAAGCCACAATTACAGGAGGAAGCATAATTGCGGCAGGCGCATCCGGAATGGCTCAGAATTTTGGCTCATCCTCAACGCAGGGAAGCATCCTCGTTACATTTACAACCCAGTCTGCCGGTACAACAATAAGTCTGCTTGACAAATCAGGTAATGAACTTATTTCATGGCAGTCAGACAAGACCTACAGCAGTGTAGTAATCAGTTCTCCTGACATAACCGTTGGCAGCACATACACAATAAAAGCAGGCGGCTATGAGACAACTGTCACCATGGACAGTGTTATATACGGAAGCGGCATGGGAATGGGCGGCGGTTTCCATGGCGGCAATGGCGGCATGGGTGGTCAAAGACCTGATAGAGGCGATAATAACTCCAATGGGCATATGCCGGATGTCAACGGTAACATGGGCGACATGACTCCTCCGGACGGTAACAATGGCATGGCACCTCCTAACCAGAATTCAAATAATTAGGAAACATAAGGTCTGCCGTATAAGCTGAAATTTATATTCATAATGTTTTTCATTACTCCAAAATGCAAAAACCGTAATAGAATTAGCCAAGCGATATGTACCCATTTATAGGACATCCTGTGAAATAGGTACATATCATACTCTCACTAAATCTGTTACGGTTTTCTTAGCTAAATATTCTTACTTGTCATAACTACTATTTACTCTCCATGACTTTCTTAAATTCATCCTCTGTCATATGCAATTTACACGCCGCCTGTTCTATAGATAAAATCCCTTCATTTACTAACTCAACAAGCGTATTCTCTATTCCTCTATCATAACCACTATCATATCCCTCATCATACCCAGCCTGTCTCTCCGCTGTACGCAGTTTTCTCTCTTCCTCTTCCTTATTGTACTCAAATATGCTTGTCATAACTACCTCCGCCCGATTTTTCCTTAAGAAATCCGCCAGAATGTCATTTTTTATGCACTCATCAACCGCCCTGTTGACTGCATCATCAAGTGAACCTGATTCTTCTTTATATTTTCTGACCAATGCCACATACTGCGCATAATCCCTCAGCGTGCGGCTCTGCCTCATAAGTTCCAGATTCCTGCCATAATTAATGTTAAGCACCGTGACTCTAAGTTCAAGTGCCGGATTATTAACATGCGGTGCAAACGCATCCGACAGCCTGTACTCACTTCTGTCAGCAACCTCATCCTGTCCGTTATAAAACACTATGAAATTCGGTGCCGGCACTTTCTGTATGGCTGATGAGTACAGCGACTTAGTTTCCACCAGCTTGCTGTACTCTGATGAAATGTAAAACAGATTCCGCAATGGCATGTTGGGATTGACCGTTGACTGATGCTCATACAGATATATTCCTGTGCTCAGCAGAAATGCAAGGTCATTCTTCATACCCATGTAGACCGCATTCTCAAGCGTTACTATCTGTAAATCCTCCGGATTGTCATAATGCCTGCCCGATACTGCATTGTACAGCTCAAGCAGATTCTTCTTATCAGAAAATAACATCCTGAATATTGTATCCTTGTATCTGCGGTCAGATATCAACCCACCTGTCGGCAACTCACTGCAATCAAATGTCCGTTTTCCTGCCTCTGTGTCAGCACCGGTAAAAAACTTATTCTCTTCAACCTTTACATCTTCCGTTCTCGTTTCATTAGTACCCTTCATCAAATACCTCCTGTAGTTGTTGTGCAGGAGATATAGATACTGATGCTCATTTACACTGCCGATTATGCTTCTTATACAAGTATGTATATGCATTGGTCTGTCAATACAGCATCTTCCGGTGATATCAGATGTCTCCTGCTAAAAAATTAATGTGATTTCAAGCATAGACCTCTGAATATCCACCATAAAGGCTATATGAATTGTAGAACCTCATGCGATAAGAAATCGCATGAATCATAGAATCTCAAGAAATATGCTCTGGCTTGAGATTAGCATAACAGACTATGCATGTCAATATCCTCTTTGATACAATTTTGTATAATATTTATACATTTACCGTTTAATAAAAAATGTACATTAATACTATTCAAGAATGTATCTGCATAAGCATATATACTCTATTTATCAGGTAAAATACCCAATGTCAAAAATTTTTGCATGAAATAAAACAAAGCTTTCACACCAGATTTCTCCAGTATGAAAGCCCTGTAAATCTTATCACCATTCTACCCAGAAATAATTCTCCGTTAGGAATGATAAACCTGGATTATTCGTGAAAAAGTTTCTCTGCCTTTTTATAATCCTCCACGGATATTCCAAGGGCATCGCAGGCTTCCTCAAGTGTTGCCGTCCTTCTCGACATAAAATTATCTATAAGCTTACATAAATTTTCGGCTATTCCTTTACCATAACCTTCATCATACCCAGCCTGTCTCTCCGCTGTCCTCAGTTTTCTCTCTTCCTCTTCCTTATTGTACTCAAATATGCTCGTCATAACTACCTCCGCCCGGTTCTTCCTTAAGAAATCCGCCAGAATGTCATTTTTTATGCACTCATCAACCGCCCTGTTGACTGCATCATCAAGTGAACCTGATTCTTCTTTATATTTTCTGACCAATGCCACATACTGCGCATAATCCCTCAGCGTGCGGCTCTGCCTCATAAGTTCCAGATTCCTGCCATAATTAATGTTAAGCACCGTGACTCTAAGTTCAAGTGCCGGATTATTAACATGCGGTGCAAACGCATCCGACAGCCTGTACTCACTTCTGTCAGCAACCTCATCCTGTCCGTTATAAAACACTATGAAATTCGGTGCCGGCACTTTCTGTATGGCTGATGAGTACAGCGACTTAGTTTCCACCAGCTTGCTGTACTCTGATGAAATGTAAAACAGATTCCGCAATGGCATGTTGGGATTGACCGTTGACTGATGCTCATACAGATATATTCCTGTGCTCAGCAGAAATGCAAGGTCATTCTTCATACCCATGTAGACCGCATTCTCAAGCGTTACTATCTGTAAATCCTCCGGATTGTCATAATGCCTGCCCGATACTGCATTGTACAGCTCAAGCAGATTCTTCTTATCAGAAAATAACATCCTGAATATTGTATCCTTGTATCTGCGGTCAGATATCAACCCACCTGTCGGCAACTCACTGCAATCAAATGTCCGTTTTCCTGCCTCTGTGTCAGCACCGGTAAAAAACTTATTCTCTTCAACCTTTACATCTTCCGTTCTCGTTTCATTAGTACCCTTCATCAAATACCTCCTGTAGTTGTTGTGCAGGAGATATAGATACTGATGCTCATTTACACTGCCGATTATGCTTCTTATACAAGTATGTATATGCATTGGTCTGTCAATACAGCATCTTCCGGTGATATCAGATGTCTCCTGCTAAAAAATTAATGTGATTTCAAGCATAGACCTCTGAATATCCACCATAAAGGCTATATGAATTGTAGAACCTCATGCGATAAGAAATCGCATGAATCATAGAATCTCAAGAAATATGCTCTGGCTTGAGATTAGCATAACAGACTATGCATGTCAATATCCTCTTTGATACAATTTGGCATAATATTTGTACATTTACAGTTTAAGATTCGGGTGGCAAAACATGCCTTATGAACTTAACCGTGTATAACAAGTTATATATATGCATATCTCGACTTTTGGGAGAAGCTTAGTTGTTCTTAGGACTCTGCTTGATTTACAGCCAAAAGCAGCATGGA
>OGOD01001123.1_pt1 | contig 18310 bp, 10 predicted proteins | sample 1573631 | NCBI WGS metagenome assembly OGOD01 (sample SAMEA2581895, study PRJEB24529) | metagenome | biome: Human gut stool | place: China | collected 2011
GGAGTACCAAATGGATGCAAAAGACTGTGGCCCAGCATGTATCAAAATGATAGCAAAATACTACGGCAAATACTATTCGTTGCAATATTTGAGGGATTTATGTGGGATAACCAGAGAAGGAGTTTCCTTTTTGGATATTAGCTATGCTGCCGAAAAAATAGGGCTAAGAACTGTAGCGGTTAAGGCGACTATGGAGAATCTGACCAACAGGATTCCACTGCCATGTATCATACACTGGGACCAGCACCACTTCATAGTTGTGTATAAAACAAAAAAAGGGAAGATATATGTGTCCGATCCTGCCAAAGGCTTGCTTTCCTATCCGGAAGAGGATTTCAAAGACAGATGGTATAAGGAAGGGGAAGAATTCGGGATGCTGATGGTACTGGAGCCTATGGCAAACTTCAAGCAAATAGAAGCTCATGAACGGATCGAAAGATTCAAAAGTTTCGAAAACCTTCTCAACTATTTTACGCCATATAAAAAAGCATTCGGCATATTGTTCGCTATCATGTTGATAGCCACCGGACTGCAAGCAGTACTTCCGTTTATCTCAAAATCTGTAATAGATATAGGTATATATACTCAGGATATATCTTTCATCTACATGATGCTAATCGGCAATATTGTTCTTTTACTTAGTATAACGCTGTCAAATGTATTAAGAGACTGGGTCTTGCTGCACGTTTCTACCCGTGTCAATATCTCCCTCATATCGGACTATCTGATCAAATTAATGAAATTACCGGTGACTTTCTTCGAAAACAAACTGGTCGGTGATATCCTTCAACGGGCGGGCGATCATGAAAGAATACGCAGCTTTGTGATGAACAACTCCTTGGGGATGTTCTTCTCTATCATTACATTCGTTGTATTCAGCATTATACTGTTGATTTATAATCCTATGATCTTTTTTATTTTTATAGCGGGCAGTGGGATTTATGTAGCATGGATTTTCACCTTTTTGAGCATACGTAAAAAGCTCGACTGGGAGTATTTCGAACTGAATGCCAAGAACCAAAGTTACTGGGTGGAAACCATCGAAAATGTTCAGGAGATTAAAATAAACAATTACGAAGACCTTAAACGCTGGAAATGGGAAGCTATACAGGCAAGGATATACCGGTTGAATCTGAAAGTGCTGAAAATCAATAATGCACAGTCGCTTGGGGCGCAATTTATCAATAGTATGATGAATATTGCCGTCACGTTCTACTGTGCCATCGCCGTTATCAATGGAGATATCACTTTCGGAGTCATGATCTCAACGCAATTTATTATAGGGATGCTGAACGGACCTGTGGCACAGTTAGTCAGTTTTATACAATCTGCCCAGTATGCTAAAATCAGCTTTATGCGTATCAATGAAATTCATCAGCTGAAAGATGAAGACGATTCTTCGCCTGTGATAAGCAACAGTCTGAGTTTGCCTGTAGACAAAAGTTTATATCTGAAGAACGTATCATTTCAGTATTCGAGAAATGCTCCGCTGGTTTTGAAAAACATCACCTTGCAGATTCCTAAAGGAAAAGTGACCGCTATTGTCGGAGACAGCGGATGCGGCAAATCTACTTTACTCAAACTGTTGTTGCGTCTATACATGCCTTCTTACGGAGAAATCTGTATGGGAGATATGAACGTGAATAATATCAGTCTTCGCAATTGGCGTGCTAAATGCGGCTGCGTGATGCAGGACGGGAAATTGTTTAATGACACCATACAGAACAATATTGTACTGGATGATGCCAATATTGATTATGAGGCATTGCAGAAGGCTGTTGAAGTAGCCAATATCAGCCACGAGATAGAAGCTATGCCGCAGGGATACCAGACAATGATCGGAGAAATGGGCAGAGGTTTGAGTGGAGGGCAACGGCAGCGTGTACTAATGACGAGAGCGCTCTACAAGGATCCGGACTATCTGTTTCTGGACGAAGCTACCAATGCACTTGATACGATTAATGAGCAAAAGATAGTAAGGGCATTAAATAACGTTTTCAAAAACAGGACAGTCATTGTGGTAGCTCATCGGCTAAGTACGATTCGCAGGGCAGACCAAATCATCGTATTAAAAGCGGGAATGATCATAGAGACAGGCAATCATCAAAGCCTGATGACAAACAAACAGTATTATTACAACTTAATTCAAAGCCAATATGAACCGGAAACAAACACCTTCTCCACAGAAGAAAGCGCAGACTAAATCATCCGGAAGAAGCGAAGAACTGGATGAGATTATTGACCGGATGCCCATGGCTTTCGGAAAATGGGTGGCACTGGCGGTCATTGTATTTGCAGCATTATTTCTATTGTTCGGATGGATTATCAAATACCCGGATATGGTGACCGGGCAAATTAAAATTAATGCGCAGAACCCGACCGTAAGGCTTGTTGCCAACAGTACGGGGAATTTGCTGCTTCTTTCGCACAAAGCACAGGAGGAGGTGAAGAAGGGGGAATATATAGCGGTCGTGCAAAATCCTGCTTCTACAGAGGATGTGCGGAAGATTGCGGATTTAATAAATCGAATAGATTTCGATGGCACCCATTTGCTTGCTCTTAAAGATACATTTCCCGACAAGGTATATTTAGGAGAAATCAACCCTCAATACTATGCCTTTCTTGCAGCTCTGAAAGCTCAATGTGACTATCTGCAGCAGAATGTCTACGAAAAGCAAAGAGAGAATATCACGACGAGCATTGAATGGAAAAAGAAGATTGTCCGAGAAGCGGAGGACTCGCAGAAAGCTGCAAAAGATAGAATGGATGTTGCCCGGAAATGGCTTAAACGTTATGTCTCTCTTGATCAGCAGGAAATAGCGACTTATGAATATGAGACCGATCAGATTAAAAATAATTACCTGACAACAGTACAGGAGGTACAAAACATAAATAGGGAGATTGCCTCGACCCGCATGCAAATCACAGAAGCATACCATCGGCTGGAGCAACTGGAAGTGGAACAACTGGAGAAAGAACGGGAACTGAAAGTGGAACTTTTGTCCACTCATCAGAACTTGATAGCAAATATGGCCGCATGGGAACAGAAATATGTTTTCAAAGCTCCTTTTGATGGAAAAGTAGAGTTCCTGAAATTTATTTCAGATGGTCAATTTGTGCAGGCAGGAGAAGCGGTATTTGGAGTGATACCCAAGGAAAACCATATATATGGTCAGGTGTTGCTTCCGGCCAATGGAGCCGGAAATGTAAAAGAAAACAGTAAAGTCGTTATTAAGTTAGAGAACTATCCCTACATGGAGTATGGATATATAGAGGGATATGTATCTTCTATTTCTTTGGTCACCCAAACGCAGAAAACAGGAGAAAAGACCATTGAAACATATTTGATTAACGTTGAATTGCCCAACGGATTAACAACTAATTATGAAGAGACTCTCGACTTTAAATATGAGTTGGGAGGAACCGCCGATATTATTGTAAAAGACAGACGGTTGATAGAACGCCTGTTTGACAATTTAAGATATCGGACTAAATAAAGCTCATACTCAAATTTACGCTCCATAGGAATTCAACACGACTTTTGCCCTCACGCTCTAACAGTCTGTCTGTATCCCTTTATTCATCGTGGTTTCGGGTGTGGTAGCAAGTGTGGTGGCAAGTATGAGAGCAAACGGTTGCTCTCACTCAGTTCCGTCGCATTATATGTTGTTTTTTGCTGCTATTATTTGATTTACAGAGTATTAATATCTGAAGTGTCAACTATTAACGATTGATATTTCAGCCATTAATAACTGAGAAATCAGGTGTTAATAGCTGATAACTCACGCATTATTGACCGATATATGATTGAATGCTTCCTGAAAGATCAGGTTGATTGAAACATTTCATGCGGTCAAATCAATCCAATCATATAAGTCAAGCGCCAGTTTCCTGCTTGGGAAACTGGCGTTCCCTTATAAGGGAACGCCAGTTCCAAGGCAGGAAACGAGCGTTTCCGATATAGGGAACGCTCGTTTCCAAAATAAGAAATTAAAGGAAACTGTAAGCCATTCAGATACAATGATATAGGGAAATCATGGTAAGAAATGAACCATCTACGTGTGATTGATGTCGTATTTTATTATAAGGTTAATGCGAGCAAAAAGCTTGTTTTTATTAGAGGAAAAGTTTGTATGCCGTAATATAATATCGTACCTTTACAGGAATTAAGCGATAAACAATATTGGTAGATAAACAGACAAAAAAGAATGAAAATAACTTTAATCAGACAAGACAGCGAGAGTGGAAAAGAAGCTCTAAGCATATGTGAAGCAGGTACATTATTCAACAAAATGAAAACGGAGACAAAATCGGGACACATTACGGCTTTGCGAAACCTGATACCGATGCTGGAAGGTACGTACAGCCAGTACGAACATATAGACAAACTGCCATATATCTATTCTGCCGTAGAATGTACCCGCACTAAAGAAGGCGAACGAAAAATGAAACAATATAACGGACTGGTACAGTTGGAAGTGAAACGGCTGGCAGGCCCGTCCGAAATGGAATATGTGAAACGGCAGGCGGCACTCTTGCCTCAGACTTTCGCCGCATTCTGTGGTTCCAGTGGCCGTAGCGTGAAGATATGGGTGCGTTTTGCCCTGCCGGATGACAGAGGACTGCCCGAAAAAGAAGCGGAAGCGGAATTATTTCATGCTCATGCCTACTGGCTGGCGGTAAAGTGCTACCAGCCGATGCTTCCTTATGATATTAATCTGCAAGCACCGGTGCTGACACAGAAGTGTCGCATGACACTGGACGAATCTCCATATTACAATCCCGATGCAGTGCCGTTCTGTCTGGAACAACCGCTCGCTATGCCCGGTGAAGAAACTTTCCGGCAGCGCAAGCAGGGTGAAAAGAATCTGTTGTTGCGATTGAAACCGGGATATGAGTCTGCAAAAACTTTCACGAAGATTTATGAAGCGGCGTTGAACAGGGCATTTCAGGAAATGGAAGACTGGAAGCGTGGAGATGATTTGCAACCTTTGCTTGTACACCTTGCCGAGCATTGTTTCAAAGCGGGTATCCCCGAAGAAGAAGCGGTCCGGCAGACACTCATTCATTACTATCGGGAAGAGGATGAGCGGGTTATACGCTCGACGATTCATAATCTTTATCAGGAATGTAAGGGTTTTGGTAAGAAAAACAGTATCGGAAGGGAGCAGGAGACGGCTTTTCTGCTGGAAGAATTTATGAACCGTCGTTATGAATTTCGTTTTAACACCGTGTTGGATGATCTGGAATACCGCCAGCGTGATTCCATCCACTTTTACTTTAAGCCCGTGGACAAACGTGTGCGCAACAGTATCTCTATCTGTGCCTTGAAAGAAGGGATCAATGCCTGGGATCGTGATGTAGACCGTTTTCTGAATTCGGAATATGTTCCTTTGTACAATCCTGTAGAAGAATATCTTTATGATGTCGGCCGTTGGGACGGGAAAGACCGTATCCGTGCATTGGCAGGATTGGTTCCTTGTACGAATCCGTACTGGCAGGAGTTGTTTTATCGTTGGTTTCTGAGCATGGTGGCGCATTGGAGAGGGGTGGATCGGCAGCATGGAAACAGTACGTCACCTTTGCTTGTCGGTCCGCAAGGGTATCGTAAGTCAACGTTTTGCCGGATTATTCTGCCGCCTGAGTTGCGTTTCGGCTATACGGACAGTATCGATTTCAAGAGTAAGCAGGAAGCGGAGCGTTATTTAGGACGTTTTTTTCTGATCAACATTGATGAGTTTGATCAGATCAATGTCAGCCAGCAGGGGTTTCTGAAGCATTTGTTGCAAAAGCCTGTTGCTAACTTGCGCAAGCCTCATGGCAATACTATTCGTGAAATGCGTCGTTATGCTTCCTTTATCGGCACCAGCAATCAGAAAGATTTGCTTGCCGATCCCAGTGGCAGCCGTCGTTTTATCTGTATTGAGGTGATAGCTCCTATCAAAACCAATGCTACCATCAATTACAAACAGCTTTATGCTCAGGCGATGGAAGCCATTTATAAGGGTGAGCGTTACTGGCTGGATGATGAGGATGAAAAGATTTTGAAGCAGACGAACCGTGAATTTGAGCAGGCGAGCCCGTTGGAACAGTTGTTCCATTGTTATCTCCGTCCGGCGGAAGAAGAGGAGGGAGGCGAATGGATGACGTCCATGCAGATTCTGAATTATTTGCAGACGAAGACACGGGACAGGTTGGCTATCAATAAGGTAGCTGTGTTCGGCCGTGCGCTTCAGAAGCTGAATATTCCCTGCCGGAAGTCCGGTAAGGGGACACTTTATCATTTGCTGAAAATAGAATAATTGGTAGTAACGTGAGGGCAAACGGTTGCTCTCACGCTGCTACCATTGGATCTCTAATCGCTGTAACTCCGATGAATAGGGGGATTGAGGCGAAAATGAGAGCGTGAGGGCAAAAGTGCTGTCATTTTTCATTTGGAAAAAAGTTATTTCGCTACAGTCGCCTCAACGAGACTATCCATATCAAAATCAATATTATAATCCTTTTCTATTTGAATCCTTCTTATTTGATTGACCAATGAATGCGGTTTCACCCTTCGGGTCATCTCTATTTCCAGCAACCTTTCGGGAAAGCGTTTACGGATTTCATCTATATTTCTCATGAAAAGTGAATCTTTATTTTCGTAGAGAGAATTGGCGGCTTCTGCCAGGATAAAAGCTCCCAAGCTGTCGGGATATTGTTTTAGTACTGCTTGAAGGAAAACCTTGCTTTTTCCAAAGCTTTCGTGGGCTTCAGCGTGCATATCTTTGGCAGCTTGAAGTAGTCCCAGTTGGAACAGATACTCACCGGTAATTGCGTTTTTCTCCATAGCAAGTGTTTGTATGTATAGGGCGGAGTCCAGTTCTCCCATTTCAGATAAAAGTTTGGCTTTCATGCCGTAATAGTCGGGATTTAAACTGTCGATTGCCAAAGCTTTGTCCAGAAAGCGGATGCATTTTCGGGTGGAGTCTACATCATAGGAAGATTCCATCAGGGCTATTGCTTGTTGGTAGAGGCTGTCTGCCTGAAGATTGATACAATGAGGAGTGATGTCTGCTTTAGACTCTTGCCGGGAATGGCAACCTGTAGCTGCAATAATCATTGGCAAGATAGTTAATAAGAGGCTTAATTTCTTGGGTTTCATATTCATAATTCTTATCATCCAATTTTATAAAAAGTAAGACTGGCGAAGAACTCGATAAGAAAATGTGTCTAATCTGATCTTATTTTGTTCTTCGTCAGTCTTTTCTTGTTTTGTTAAATGCCTAGCTGCTCTCTTGCCCAGGCTTCATCATGTCTTATTCTGTAAAGGTATATTTCGGACATATTCCACCATGCGCTGCCTGCGACAGTATAATCCAATGGATCTTTGTCACGGCGAGCCGTAGGAGTAAATCGGATATAGTTGTAAGCTTGCTTTCCACTCACATTGTTTTTAGCTGTGGCATGGCCACCGTTTGTTGTCGGCAGATTGAATTCTTCATTACCCATACTTTCAAAGAACTCACCGTTCATACTTCCATATATTGTTGCGGCTTTTACGTCACCTCCGTTATTCACTCCGCTTTGACGTGCATCATATTCAAAACAAAGGTCCTTTAATGGTTTGTTCAGTTTGATCTGGACATAATGTGCTTCTGTTGTAACAGGAGCATTCCACTTGGTATGATAATAAGTATTCACCTTCCCGTCAATCAATGCCGGTAAACCGCCTCCGTCTCCGACATGATTAGCATTGTCGGAAAGCATATCGATAGTAAGAGTAACACGTTCCATTTCGGAAGCTTCGCCGGAAATGCCTGTTATTGTTACCGGACTATCTGTCTCCATACCAGTCGGACCATAGGTGTTGATAGTAAATGAGTATTCACCTGCACATTGGTAAGTATCATCTATGATATAGGATGTTGTCTTATAGTCATTTATTAAGATCTCTTTATTTTCTTTCGTGACTTTATCGTAATAGGTAATCTTTATCTTGTTGAAGTCTACATCTTCAGGTATCTCCCATTGCAGCTGAATACTTCCGGCTCCCGGAGTAGCAGTAGCATTGATCACATTTAAAGGAGGTGTCGCGATAAATCCGGCCTGTTTTACTGTGACTACGAACTGACTTGGTACTTTGTCGGTGCTATTGGTACTCTTGAAGGTTATCTTTCCTTCACGAGGTTGATTCTCAACTTCAGTGTTGGCTTTAATGATAAAGCTTTCGGAGACATCACGCAGTGCTCTTGAAGCGGGTAATGATACTGGAGTGATCCAGGATTGGGCGGATTCTTCGACTTCATAGGTATATGACACTTCACCGGCAGGAGAATTTACTTTGAAAGGAATAGTGATTGTTTCTCCCATTGCTTTCACTTCATAGATCTTCTTGTCTTCATCGATTTCGACTATATAACCTCTAGGTTGTTGCTTTATCAGGAAAGAAGCTGTATAGCTGTAATTCTGGGAAGACTGGAGGATAATCGTACAATAACGTACGTCAGTCTCGGTGCTTTTATCCAGCGTAAATTTCAGTTCCTGTTTGTTTACGTCTTCCGCTGCACGCGTCTTTGCATCAAATGTGGCAGGTTGCTCTGCCAGACGTATCCAGTTGCAAGTGTCTGGTATAATGATATTATCCAGATTCAGGTTGGTCGCTACAGGAATTGTCAATGTTTCTCTTTCTGCATCTATTATTTCTACATATCCTTCCTGTTGTAGCTTGTCACCTATAAGGATGGCCGGTTCTTTACCAAACTGCGAGACAGTGATGGAATAGCTTTGATGACCATAGGCTACAGTGATTTCTGCCCGGCGTTGTTTGTATATATTGTTTGCACTGGCAGATACGACTACTTTGCCCTCGTGTTGTACTACCTTGCACCATTCTGCATTGGACTGGGCACTCCATCTGTCGAGTGGTACATTGGTCTGCACTTCAATTTCATGTTCTCCTCCCAGAAGTGGGAAAGTGATAGGTGCCTGACTTTTATCAGGAACTACGAGCGTTTCTACTTTAAACTCGGTTTCGTAATCGGGCGAACAAGAGATAAGTCCGGAAGCAATTCCGAATATGCTTGCGAGCCCGATGATTAATATATTTTTTTTCATACTCATTTGATTTGATTACAAGTTATCTACTCTTGGGTTAAATTCATATCGTAGTTTGGCTTTCACTTCCCGGTAAGGGGCGGTGGATTCCAGGCGATATTTATAATGCAGACGGAACTCTTTGTAATAAGTGGCACGTCCGTCGGGAGTACGGATAGCGTTTAACAGGAATGTGTTGTCGTAATCATCGATTGGGGTAAGTTGTACTACATCGACCGGATCCACTTCCACATCATTAACTCTGTCATGCGCTCTGATGGTAAGTTCTCTGGCCTGAGGATTCTCCGGTTGCTGCTCGCCAATTTCCAGAATGATACTCTTAGATACAATTCTGCTTCTTGCTGTCTTATAATCGCCAAGATCTTCATCACCTGCCATCATGCGTACCGAATTGGCACCGATCGGGAATACTTGATTGGCATTTGTCGGTCTACGGACTTCGGGACTACCACTGGGGTTAGGAATTACAATCGTACTGCTTGTATAATTGTAGTAGGTAGAAGTCTTTGTCGTTGCGTAATAGTTTTCTTTATAGATACGCAATAATACATGACTTTTATCCGGATTATAATTAGGTGTTTTTTCCGGATCTATCTTGTAATCCAGAAAATAAATAGAATCCGGTGAAATCCTTTCCAGATTTTTCAGATAGATCGGAAACATTACTTTGGAAGTGCCTGCCTGAATATCCAGTTCCTTATTGGGAAAATCATAGCATTCATCGGGAAGCAGTTTGGCAAATTTTTCTTTTTCTATATCAAAGTTGGATTTGTTGTATGCTTTCAGCAAAGAGTCCGATTCCAGAAGAGCTACATGGTGTGTGTTAGGGCTTATTTGTGAGCCGCTAACCGTGGCAACCAGATAGATCGTATCTTTTTCTTGTCCTACATTAGCCACCTGCCGGTCGTAGATCAGACTCGAATTACTGAGTAAGCCTACTTCGTTCTGGTATTGTTCCTGGTCGAAATCGTATTCATTGCAAGCACTCAATACACCTATAAGGGTGCAGAGCATTATATTAAATTTCTTTTTCATATTCAGTCTGTTATTCATGTTTTGATATTATCTGTCCCATCCGAAATTCTGGTCGGCATTGGGAACCTTCAGCAATTCATCATGGCGGATCGGTAAGAATACCATTTTAGGCAGTGCAATGCGGTCTCGCACATTTTGTGTATTGATCGTCACAATATTCCAGAATCCTTCATTACCGTTGGCATTTGTACGGTCTTTTGTCACATCCAGTCCCCGCCAGTTGGAGCTGTTGGCATCTTCGTCCAGATAGGTTCCCCACCTGCGCGTATCGAAATATCGGTATCCTTCGTTAAAGAGCTCTACCTGACGTTCATTGCGGATGATTTTTTCAAAATTGTCTGCTTCTGCCATGTCGTTGGCATCTACTCCCGGCAAGCCGACGCGATAACGTATCATGTTGAAATATTTAGCCATTTCTGCCGGATCACGGCTAACGGTTTCCTCAATAAGTGTACCTGTATTGTCGGATACTTCTACGGTCACTGTACCTTCTACACGGTTCAATGCTTCTACATATTCCAGTAGCACTTCACCATAACGAATGATAGGGAACGGTTTAGGGCTGGTGACGAATGCGCCTTTTACACTCCCTTTGCCGTTAGCCCATGAGTCGTCCGGATGAATGTATTTGACGGGAACATAACCGCTGACACTGTAGTCGTTTACGTTATTTCCGGCACCGGCAATTCCGGCATTGGTATCATCGTGAGAATACCAGAATTGCTGATTGACGTAGGAGGCGTCGGTAGAAGCTGAACTCATCGGCCAGTAGCGACCCGGAAAACCTATCGAGGCATAGAAGCGTGCCGAACGATTGGCGTACATCATAGGTACGTTTTCCCTTAGTAGGTATGTCCCCAGTTTTTTGGATTCGCCGGTGAGTCTGCTGAAGTCCGGTTCATATGGATATTCTGCCGATGAATTATGAATAGTCCGCCCATCTGCCATCAGATAGCAATCAATTACCCTCTGCGGCACAGACATTGAACCCCATCCGCCAAACTTGACAGGGAATGAGTGATGGGTATAGTTAGTGACGTTACTGGATTCCATCGCCCAGATGAATTCTTTATTAGTCTGTATGATACCTTCTCCTGTGAACATGTCGGAGTAAGAGTGATAAGGATCGATATTGCCTGCTCCGTCAGGGAAGTTAGCAGTAGGGACATTGGAGGCCAGAGGATATGGGTTCTGGGCATCTGCTTCCACTGTATGTAGCTCGTATCCCATTTTGGTCAGCTGTTTGGCGGCAGCTGCTGCAACGGCCCAGCGTCTCGGGTCATACTCTTGATTGACATAGTAGGCTCCGTCGCTTTTACGTTTCCAGGTCCCGAAACATTTACGGGCTGCAGCTCCGCCATTGAAAAGCGGTGAAGCCTGGAAGAGGCGCAAACGGGCGATGAGTGCCATGGCTGCTCCTTTGGTCGGACGTTGATAATAGTTGACGCTTTGCTCATCCGCTGAATAGATGCCTTGAGTTGCCAGTCGGAATTCATCGCATATATAATCTACAGACTCATCATAGGTAGCCCGTTCGCGATTATAATATTCGGCAGGTTCGGAGGTGCTCAGTTCTTCATCGCCCACGATAATCAACGGTCCCCAGTTCATCAAAAGATGATAATAAGCGTACCCACGCATAAAGTGAACATATCCGATATAACGTCTTCTGTCCATTTCGTTCATATCAGGTACATTGTAGACTTCTTTAAGCATTTTGTTACATCTTGCTACAATGACATACATGTCGTACCATTGGTTTTGGATAGGCAGATTTCTGCTGTTGATGGTACCTACGGAAAATTGTAGTCCCCAAAATTCATTTGTCTGATATTTAAGTGTTATTTCGTCCGAAGCAGATTCCCCCGGATTCCAGGAATTTCCCCAGATAGCCCCTGCGTCGGGAAAACCTTTCGGAGTGTTCCAGAGATAACCTTCAGCATTTTTCTTGCTGTGAAAGATGGAGTCTTCTTTGAAAGTAGCTTCGAAGTATGGGTCTACATCCAGAAAATTGCAGGAACTGAGTAGTAGTGTACTTCCTACTGTTGCTCCCAATATTATTTTGAATAACTTTTTCATGAGTGTTCTATATTATTTTTAGAATTTAAGATAAACCTGGAACGTGTAAGTTGCCGGTATCGGATAAGCGGCCCCGTTTGCAGATGCCTGTTCCGGATCAAAATACTTCACTTTGTCGATAGTAAAAAGGTTGTTGGCAACAAACTCCAGATCGACAGAAGATAGTCCTGTCTTTTTTATCCATGGAGTCTTCAGGTTGTACTTCAGACTGAGTTCCTGAAAGCGCAGGAAAGAACCGTTCCGTTTCCAGAAAGAGGAAAGCTGGGAGTTGTTCGTATTGCCTCCGTAGGAGAGACGTGGGAATTCTGCATGGGGATTCCGTAGCGGTGGTGCCTGAATACCATGCGGGCGTCCATCTGTTCTTGGGATTGTTGGCCAGCTTGATAACGTTGCCGAGTTCTCCGTTATAGAAGGGAATCCATCCTGCGTCATTACCGAGTCCCGAACGGTAGTAGTCTACTTTTGCCGAACCTTTGAAAAGGAAGCTGAGGGTTAAGTCTTTCCAATGAAAATCGGCTCCGAACCCATACATTACCCGGGGGAGTTGGTTGGAATAGGACAAAGGTACTTTGTCATTGTCATTGATAATACCGTCTCCATTTACGTCACGATATTTGATATCTCCCGGACGAATGCGGCCGAATCCGCTTTGGTCGGCACTTGTGTTGATTTCTTCTTTACTGGAGAAGAGACCTTCTGCAATATATCCGCGAAGGATGTTAAAGGGTTTTCCGGTTACACTCAGATAATCATAAGGTAACTTGTTTTCTTCATAGTAATCAATAATATTCTGAGAGAAAGTGTAATTGCCGCGTACAGTGAAGCTCATGTCTTTATTGATCTGGTGGAAGAATTCGAAGTTTCCGTCAGAACCATAGCTATGCATTTTTCCTACATTTGATTTCGGGACGGTAACCATACCTACAAACTTAGGCAGCGTCACACGATCCTGGAAGATGTGATCACGTGTATCGCGGAAAAAGTCAACAGTGACAGAGAGCTTGTCGTGGAAGAACTTGGCATCGATACCAAAGTTGAGTTTCTTTGCTACTTCCCATTGAAGGTTGTCGGCTCCTTTCACAGTTTCTGTAATACCCCGTTCACGATATCCCCAGTAAGAGGCGGCATTGTCATTGATTAATGTCAAATAAGGGAACCGGTCACCACTGATCTGGTCATTACCTACCTGACCGTAGGAGCCGCGGAACTTGAGGAAGCTTAACCAGGGAATGGCCTCATTGACCCAGTTATAGGATGTCGGTACCCAGCCTACAGCAATGGAAGGGAAGAAGCCGAATCTTTTTCCTTTTTCGAATTGTGCAGAACCTGTGTAACCGAAGTTTGCATCAATGAAATAGCAATTGTTATAGCCATAGGAAACACGTCCTGATAAGTTTTGACGCCGTTGAGGAATGGCATTGATACCCATCGCGTCATACTTCCATTGGGTGTTATGAACATCTTCCATGTAATATAAAGCCAATGCTCCTAGTGAGTGCAAACCAAATGTACGGTCCCAGTTGGCTTTGGCTTCCATGTAGTATTTTCTGTATATTTCATGTTCTCTTTGGCAGTACGTAATGTTTTGATGAGTACCCCTTGTGAACTTCTTCCTGTAGCGCGGTAGAGGTCAGGCCATATGTAACGTCCTTCATTGAAATAATTGATATTTTCGCTCATCGCTTGTACCGACGCTGTCATTCCTTTCAGGAATCCTCCGAATTTCTGTTCAAGTTTGAGTGTAAGCATATTACGCTGAGTTTCATCTTGCGTGTATCCGGTGTTATTTAGCATGACATACGGAGAAGCAAGGTCATGTTTTCCATAAGAAGGGAAGGTACCGTCTGAATAGGTTTTAGGAAACATCAGTGGAGTTAGCTGACGGACTGCTGACCATACCGTATTCGTGTTTTGTCCACCCGGGCTGGTATAGTTGGAAATATATCCGTCCAGACCAAAATAAACTTTGGTTGTTTTGGTCAGATTCATGTCAATATTGGCACGATATGTTATTTTTTTATATGACAAAGGCTTTTTGAACAGGTTGTCTTCCTGCCGGTAGGCCGCTCCTTCATCCTGATACCCTAATGAAAGATAATATCTGGCTATGTCGCCTCCTCCTTGTGCATTGATGTAATAGTTCTGTTGGATAGATGTGCGTTTCATTATTTCATCTATCCAGTTAACATCCGGGTAGAGGTCTTTATCCAAATTGTATTTTATCAGATCCAGTTCCAGACGGGAGTAAAGGTCGTCTTCACCCGACATGGCACGTGCCTCATTGGCAAGGAGAGCGTAGTCATAAGCTCCCAGGTATTCGGGCAGACGTTTGATATGCGATACTTTTAATGTTGCTCGTCCTGTGATGGTAAGTTTGCCTGTTTCTCCACGTTTAGTGGTAACCAAGACCACGCCATTGGCACCTCGGGTACCATACACTGCGGTGGCGGAGGCGTCTTTCAGGATACTGAACGATTTTACATCATCAGGATCAATGTCTTCAAGGCGGCCTTCGATACCGTCAATCAGCACTAATGCACCGGAGCTGGCTCCGAAAGTACTGATACCACGAATCCAGAAGTTGGAGATGTTTTTTCCCGGTTCGCCCGAACTCTGCATGGTGATGACACCAGCCAACCGTCCGCCGATCATGTTGTTGAGGGAAGTACCGGGAGTACTGAGCTGGGCTACATCAATGGTACTGATTGCACCTACTACTGATATCTTTTTTTGTGAAGTCATACCTGTGACCACTACTTCGTCAAGCTTGGTGTCATCTTCTTCCAATGTAACTTTGAGTGTCATTTCATCTTTAGTCACCAGTTTCTCGATAGATTTCATTCCAATAGCCTGAATGACTAATATTTGGTTGGCATCTACTTTGATACTGAATTTACCATCCATATCTGCTGAGGTTCCCACTCCCGGTGCATTCTTAACATAAATGGTAGTACCCGGTAGCGGTTCACCGGTTTTGTCTATTACGACCCCCGCTACAGTAAACTGTTTTTTCTTATTGTCTTGACTGTAACTCGTCAGCGGTATAAGCGCCATGATCAGTACAATCAGTAGAAAATTATTTCTCATATTGTATTTTGTATAAGGTTATTCAATGGATAATTTACGAATCACTTTGTTCTGTGTGTCGGCTACATATACAATAGTTCCATCACTGTTGACTGCTACTCCGCAAGGGAAGTGGAATTTGGCAATTTCCGGACCTCCATCCTTATAACCTTCCGCTCCCGGCAGACCGATAGGTGTGGTTACGGCTGCTCTTTCTTTCGGCATAGTAGTATCTATTACGCGGATGCAGGAATTACCACTGTCAGCAATGTACATTTTTCCGTCGTCGGTGAAACAAATCTGGCGCGGGTGTCTGAATTTGGCGTTCTTCAGCAAGCCGTCTTCCCAGCCCTTCCCGTTCATAACTCCTTCGTAGATTGCTTTTCCTGCGTATGATTCTCCGTTATAAGTGTCTTTATCTTCCGGAGTGATCTTGGATACGTCCACTCTCCAAATCTGGTGAAAATCTGCAAGAGATACATAGAGTACGTTTTCTTCTCCTTTAATAGGGCTGAATGCGATATAGGAGTCACTTCCTGCTTTGCCGCCGTCGCCTGTTGCTACATTAGATATTTTCTTTAGCAAAATTTCTGCTGTACGGTTTTTAGGATTGATTCGAACCAATTGCCCTTTCCACATGACCGTATAGATCATATGATCCAGCTTGTTGATTACAAAGCAATGCTTCCAGTTGTTTTCGTCTACGGTGCTGAGTTCTTCTGATTTCAAGACTGTTCTATATCGGGGAACATAATTTAGAAGTTTTTGCATATCATAATATTTCATGCCGGCATCATCCGGAATGTAAACAGCTTCAGCATCTTTTTCATCAGAATAAGCCGGTGCATTAATATATGCAGTTCCATATTTTAATACAATGGAAGAATTGCTGGCGATGGAAATCATTGAAATGTTTCCGTTTACGCCTTCACCTTTTTCATTACGGCAGGTTGTGTTTGGTTGTTTGTCTTTTCCACTGTCTCCTTTACGGTCTACCACAAATATATTGTCTTCACCGTCTATACAGAGATAGAAAGGAGAGGAGAAAGTACATGTGGCAAGGTCACCACCAACGGTGTTTATATTATTGTCCGGTGATGCAAGTCCTGCTACCGTACTAACACTGGTTTGTGTCTTGTATAGGAATTGGTCTGGTGCTTTGCCTATGTATTCTTGACCGTCGGGCGTTCTTCTTTCTACAAGAATATTCATCTCTCTTTTGAAGGTGAGTCCTTTGGGAACAAATGCATAGATTCTGCTACCGTTACTGCTGACTAATCCGGCAGGATGTCTGATCCCGTCTACATCTTCAAAATAGACTTTCATGCCAGTGGTGTCTGTACCGAAGTTGCGGCCTTCGATGATCATCGGAGTGGCTATACCTCCGGAATCAGGATAAAATTCTGTAATCTCAATAGGCTGGTTTGGGTTGAACCCGCTGCTTCCATTGATGTCGTCATCTGAACAGGAAGCTAACCACGCGAAAGCTGTAATGAACAGCGTCCAATAAACTCTTCTTTTTCGCATTGTTTTTCTGTGATAAAAGGTTAATAATTAGATTGGTTAAAAAAAAGTGATAGGGAAACCTACTCTTGTGTGTCTACTATGTGGGTAGAACTAGGGTATGCATACAAGGGGTATACGTTTGTTTTTGTATGTATGAGTAAGTTTGAAAATATATGGGTGTGTTTGACTGCTATTATTCATCTTCTTAAATTGGGGGTATTGAAGTTGATAATGAACTCAGAATACATATTATACCTATTCTGATCTGTGCTGAAATAAAAGTAAAGAATGAGATCAAATTCTCCGATTTTGAAAGGCGGAGGGCTGTTGCTAAGAGTTTTCATAAATGTTAATTTAAGGTTGTAATCATATTGATTAATTGGGGCTAAGTCGTAATAGGACTTGGTATGTGTGTATATAAGTGTCTTATATATAATTGATTAATTGGTTGATGAATGCTTGGGATGACAATTTATGAACTATATAGTAGAATTGAGATTCTAAAAAAATGGTGTTTGTTGATAATTAAAATAAAAAAGATATTGTATTTTTCGATTTTATTAATAACTTTACACCGTCTTAGAATAGTACATGCACTTAATAACCTTTGAATAGCCTATGGAAACAGTAGAAAATATACTTTGGGGTATAAAAATACCAAGTCCTATTACGACTTCTTCAAAATTATTCAATTTGGCATAAGGTCTCTATTGCTCTCCAGGATGAAAAGTAATGCAATTAATTTAAATAATTAGGTCGATTTTTCCTTTGAAAATAATTAGAAGACTGTTCTTTTGACTTTTTTCTACCTTATATATATTAGATTGTTCTACCCAAACTGTCAATCTCTTAAAGTAGTTTTTGAGCATCCGGAATCAGAATCTCTTTTCTGTGCAACTCGATTAAACCATTATCCTGTAGTTCATTCAGTGTTTTAGAAATATTTAATCGAGTATCATCCAAACAACGCGCCAAATCGTCCATCTTTACTTTGAAAGTCTTTTCCCCTTGCGGTTTTTCGCAATGTGACAGAAAGAAACGGATAATTTTGCTTTTTAAATCCAGCGTGGGTTCATCCCATAAACGGGAATAGAGATTTTGCGCCCGGTTGCTGACGATATTCATATAGTTGAGGCGGAAAATATCATATCTGAACAGATCACTGAGTACGAATGCTTTGCTGATACAAACAGTATGCACTTCCGTATGTGCCACATAAGAAGAAGCATAGTTGGTATTCATACCGAATAAAGACTGAGGTTCTATCAGATAGGGAGCTTCGATTTGTTCGATGACCGTATAAATGTTTTCTTTTGCATTGGTGACAATAGAAATCTCACCTTTCAACAGAAAACAAAGCTGGGTACAGGGATTACCACTCTTTATGATGGTTTCCCCAGCTTTATGTTTGATAAAGTGCAGCTTGACTTTATCCAGAATACTAGTGAAATCTTCATGACAAAGCCCCTGAAATAAAGGTAATTGGAGCAAAGTATCGAACATTGTTTCCATATGTTGTAATCTCTTG
>OGOD01001141.1_pt1 | contig 18131 bp, 8 predicted proteins | sample 1573631 | NCBI WGS metagenome assembly OGOD01 (sample SAMEA2581895, study PRJEB24529) | metagenome | biome: Human gut stool | place: China | collected 2011
CCGTCCAGCATACGAGACATCCCGCAAGTGCCAGCAACACGACGACATGCCCCCGCCCGGGGATCGGGACGACCCGTTTCGAGCACGTCCCGGCAAGCAATACGACGAACAGCAGCCGCAATGGCAACACGTCCCACGGATAGGAGAAGCAGGCGAAAACTGCCGCTGCCAGCAGCCCGTAACCGAAGGGCGCGCCGCGCCTGAGCTGGCTCACGATTGCGCTTCCCGTTATCAGCAACAGCAACACAAGGCCGACTGCCCCAGTTTCCGCCCCGGTCTGCAGGAATTCGTTGAATCCCGCCTCGGGGCATCCGGCGACCTGGGTCTCGGCTTTCGAACGCTCTTCCGAGGCGAAGTAACGTGCCTGCTCTTCGCCGAATGCGCCTGCGAAATTTCCGATCCCGGCCCCGCAGAGCGGATGGCGGAGCATGATCCGCGTATCGATCTTCCACATCAGCAGGCGTCCCTCGGCCGAAGGACGCTTGATATGGTATGCCCCGGCGCCGACGCCCGCAAGGAGCAGTACAGCCAGACCCGAACGCCCCCCCACGCGCAATGGATGCGCACGGGATACGCGTCGGAAGCGATCCCTGACATTCCACTCCCGGAATGCGAACGCCCCGCAGCCCGCGGCGACGGCGATCAGCGCGGCCCTGCTCATCGACGCCGGGAGGACTACGACCGTCATGAGCGCCGCGCCCCAGCCGAGCAGGTAAGGCGCCACGCCCCACAGCAGGACGCCCGGACGCAGGCGCCGCAGCGAGCCCCACGTTCGCAATGCCCGTTCGGCGAACCGGTATCTGGCGACACAAGCCGCGGCGCATACGAATACGGGGGCGATGAACCCCGCATACGGGCCCGGGTTGAAAAGCGTGCCGGTTATTTTGAACAGTCCGTGGTTGGACTGCGCGAACCCATAGATCTGGCGTATGCCGACCCATGATTCATAGATGCCCAGCAGGCACAAAAGCATGAGCAGGAGCGTCGTCGTCCGCCGTTCGGCCGTAAAGACAATCCGCAAGGCGACATAGATCATCGCGGCCTGCAACAGCCCGTCATACCTGACCGCCGAAGCCAACCCGGGCCACAGGAACCTGCCTGCCGTGACCCAGCCCAGGAACAAGGCTGCATATATATCCGTACGGTTCACATACAGGCGGGGCCGGTAGCACAGACAGTAGCAGGCCGCCAGGGCCGTCAGGGCCGCGGGCGCCCGCAGGGACGGGAGGATATTTCCCTGCAACTCCTGCACGGGCATCTCGAGCGCCGGGACGAGCAGGAACCAGCAGGCGGCCGCCAACAGAAGCGCCAGCAGGCAACGCAGGAACGGATGGGGGCGCCGTATCATGACAGGTTGCCGGTTTTACGGCAGGAAGATCGGCAGATAGACGACCAGTGCCACGATCGAGAACAACGTCCCGCTGATGGCGGCCATGGCGAATGCGAACCAGAAAACCTCCTCGGGGCCGTCGTACAGGAAGGGCACCAGGCCAAGCACGGTCGACACGATGGTGAGCATGATGGGAATGATCTTGTGGTTATACGCCTTCAGGTAGAGCCGGATCCCGTGCTGGTGCGAAACATCGGCCCAGTTGTTCTGCTCGTTGATCAGGTAGATGCCGGCGTTGACGACAATGCCGCACAAGAGGACGAAAGCGGCGCACCCGCCCTGGTCGAAGACGAAATCCGACCAGCCGAACGTGAGGAATACCCCGATGAACGAGATGGGGATCATCAGGATGATTACGACGGGTTTGCGCAGGGATTCGAAGATGACGGCGCACATGCTGTATATTATCGCCACGACCAGCAGGATGAGCCACACCTGCTGTTGTTTCTCCTCCTGCCAGAATCCGGACGACGGCGAGTCGGCCCGGAACCCGATGGGCAGGATCTCCTCGTTGAATTGCTTGACGGTACGTTCGATCAGCCGTCGCCCCAGTTCGTACGAGCCGATGAAATCGTACCCGACCAATATCTGGTACGACTGCCTGTCGCGGCGGATGGAGACGCCCGTACGCTGTTTTTCGATGGAACCCACTGCCGGGAGCTTCGTTTGCCGCGAGCCGAGGCGCACGTGGGCATTGGCCACATGCCAGCGGTCGAAGCGGTCGCGGTCGCCCGATTCGAGCACGACCTGCTGGAGTTCCTCGCCGGTATAAACCGGCGACAGCCGCTCTTTGAAGAGCATCGTGCTGAGAATCCCGTAATAGTCGGCCACATCGAGCCCTGCGGCGGCGATTCGCTCGCCGTCGTAGCGGATGTTGAATTCGTTGTGGGGCAGCGACCAGGCGTTACCGTCCATTATTTCGGGGCTGGAGACACGGCGGTTGCGGGACAGGGTGTCGATCAGGGCATCGGCATAGGCCGACAGCTGGTCGTAATTGTAGCCTTTGAGCCGAAACTGGTTCGAGCGGTAGTTGTTGACGACGTTGTTGTTGAACGAGTTGTCGTCGATGCCCCGGATGTACCAGGTCGCACCGCCGAAATTGATCGCCGCGGAGGTGAGCTCCTGTTTGAGCATCGCCGGGAACGGGCCGTTTTCGAATTCGGGTTTGAACGTGATCTCGATTTGCGCGTTGTCGTAGGAGGTAATGCGCGTGCGGAACATGTCGACCTGATCGAAACGGCTGATGTAGTTTTCCATATGCCGCACAACCTCGTTGAGCTGCTGGACGGTACACCCTTCGGCCATTCCCGCGTTGACATAAAGGCGTTTTTGTTCCGGCGTGCGGAAATTATTGTACCGGTTGGTCGCGGTGCGGAACAGGTGCAGCGACGACCCGAAGACTTTGTCGATCTGGAGCCGGTGCTCGGAGACAGCCTGGCTTCCCATGACGCTGTTGTAGGCGTTGGCCCATGCCGAGGGCTTCCCGTCCTTGCCTTCGGCGATCTTGTCCGGCAGCAGGAATGTCGGGATGCCGAACCCCCAGACCAGTGCCGCGATGAAGATCCAGCGGTGCCTGCGCCCCCAGGCGATGAACCGCCCATACCCGTGTGAAAACCGCACGATGAGCCTTCGCCGGCGCACGGACGACACCGTCATGCTGCGCCTCAGCGGAAGTTTATCGAGCAACGACGGCACGAACAGCAGCGCGATGAGCAGGGATACGGCCAGGTTGACGACGATCACCAGTGAAAAGTCGGTCAGGTTGGCCTGCTGCTCTTCGGGCAGCAGCCAGACGATTCCCAATGCGCCGATTGTCGTCAGCAGCGCTCCGAGGATGGAGACGAATACCCGGCGGTCGCGGTAGTAGCTGTAATGGTCGACCATGATGATCGACGTGTCGATGATGATACCCAGCGAGACTGTAATCCCGGCGAGCGTATAGATATGGATGTCCAGCCGGAGCAGGTTATAGAAAACTACGGCGATCAGGATATTGACCACGAGCGTTACCGTGATGATCAGCAGGTAGCGGAAATCCCGGCTGACCAGATAGACGAACAACAGCAGGATGGCTACGCAGAGCAGCGTGCGGAGGTAGATTTTATGCAGTTCCCCCGAGACGTACTGCGAAGCGTCGTAGGTCAGCGTCGCGGACAGTTCGGCCGGGAAGGAGGCTTGAAGGCGCTGCATCTCCGCCTTGACCGAAGAGGCGACCTGAAGGATGTTCGTGTGAGGCTCGCCGACCACCGAGAGGTTGATCGTATTGAGGCCGTTGATGCGAAAATAGCTCGCCGGGAGCGCTTCGCGCCAGCGTGCAGTGGCGAAATCGCGCAGGTAGTAGATGCGGCCGTTGCGGTGCGCGACGGGAATATCCCCGAAGTCGAGCCCGGCACGGTTGCGGAGCTTCAGTACGACGCTCCGCTCGCTGCCGTCGGCTTGCGGGAGCGTCGTCATCCCGACCACGTCGCTGCGGAAATAATTCCGGAATGCCAGGGCGAGATCCGTGGCCGTGATCCCGGCGGCCTCCATTGCCTTGGGGTCGAACGTGACGACCCATTCGAAGGGGGTGACACCCGACAACACGACCCGCCCGACCCCCTCGACCTGCGACAGCGGGGTCGAGACGTGGGCCGTCACATACTCTTCGATGCGTTCGGAGGGCAGGTCGGCCTTGATCGTATAGACCAGCGTCTCGGATTCGCGGCTGCCGGAGGCGGCGAGTGAAATATAGGGATAGGAGATTTCCTGCGGCAATTTGGCATAAAGATTCCGGATCGCCGATGCGACCTCGAAGCGGGCGGCTTCCATATCCGTTCCCTTGCGGAATGCGACCGAGATGTTGCCGTAGCCTTTGGCCGAACGGGAAGAGACGTTCTCGCACCCCGCGACGGTCGACATGGCGCCTTCGATACGCGAGGTGGCGCTCTGCTCGATCAGGCGTGCCGAGGCATCCGGCCATGAGAAATAGAGGTCGATCCTCCGCTCGGCTGCCGACGGCGTATACTGGATATTGAGCATGGGCAGCATGGCCGCCCCGATGACCGCCAGCGCCGCCATGATCAGCAGCACCGAAAATGCGGGGATCCCTCTCCGCGACGGGGATATGGGGCGCGGGACGTTCATCGGCGGGGTCTGTAAATCTCGTAATAGGCCAGCGGGATGAAGAATACGCTCACCAGCGTACCCACAATCATGCCGCTGATGATGGTCAGCGACATCGGGAGCTGCAGGTCGGAACCCATGTCGCCGTGGGACAGGAACGGCGCTACGGCCAGGATCGTCGTGAGCGAGGTCATGACGATGGCTTTCAGGCGCCGCCGCCCGGCCTCCATGATGGCGTGTTTGAGCGCCATGCCCTCCCGTCGCAGCGTATTGATGGTGTCGATCTTGAGGATCGAGTCGTTGATCACGATGCCGCACGATCAGCCCGATCATCGACATCAGGTTGAGCGTCTGCCCGAATACCCAGAGGACGACGAGTGCCCCGAAAAGGTCGATGACGATTTCCGAGAGGATGATCCATGGCTGGACGAGCGATTCGAACTGTGCAGCCAGGATGAAGAAAAGCAGCAGCAGGGCCACGGCAAGCACCCCGATGAGCTGCCCCACCATGCCGCGGTTCGAGAAATAGCTGCCGCTGAAGCTCACCTCGAAATGTTCGTCTTCCGCCACACAGCCCCGGATCGCGCCGATGACGGCCGGGACATCCTTGGCCCGGGGTGCGAGGACGAGCGGGTAATAGTTACCCTCGGCTCCGGCCACGACGTGCTTCAGGTCGCGGGTCATTGTCTGGCGCATCAGGATGCCGACCGGGATTTCGGCCTCGGTGGTGTGGATGAACGTATTGCCGAGCAGATCGTCCAGACTGCGCAGGTCGTTGCCGATCACCACCGGCAGCGATTCATCGCCCGTAGTGACCGTGAAGAGCGTATTCTCGTTGAGCGCATTGCGCAGCGTGGCTATGAGGTCGTTGTAGGTCACGCCGTACAACGCCATCTGTTCGGGTTGTGCGATGTAGAGGATGTCCTCCTGCATGGCGACCGGCGGGATTTCCTGCCCGGGCAGCGCATCCTGTATGCGGTCGAGCAGCTGCTGCAACTGTTCCGGGTCGGCACTGTGCCCGGTCGTCGAGCGCAGGCGTGCGGTGAGCACGGCTTCACGCTCGGCGAAGATCATGTCGAAGACGTTGCCCGAAACGCCGAACGAACAGCGGGCCGCTGGGGCGTTCTCCGCCAGATAGCCGCGGATGGCATCCTGAACGGGTGCCACGTCGTCCGGTTCATGGCACTTGAGGTAGACCGTCGCCTCGGCCACTCCGTTCTCCTCTGTGTGCGAAAGGACAAACTGCTGGACGCCCGCCATGACCGTGGATTGGAGAATGCGGTCACCCAGCGAGGCGACGAGGTTTTCCGTCCTGCGTGCATTCTCTTCGGCCGAGATGCGGTCGTTCCAGTCGATGCGGACTAACATGTCGCTGTAAGTCATCGCCGGCAGCCGCTCCTTGTCGATGCCCCGGAAGAGGAGTGCAAGCCCCAGTATTGAGATCGCATAAATGCCCCACATCAGCCCGCGGCGGCGGAAAAACCATTTCAGGATGGCGTCGTACCCGTCGATGACCCGGTCGAAGGAGAAGAACGCGAGCCACGGCGTAGGCCGGAAAGCCTGCTGCCGGCTGTACCACCAGCGGTAATAAACCGGCAGCAACGTGACGGAGACCCCGTAGGCGACGAACAGCGTGATGGCTACGGCCATGGCCTGGTCGTAGAAGAGCGCCCCGGCCATGCCGTTGAGGAAGATCAGCGGGACGAATACCGCGCAGGTCGTCAGCACGGACGACAGCATGGGAACCATGACTTCCTTGGTGCCCTGCGTGACGGCCCCGGCCAGCTGCTCCCCGCGTATCCAGCGGGCCGTGATGTTGTCGATGACGATGATCGAATTGTCGACCATCATACCGATGCCCAGCACCAGTCCCGACAGGGAGATGATGTTGATCGAGATATGCAACAGGTAGAAAACCAGGATCGAGATGATCAGCGTCACGGGAATGGTCAGGATCACCAGCATCGGCGACTTCATGTCGCGCATGAAAAAGAAGATGATGACGCAGGCCAGCAATGCCCCCGTGATGATGTTGTTTATCAGGTTCGAAATCGAATAGTCGAGCAGTTCGGTCTGGTCGCGCGTGACGGTGAACTCCACGTCCGGATAGTCGTAGCGGAACTGCCGGAGTTGCTTGTCGAGCTCGTCCTTGAGCTTCGACATGCGGGCATCCGCCTGCTTGACGACCGCCAGCGACACGGCGTTGCGGCCGTTCGAAAATACCATGCCCTGCCGTTTGCGGGGGTGCTCGACGATCGTGGCCAGTTCTTTGAGGCGGAACAACCGGCCGTTGATTTTCAGAAAAATATCCTCTATATCCTTCCGGCCGTTTATCGCCGACTGGAATTTCACGTTGTACTGGTATTCCCCGTCCCGGATGACAAGGCTCCCCAGCGTCACGTTCGCCCGGCGCAGCGCCCCCTCGACGGCGGCCATGGTGATGCCCGCCTGGCGGAGTTTCGCCTCGTCGGGGATAACCAGCAGTTCCGGGGCAACGGTGCCGCTCAGGTCGACCATGGCTACCTCGGGCAACTGCTCGATGCGTTTGGTGATGACCTGCGAGGCAAAACGGCTCAGCGCCGCGAACCGGTCGGATACGGGATGCCGTTCGTCCCGGTGCCCGGTCGGTTGATCCCCCCGTACGGTGAGGTTGATATAGAAGGCCGGGATGTCGGTGACGCTCGCCTTGATTACCTTCGGGCGCTCCACGTCGCGGGGCAGGGAGGTCGTCGAACGGTCGATCTTCTCGTTCACTTCGATGAACAGGTAGTCGATGTCCGAGCCCTGCTCGAAGGTCAGGCGGATAATGCCGTTTCCTTCGCGGGCCTCGCTGCGCAGGTCGGTCAACTGCGACAACTGGATGAGCTGTTGCCGCAGCGGGGTGATGACGGTTTCATCCAGCTGCCGGGCCGAAAGCCCCTGTGCGGGGATCTGCACCGTGATATACGGCGCGTCGACGTCCGGCACGAGCGACACAGGCAGCAGGCGGCTGCTGACAATGCCCAGGATGAGCAGGACGACGGCGATCATCGTCACGGCGATAGGCCGGTCGAGAAGTTTGCGTAACATGGGTGCGGTGTTATTGTTCCCTGCCGAGCGAGACCTCCGAGCCGTCGGCCAGATTCAGGTTCCCCGAGACGATCACCAGGTCGCCGGGGTTGAGCTCCGCCCCGCGATCCAGATTCGCTTCGACCACATACTCCCGGCTGTTGGCCAGCGAAGTATGTACGTAAGTCCATTGCGCCCGGCCGTCTTTGTAGCGGAAGAGTACCTCGAGATTGTCGCGGATGACCACCGCGCTCTTCGGCACGACCAGTTGCCCGGGCACCTTTTGCCGCACGGCCACCCGGACGTTCATCCCGTCGGCCAGCGTGCCGTCGTTGACGACCTCGGCATCGACCTGCACCTGTCCGTGCACATCGATCGAAGGGTTGATCGCCGTAATGCGGCCTTTCACCTCCTTGCGCAGGTCGGCGAACGGGCTGACGCCGATCTCCTGCCCCGGGCTGAGCAGCCCGTATTCGGATTCGAGGACAGAGAAGCGGACGTTTAGCCGGCTGTCGTCCAACAGGGTGCAGAATTCGCCTTTCGATTTCTCATAGACCTGTTGTTCCACATCGGCGACCTTTCCCGCAAAGGGAGCCCGCAGGGTACAGTGAGCCAGGCTGCGGCGGGCGCTGAGCAGCGATGCCGTGGCATCGGCATACCCCGAGCGGATGCGTGCCAGCTGCATGACCCCGGCCGGAGGGGTGACCGTGTCGCCGGCCTGATACCCCTGTCCGACCAATACGTCGTAAAACCCCAGCCGCGCCTTGTCCAATGCCAGCCGCGCCTTGTGCAGCTGAAGGGCGTAGTCGCTCGTGTCGATGCGGGCGATCGGCTCCCCGGCGCCTACGCGGGATCCGTTCTTCGCATCGATCGCCGCGATTGTCCCCGAAACCTCGAAGGAGAGCGTGCTGCGCTTCGAGGCTGCCAGCCGTCCGTTGCTGATCAGCTCCCGCATGAAGTCGCGCCTTTGCAGCGTATCCACCGTGACTTCGTTGTGTTCGATACGGTGCTGCATGCGATCCTGTGCCGCATCGGTCTTTGCGTTCTTCGTTTTGCCGCAGCCCGCGAGGAGCGCTGCACAAAGCAGATAAAGGTAGTGTTGTTTCATGGCAAGGGTTATTCTTCGATGAGGCGGTCGAACTCGACGCTGATATCGGTGTGGGAAATGAAGTCGTAGAGGGTTTTGCGGCGCAGCGAGTAGTAGTAGTTCCAGAAATCGGCCAGCGCCGACACGTAGGTCTGGCTGGCCTGGTCTTTTTCGGTCTGCGCCGTATTCATGTCCGTAACCGACACCGTGCCCCGCCGGAAATTCTCCATCGCCATGGCATAGCGGCTTTCAGCGACCTCCCGTGCCCGGGCGGCCACGACGCATTGGTTCCGCTGGTTGTGGAATTGTTCGATGAGCGTATAGATTGTGTGCCGATAATCGGTTTCGTCCTGCTCGATCTGGTTGCGCACCATGTCGGCCCTCGCCTTGGCCATGCGGACACGGCCCTTGCCCATGCCCCAGTCGAAAAGCGGGATGGAAAACTGAAGTCCGATGACCTCCTGGTCGAGCAGGTTCGAATAGGCCGTCCGGAACTCTTCGCCGGTTTGGGACAACCCGAACCGGGCATTTATCGTGGCCGTAGCGCCCCGTTCGGCCTTGGCCTGGGCGATGCCTGCCTCGGCGTTGAGCGCTCGCAGTTGGTTGCCGGCATTGAACGACGAGTTTTCCAGCGCCTTGTCCAGTACGGTCACATAGTCGATCTCGATGGCGGGGATTTGCTCGTCGAGCACTGGGTCTATATCGACGTTCTCGCTGTAACGCAGGTAAGAGTTGAACCTCATGCGCTGCTCGCGGACTGCCAGTGCCGTGTCGTTGATCGCCAGGCTGTCGTTGAGCATGCGCAGTTGCAACTGGAGCAGCTCGTCGTTGGTGATGCTCCCCAGTTTGAGCCGTTCTTCGGCTATGGAATAGAGGGATTTGGTATTGCCGTAGTTCTTGACGGCGATGGTATGCCTGGTTTTGCTCAGCAGCAAGCTGAAATAGTAGCTCACGGCCTGCACCGTAATGTCCTCCATGGCTTCGATGTAGGTGCGTTTGGCCAGTTCGTACTCTTTCGGGGCGATCTTCTTATTCCATTTGAAACTGTTGTAGGCAAAGAGCGGCTGGGTGTAGGAAAGCGTGATGGGCAGTGAATAATAGGATTTAGACTCCTTGGGGGCGAACTGGTCGAGGCGGTTGAGCGACGAGTAAAGCCTGAGGGTGCCGCCCGTCAGAGTGATATTCTGCTGGATGGCAAGCCCCAGTGTGTTTTGCAGGTTGTAGTTCTCCAGATAACGCATCTCTCCGGTGTCGTAATCCTGCAACCGCCGCAGCGAACGGTCGACCCCCAGCAACTCGCCGCTCAGGTTGAGCGACGGAAGCCGGCTTGCCTGGTAGGAACGGAACGACCAGTACGAGGAGAGAAACGTATATTTGGCGACCATCGCGGCGATCGAATGGTTTTGCGCCGAATAGATCGCCTTGTCGAGCGTCAGGCGGAGTTGTATCTGCTGCGATTCCTGTGGCGCAATTGCCGAACTCTGCGACCGTGCCGCTGCGGGGAGTATGGTTCCTGCGACGACGATTAATATCTTTCGTATGATCTCCGGTATCATAGGCTTGTTTTGGTGTTAGGAGATGGATCGAGTTGCGGAATTTCAGGGGGCATATTTCACTGTCCCGGGAAGGAGTGGGAACGACGCTCCGCAGTGTCGCGGGGCGGAGTATTCAAGTTCGAAGTGTGAATAACTGTTTCCAGCGACTTGCAGACGGATCCTTATCTCGGACGATGGTTTCGGCAACAGGTATGCAAAGGGTGGCAAACATGGGCTGTTTGTTTAAATTGGAGAGATGATTTCATTAATTTATTTACTATATAAAGTGGGTGTCTGTTATCAAATTTAAGCAGAATAATATTATTTGACAAATATTTTCTTAATTATTATCGTGTAACCTTTTTTAATTGTCGTGTCATAAGAAATATAGTTGTTGCTATAGTCATTTCAACGTATACGCAACCACGATCGGGTTGTCGCTCTCCTTCGAACACTCCAGCAGGCTTTTGATCTTGGGGCTCAGGTTTTTCCTGTATTCTTCGGGGATTTGCGGCGAACAGGTGCCGAAAAACGTATCGCCGTAGACGGCTATCGGCTGCTGGATAATATCGCGAATGACCAAACTTGTATCCGCACCTTGCGTAGTATCCCATACATAAACGGCATCTGTTTTCTTATCCCAGAAATAGGGTTTGGCGACTATATATTTATTCCATTTATGGCCGATCTCAAAGGATGCATGGCTTTTCGTAGCAAGGAATTTACCGCCATACCTTGTATAATTGTTTTCCTTAATTAGATCATTGACTTCCTGTGGAGATAATTTTTCGTCATAACGCCTCCATACACTCTTTTTCTGACAGATCACATATTCCGGTTTTACGACGGAAGCGGTGGTGAACTGGTAAACCGTATCGGAATAGACCGGAGTATAGAGAAGGGTTCCATCGTAGTCATAAGTGAAACTGTTGACTGCAAAATTGTTGTCTTGCAGAGGTGTCGGGGCGAATCCTTTGTAAAGGACGGAGTCTTTGTCGGAAACGAGAATCGCCCAGTTCTCGTCGTCGTTGAAATCCTGTCCGGGAATTTGAAGGTTTATGGATAGGCTGTCGATACGTGCCAAATAGCAGTTCGCTATTCCCTTTTCCCGCCGTAGGAATGTCCCGTCATCGGTGGAATAATAAAGGTAGGAGCGGGCCAGCGCGTCATTTACAAGTATTTCATTCCGGATGGTGTCTACCTGCATATCTGCGACACTCAGGTATTCCTTCGGCCCCCGGCCTTTGTTCTTGATGCGGAACAACAGGTTGCCCGTTTTGTCGAATACGAAGATCTGCTGTGCGGTATAGCAGTCCAATATATAGATTTTGTCTTTTGTAACGATCATTTTGTCTATTACGCCGATGGGTTCGGATGAATCCAGTTTTATATAGTCGATCGATTTGACCATATCGAGCATTTCATCGGTACCGATGATTTTAGCATTATCTGTTCTTATCAGGTGCGGGAAGTTCTTGATGATATTGATTATGTCTGTGTTCGATAATTCTAATGCTTTATTGTTGTTCTGTGTGTGATAACTGCATGCACAAGATAGCAATATCATTATTACACATATGGTTGTTTGTTTCATAATAAAGGCTATTTATATTTCTAATTTATTGTGTTGAGGTTTACGGTTGATGCATCATCTCAACTGATTGAGGCTGAAAAATGCATCAACCGTAACTTTGTACTATTTACAATCTGTAGCTGAATTACAATTGCCGTTACCATAACGGCAGATAACTTTGTTGCCATCAGTTACTACGACATAGGGTGGAAACCCTGTGTGTATTTGACATGTTGTCAGATGTGGTAGCCAATCCGTGAAATGATCGTGTGTGTCACTCTCATTCCATAGCTTCCCATCCCATTCAAATACGGTCAATGCATCCACATTGGCCTGGATCATTGCGGACAGGTCGTCCTTGGCAATGCTCTTCATAAATACGGCTGAGGCTGCCACCATGGCGAATGCCACCAAGCCGAACGTAATTTTCTTTTTCATAGCGTTTTTCTTTTTCTGTTCGTTCACAGTTTACTCGATGCGTTGTGTCTATCCTTTCAACAACGGCTAACCCGCTTGGGGTTTGGGATCAATTGACTATTTTTGCACAACCTCCTTTCCTTTTCCGGGATTTGGCGGCCGGGCGGAGAAAACGTGTCTTTTCCCGAGGCAATTCTCCGCCCTCGTTTTTCCCGATAATTATTCCTCTACCATACCGATGATCTTCAGCGAAGTGCTGCCGGCGGACGTATTGCAGAAGACCCGCAATGTCTTGTCGAAAGCCCCGGCCTTGTCGGGGATTATCTCCACTTTGATTTCGGATTTCTCTCCGGGCATGACGGGGCTCCGGTTCCATGACGGTTTCGTACACCCGCAGGAGGCGTCGATGTGGGTTATTACCAGCGGTTTGTTCCCCGTGTTTTCCAGGACGAAGGCCGCCTGTGCCGTTCTGCCGATCCTCAAATCCGGAACCTCGATTTCCGGTCGGGCGATACGGATGTCGGTCGTGGGAACCCTGTCCGCCTTCTTCCCGGATATTATCTCCTTATACAGCTCCCAAAGCCGCGGCTTATGCGTCGGGTTGCCGACCAATAGAACCTTGTTGGTGCTGTCGAGGAGAAAACATTGGCAGGCCTGGTTCTTCGGAAAGCCATTCAGCCTGTCGATTTCATTTTTACGGTCGATATAAAACGGCAGTTCGAACCCGTCGGCTCGTAATATCAACCCGAGTTCCCGCTCGTTCTGCGGGTGGAAATAGAACAGGAAATCGACCTTGTCGGCCAGCGTCGTGTCGATTTCCCTCACATAAGCGTTCCAGGTCAACAATTTCAGCTTGCAGGAGGTGCAGCCTATCGAATCGGTGAAATTCAGTATCCTGAATGGTTTTTTCGATTTCGCGGGGTCGTAAACCGTGTCGCAGGAATACGAAGTCGGTTGTATATCCTGCGGCAGCAGTACCGTTTTCCCGATCCATTCCTTTACGATCTTCTGGATTTCTTTCCTGGGATTATTGTCATTGCACGAGGCGCACCACAGCGGGATGATGATGATTCCGGTCATCAAATAGCAGAATTTGGCCATATAATTTTATTTTAAGAACACAAAATAAAGACGCAATCATTATATAGTTAATCAAGATATTTGATTATTTACTACAAAATAAAACAAAAATATTAATATTGGTTCAAAATAATGTAAAAATATTTTGTTTTTTGGTGTTTTAAAAAGTAACTTCACAGAAGATATCACCCCGCTTGATCAATCTTGTTATGATAACAGCTTCGCCGATTGTCGTATTGAAAAACATGGTAATCGTTGACTGGATAAATAAAATCCGGGATGGGTTGCGTGGGTGCCCCCCCCCATCCGGGGTGGATAGTAACTGGAAGGGAAGAATAGATGTAAAAGTGTTTCGATTATGAAAAATTTTGACCGTACTGCCGTCAGGCTGATCTTATCGTTCGGTTTGGCATGGATATGCGCCGGTTGTGAATCCCGGCTGGAGGCGGCTTTGGAACTTGCGGGCGAAAACCGTCCGGAACTGGAAGCGGTTCTGCAACATTACAGCACGGACAAGGCCGATTCGCTGAAATACCGGGCGGCCCGGTTCCTGATCGAGAACCTTCCGCTCCATTACGGCTATGCGGGAAAGGGACTGGAGGATTTCAAATGCGATTATGATTCCCTTTTCTGTGATAAGGATATCCCCAGGCAGGTGCTGAGGGGCAGGGCGAAGAATTATAATCCCGATTTTACGAACGTACATCCGGCATTCGACCTTTCAGAACTCAGCCGCGATTTTTTGATCCGGCATATCGACAATGCTTTTGCGACGCTGGACTACCCGTGGACAAAGGGGCTGTCGTTCGGCGATTTCTGTGAATATGTCCTGCCTTACCGGATCGAGAACGAACTGGCGGAGGACTGGATGCCTCATTACAGGGATTTCCTCGCTGAAATAATCCGCCCCCTGCAGCAGGCCGGGGCGGATCGTTACATTGCGGCCAGGACGATCCAGGACAGCCTGCGCAGGATGGATTACGAGGTCATCGACGAATCGGTCATGAGGATGGCATTGAGGCCGTCGGATTACCTGCGGGCGGCAGGCGGTGCATGCCCCGAGATCACGAGCCTGATGTGGTATGCGCTGAGGAGCGTCGGGCTGCCTGTAAATTACGACTACATTATCCAGTGGGCCAACCGGAGCCAGTCGCACAGCTGGAATTCGCTGCGGGTGGATAGCGTGCTCTACTCTTTCGGGATGAGCGACCCGGAATTCGGCAAGCATTTCGAATCCCGGCCGCAGGAGCGTGTCGGGAAGGTTTACCGCAAGATGTTCAGTTTCCAGCCCCAGAGCCTGCCCAACCAAAGGGGAGCCCTGGCGGAGGGAATTCCGCCGGCCTTCCGATCCCCCTTCATAAAGGACGTTTCGGAATCGTATTTCGACGGCATCGACCTTGCCATGAAACTGACGATCCCGATCGCGGCCAAAAAGAAATTCGACTACCTGGTCGTTTTCGACAACCGGAACTGGGTGCCTGTCGCCTGGAGCCGGATAAAGCGCGGGCGGGTTGCGTTCGATCATGTCGAAAAGGGCTGCGCCTATATGGTCATGTATTATGACCGGGGGCTCCTCCTTCCGGCAACGGATCCGTTTACGGTCTCGAAAGAGGGCGGGGTGGCGGTGCGTAAACCCGACGGGGCCGAGGTTTCCGTCACACTGAAGCGGAAATACCCGGTTTTCTTTGAGCTGGAGTTTATCCTCAACCGGGTGAAAAACGGCCGGTTCCAGGTTGCGGACAGTCCCGATTTTCGGGATGCCCGGACTGTCTACGTTACGCCCGAGGTGCCGGAAGCCAGGCCGTATTACGCGCAACTGGGGGACAGTATAACCTTCCGGTATATACGTTATCTCTCCCCGAGCGGTGCATTCGTGAATATGGCCGAGGTCGGGTTCTATGCCCCGTCGGGGGAAAAGCTCGTCGGGGAGATAATCGGAACCGAAGGCAGCTACGGGAATTCGGGCGACGACAAATACAAATTATTCGACGGGGATCCGCTCACCTATTTCAATGCCCCGCAGGAATCCCGCTGCTGGGGCGGCATGGCTTTCGACCGGCCTCAGACCCTGGGTAGCGTGATGTTCCTGCCGCGCAATGACGATAATTTCATACAGGCGGACGAGCTTTACGAGTTGTTCTATTGCCGCGATGGCCGGTTCGTATCCCTCGGCAGGCGCATCGGGGATCGGACGCATGTTTTACACTACGACAATGTCCCCGGGAATGCCCTGTTGCTTTTGAGGAACCATACCAAGGGCAAGGAGGAACGTATTTTTACGTACGAGAACGACGAACAAATATGGTGGTAGCCGTGCCGTGCCGGCAAACTGAGATTCAGGGAACGAAAAGGGCGGGGTCGCTGCCGAATCGTGCAAATTCATGCGCAGCGATCTCCGCCCCGGGCTCCCTTCAAAAAGAAAGGAGGTGCTGTTTATTTATGTAAGATAACGGATATAGACCGAAGACTATTGCCTTCCCACTGTTTAGTAGGCTGGCCCGGCCTGACGGGCGACAAACTGGATTCGGAAATAACGCCGACGGAGCGTTGCCGGATCGCAGGTATCAATCGAGAATTTAAAAAACAAAAACATGAAAAAATTTATTTTTATACTCTGTGCTGCATTTCTGACATTTGCCTTGGTGCTGGGTTTTATCACTTACAATAAAACTACCCAGGCACTGCTGTCTGTCAATATCGAAGCTTTGACGAAGAATGAAAATGAAGAGACAAGTAACAATGAAGGAGACGGCTCGATATATCATTATGAGCACTTATTGGGGCAACCTCAATCATGCGTCATGTATCGTAATGTAGGTGTAAACGGAGAGGTATCTTATTCAAATGAAAAGTTATCTGGAAGTTTAGGGTGGACGTCTGTAAAAGTGACTGGGATTATTGAGACTTGTCCTAAAAAAGGTTCCGGGTGCACTGTCTATTCGTGCCAGATGACATATTAATTTATTTCCTCCCTACTACATAGGCTAAGTGGTAGGGAGGTAAAAAAATATGATTATGAAATATTTTAATTTTATCATTGTTTGCTTGATTGGACAATTTTCAATGACTGCCTGTTCGAATGAGGAGGAAATTCCCGACAATATAAAAAGCATTGTTTTCGTTTCGAGGGAAAGTGATTTCGATAAAATTCTCGATACCACCTTCCGGATCGTTCCCCTTGCGACGAATGACGAGTGCTTAATATCCAATATCGATAGATTGGAAATCGTGGACGGAAAGTTTTATATCATGGATCATATGTCGCAGTCGGTCTATGTTTTCAATCCGGACGGGAGTTATGCCGGAAAAATCCATAAGCACGGGCGCGGCCCGGGTGAGTATACCAATCTATCCTTTATGACCGTTACAGATCGTAGTATTATTGTAATAGACCATTTTGCAGGAAAACAGATATTCTATGACCGTCTGACTTTACAACCTGTTTCGGATGACTATGATTTATTCAAACGTCTCAGGTGTACAGAATTATTTGCCATTGGGGATATTATTTATTATATGAACGATTGGAGTAATTCTGCGATTGGTAAATACCGGCTTTTTTCGAACGCTCGGGATGGGGATGGCTATTCCAAATATCTGCCTTTTAAAAAAGATCCCGATGTTCTGGGAATAAACGGCCCCCAATACGGAATAGCAGGAAACGAAGCCCTGATGATTTATTCGGGAGACGATCATATCTATAAGTTTTCCAAAGACAGTGTCTGTGTGCAATACCGTATGGAGTTCAAAGACCCCAAAGCCAAATACACTTCGGGGCGACCCGAAAAAGTTTTCGAGGATAACCGGGGGCGAAATGCCGTATTGGGGATAAACCGGATTCAGCAATCGGAACGGTATATTTTTGCGGAGGTGACTTTTACGGGTGAAAAGGATTATTATTTCTTATATGACAAGGAGGACGATAAAATGTCGATCTATGAATTTGCTACCGATAGTAATTTTTCGGATAAATTCTTTTTCAGCGTAAAACGTGTGATCGGCAACGAGGTAATATATTGGATTAACGCAAATACTTTCGCACACGGATATAAAAACATATCGGACAGAACACCGAAAACCGGGTTTGAAAAAGAGTTGTACGGATTGCTGGATAAACTGTCCGAGAACGATAACCCGGTATTGTTCGTATTCGACATAAAACAGGAGGAATAGCCATGCCCAAACAGAAGCCGCATATCCTCCTGCTTTCAGTGGGTTTGGTGCTCCTTTTCGGGTTCACGGCCTGTGTCATGGCAAAAACATATATCGCCTATTCGAAGCAGTTGAACAGAATGGCGGTAATTCAGACCGCATTCGAGAATATGGCTTTTTGCAGGCCCTATGAGCTCTCCTCGGAAGGGTTTTGCCTTTCCCCCACGACGGTGCTGACTGACGCGGAGGGCAATAAGTCACCTTTGTCGGAGGTCGTGTCCGCGCATGGCAGAACGCTGGTCTATCGTTTCAGCAGAATGAATTGCCTGCCCTGTATTGCGATGCACTTCAAGCTGTTGAAATCGATCCTCGATGACCGTGCCCAAATGGGGCTGATCATACTGTGCGATTATCACAATGCAAGGGACTTGAGGATACTCAGGAACACGTATGAAGTCTCCTGCGGGCTGTATAGCGTTGACCGACTCGGAATTCCGATAGAAGATGTCAACAATCCCTATTTCTTTATCCTTACACAAGATATGAGATGCGAGGGTTTCTTTACCGCATTTAAAGAAACATCGCAGCAAACTGAAAATTTCCTTCGGGCGCTGCTGGAAAAATTGTAGCTTCTCTATGACCCGATATTGAAGCTGTCCTGAGGTTTCGTTCATCAATAAAATGGGGCTCTGTCGAAGATGGATAAAAAAAATAGCCAGGTATTCAGTGCGGTCGCGGTGCCGATGT
>OGOD01001142.1_pt1 | contig 18089 bp, 14 predicted proteins | sample 1573631 | NCBI WGS metagenome assembly OGOD01 (sample SAMEA2581895, study PRJEB24529) | metagenome | biome: Human gut stool | place: China | collected 2011
CCGCTAAAGAAGCAGAAAAAGATAACGGATGCATCATTAATACAGCCATTCAGGCGGCTTCGGAACCAAACCAGTTAAGTATCTGCGTCAATAAGGCAAATTACACGCATGATATGATTCAAAGAACTGGAAAATTCACAGTATCAGTCCTGAGTCAGAATGCGCAGTTTGAATTATTTAAGCATTTTGGATTCCAATCAGGAAGGGATACCAATAAGTTTAAAACATTTGAAAAGTGTGCCAGGGGTACAAATGGTATTTATTATATTACAGAAGGTACAAATGCATACATTTCTGTAACAGTTAATAAAACAGAGGATTTGGGTTCACATACAATGTTTATCGGTGAGATAACTGATATGGAAGTGTTAAGTGATATTCCTTCTGTCACATACGAATATTATCAGAATAATATCAAGCCCAAGCCGGAGGAAGTTGGAAAAACGGAAGATGGTCAGACGATATGGCGTTGCAGAATTTGTGGATATGAATATGTAGGTGAAGAATTACCGGATGATTTTATATGTCCTATATGTAAGCACCCGGCTTCAGATTTTGAAAAAATAGTAAAGAAAACGGAGGATGGATATTAGTCACGGAATTCCATTCGCCAGTCCGATGAAAATATATGCGGGAGATTATGATGATATGGCGGATGCCGCTATCGTTATCATATCCGCAGGAGCAGGGCAAAAGCCGGGAGAGACAAAACATCCAATGCTTGAAGAGCATTTCATTGAGTGGATTACATTAAATACCAATCAGGGAATTTACAGAAAGCAGTTAAATCCGGGGCAGGAACCGGCAACGGATTTTTGCCTTTGCGACGGCGAGCAGGTAGAAGAAGTATATGCATATTGTAATCTGCATGGATTATGGAAATGCTAAAAGTATTTGTACATATTATGGTGATGCAGAATTGTGGAAATTGCATTGTAATGGAGTAATCCGTATTATTAACATATTTTACAGGAGGAAAAACAAATGAAATATATATGTGATGTTTGTGGATGGGAGTATGATGAGGAGAAAGGTTATCCGGAAGGTGGTATTGCGCCTGGTACAAAGTGGGAGGACCTTCCGGAGGATTTTACATGCCCGTTATGTTCAGTAGGTAAAGATCAGTTTTCAGAAGCTTAATTTTACGATAAAGGATTATATACATGAGAGTAGAACAGCTGAGCATAGACATTGTGGGACTGGCAGGAGCTTGTTCCTATGCCTTAGACTGCATTGAAGCAGAACTTGTAAATGTAAAAAACAAACATGGAAAGAGAGTGGCTTATATTAGTGTGTGTATGGCTAAATATTGTGCAATCCAAGGTGATGCGTTACAAGATTTAGCTATATGCGCTTTGCTGCACGATAATGCGTTGACACAATATATTTCTGAAGAAGTACAGAAATATCCGGATACCGACATTAAAAATGACTTATCCGAAAACAAAACAAATATGCATTGCGTTTATGGTGAAAAAAATATTACTAAAATCCCTTTTAAAACAGATATTTCAAATGTGATTTTATATCATCATGAACATGCTGATGGAACCGGTCCCTTTCGAAAGAAGTGGCATGAAATTCCATTGTTCTCAAGGATTATTCATCTTGCAGATATTGTTGATATTATAGGAAATAGTATTGAATCTGCTGATCATAGATGGGATTTTATATGTCAGTATCTTTCCCAAAATAAGGATATACTATTTGATTCAGAATGTGTTAATGCCTTTCAGAAGGGATTCACAAAAGAATCCTTTATGTGCTTAAGGGACGATTCTTTTGAAACAAAGCTATGGGAGATTGTTCCAAGAGAAAAACAATTTTTTGATTGGAAAACATGTAAAAATGTTGCAGACTTTTTTGCAAAGATTGTAGATTATAAATCTACTTTTACCAGCAGGCATTCTATAGGAGTGGCTGAAAAAGCCTCCCTGCTTGCCCGTTATATGGGATATGATTCAGTCATTGTACAGAAAATGTATTTGGCTGGTGCCCTGCATGATATAGGAAAAATGGCGGTAGGCAATGAGATTTTGGAAAAACCGGATAAACTTACGGATGATGAATTTTCTAAAATGAAAAATCATGCCGGTTATACATATCTTATATTATCAGAGGTTAATGATTTTGAAGATATACGAGATTGGGCGGCATTCCATCATGAAAAATTAAATGGAAAAGGGTATCCTTTTGGAAAAACTGCGGATGAATTAAATGAGCAGGAACGTATGATGGCATGTGTTGATATTTATCAGGCTCTTACGGAAGACAGACCTTATAAAAAGGGATTGTCCCATGAAAAAACATGTGATATCCTTGATGACATGGCACATAAAGGTTTTATTGATTCAGATATTTCAAAGACAATTAGAGAATGTTTTGGAAGAACCTGATGCCATATATGAAAACAGAGGGTGTTTCAGACAATAGTATTTTCAGTTATGTACTAGTATGACTCTTACGAAGGAACCACCGGCACGACATTCCAGATTACATCACGTTCGATCGGAGAGGTAACTGTAGAAAAAATTGGTAAAAGTGCTGTATTTTTCGGGGGGGGGTACAACATTTTATGTGAAAAATAGAATAATAAAATTGTTCCCGAAATTTATTGACTTTGAGAAAAAAATTTGATATATCAGAATCGAACAAAAGAGAAAGGAAATAGCAAACTATGCCGACAAAGAAAAATATGATGAAAAAGAACTTGGAAAATTTGCATCTGAAGGAAAGGATAAACTATGGCTACAGAAAAGTCATTATTATGATGTTAGTCTCAGGTCTGTTTTCTATTGTGGTTATAGGTATGCTATTTGCCAATACGATGCATTATGTACAAAATGTTACTGTTGCAGACCGGGCGGTGAAAATCTGCAGGATAAATGTTAACTCATCAGCGAGAAATATCAGGGAAATGGCATTAAATAATGATACATCCTCTTATGACGGTTATGAGCAGACGGTAGAAAGACTGCTTGCAGAAGTTAATACCCAACTGAAAAATTTAAAGAACTCCGGAGTTATTCCGGATGCGGATTGTGAAGAATACGCATCTGCCCTTACAGACTGGGGAAACATTGGTTATTCCATCATGAAAGAAATCAAAAGCGGTGACAAGGATAAGGCAGTTGATTCAATTCTGAATGATTGTACCCCGGCATTAAATAAAGCCGTAAAAATTGCAACAAGATTAGATGAAATGACCGATGAGGTAAGCAGCCAGGCAGTCAGAATTACGGTTATTTCTGCAGTGGCAGGAATTGTGTGTATTATTATTTGTCTGGTTTTGGCATGGAAACTGGCAATAAAAACAGGCAAAAAAGTACTTGAGTCAATTTTAGTACCATTACGTGAAGTGGAAGCCGTTGCACAGGAATTAACAGATGGAAACCTGCACAGCACGCTGGATTACCATTCAGATGATGAGATTGGAATACTGGCACACAATATGCGCAAATCCATCCGCATTCTGGGAAGCTATGTAGATGATATTGGACGTTCAATGAAGATGTTTGCAGAAGGAAATTTTGATGTGCAGCCGGAAGTAGAGTGGAAAGGGGATTTCGTTGGAATTCTAAACTCCTTTATGTTGTTTGAAGAAAGCATGGCAGAGACAATAAAGGGAATCCAACATGTTTCAGATGAAGTTTCGGGTGCCGCAGATCAGGTAGCATCAAGTTCCAATGACCTTGCGGATGGAGCAACAAATCAGGCAGCAGTTGTAGAAGAACTGACCGCAACAGTCGCAGGTGTTTCTGAACAGGTAGGAAAAAATTCACAATCCGCAAAAGAAATCAGTGGAAGAGTAGACGAACTTGGAAATGCCATTCTGGAAAGCAATGGTAAAATGAGGGATATGGTTGATTCCATGAATGAGATCAACGGGGCATCAAAAGAGATTGACAAGATCATTGCAACAATCAATGAAATTGCGTCCCAGACGAATCTGCTTGCATTGAATGCTTCCATTGAGGCTGCAAGAGCAGGGGAGGCAGGAAAGGGATTTGCAGTGGTAGCGAATCAGGTCAATGTGCTGGCAGACCAGAGTGCCCAGGCAGCAAAGGAATCCGCAACATTGATTGAAACCTCTGTGAAAGCCGTGGAAAAAGGTATGGTGATTGCAGGGCAGACGGCATCACAATTGCAGGAGGTCGCTGAGAATTCCCAGATCATTACAAAAGAAGTCACAAATATTGCAGAAACGTTAGAGACACAGACAACAGAAATCCAACAGATTAATGATGGAATTGAACAGATCAATGATGTCGTACAGACGAATTCGGCAACATCTGAAGAATGTGCAGCAGCCAGTCAGGAGATGAGCAGTGAAGCGGAAAATCTGCGTGAAATGATCAAGAAATTTAAAGTTGCAGAAAATAGAAATTAAAAACGGTGCAAAAAATTATTGATGTTGAATTTACATATAAAGTTGTCGCAGGTAGGAACTATAATTTGACTTGTGACATATATAAATGCGGGAAAAGGATGCAATGAGGAAATGTGCGTTATTGGTTTTAAACTGATAACGCACATTTTAAATTATATGAACAGTAATATCATCGCAAAAAAGCATAAAAGTAGAAAAAGTTAAAAATATCGTGGATATAGTGCTAGAATTGTTGAAAAAAGTAAGTTAAAATACAGGAAAACAACAAGTGTAAAGGGGAAATTTTATGGAATATTCAGCAATTTTTCATGATATGGATAAAAGGTTTAGCTATGCGGTTGATAAGGATTTATTCGTGATACGCGTGCAGGTAAAAAAGGATGATATGAAGGAGGTAATCCTTCACTATGAGGACAAGTATATACCTATGGAGCGTAAGGATACCAGAAAGACAGTTCCGATGAAGAAGGTTGCTGTCTCACAGTTTCATGATTATTATGAAGCACAGATAAAGATGCATTTGATCTGTCTGCGTTACTTTTTCGAATTTACGGACACGCAGGGAGAAAAGGTATATTATGGAAATTATGAGTTTGATAAGGAATGCATTACAAACAGGGACAGAATGTTTGACTGTCCGCAGAACCTTCGGGAGGAAGAGATGTTTGAGGTGCCGGAGTGGGCAGCAAACAAGGTCGTGTATCAGATTTTCCCATCCCGTTTTGCAGCAACGGAGCCGGTAGACAAAGAACTGTGGTATAAAGCACCGATTACGCCTATGGATGATCTGCATGGAAATCTCAGGGGAATCATCGAACATATGGATGATATTCAGAATCTGGGAATCGATGTGCTGTATATGACACCTATCTTTCAATCAAATTCGTGCCATAAGTATGATACCACGGATTACTACCAGATAGACCCGTCCTTTGGAACAACAGAGGATCTCAAAGAGCTGGTACAAAAAGCGCATGAGCGTGGTATGAAGGTAGTCCTGGATGCGGTATACAATCATACGGGAAGAGAATTTTTTGCGTTTGCGGATATCCTGGAAAATGGTGAAAAATCCAAATACCGGGACTGGTATTTTATTGATGGATTCCCACTTAAAAGCGAATGGGGAGAGATCCCAAACTTCAAATGTTTTGGTTATTATGGCGGAATGCCAAAGTTAAACCTGAAAAATCCTGAAGTTGAAAAATACATTACGGATGTTGCATGCTACTGGATTAAGGAATGCGATATTGACGGATGGAGACTGGATGTAGGAGACGAAATCAGCCATTTCTTCTGGAAGAATTTCAGAAAAGCAGTAAAGGCAGTGAAGAAAGATATGCTGATCATTGGGGAAATCTGGCATTATGCAGGAGATTTCCTTGAGGGGGATGAATGGGATACAGTCATGAATTATCCATTTTACCTGAACCTGATCGATCTGCTTGCAGACGAAAAGATTACGGTCAGCCAGTTCGTACAAAATCTTGGATATTTGAAGGGACGCTTACACAAAAACTGCTATCCCCTTATGTGGAATCTGATTGACAGCCATGATACCGCAAGATTTTTACATCTGTGTAACGACAATAAGAAAAAGCAGCATCTGGCAGCCGCTTTTCAGTTGTTATTGCCAGGAATGCCTATGATTTATTATGGAGATGAGTATGCGATGCCGGGAGCAAACGATCCGGACTGCAGACGGGGCATGTACTGGGATGAAGAATACCAGGACAAAGAGATGTATGAATGGTATAAGCGGCTGATTCAGGTCCGGAAAAGCCATGCATGCATTGTAGAAGGCGAACTGGCTGGGAGCGTCACAGAAGATGAGGAAGGGACAATTGTCCTGATCAGAAAAAATGGCGAGGAGACCATTGCCATGATTTTCAACTGCAGCAGCAGTGCAAAAAAATTTAATGCGTACACCGAGAAGTACAATCTGCTTACCGAAAACACCTTTGATGGAAAGGTAGAGGGGTTTGATGCTGCGGTAATCGTGCTTTAAGAAGCCTTACGGTAGATGGTTTCCCGGGAGTTTGTCTGTGGGAAGAATAGGGAAAGCACTAGTATTTCTGGTCATGTAAAGTACGGAGGATGATATGACGAATGTAAAAAAGAAGGATGGAAAACGGTTTGGGGCAATCGTACTTAGCCTGATGTTATTGCTCTCCCTGGTGCTTCCATATCCTGTGATGGCAGACCAGACGGCGGCAGACCAGACGGCGGCAGCTTCCGTTTATACCATTCACAAGACAGGTGATGATAAGGAAAATTTTGTGATTGTTATCATGGGTGAGGGCTATACCCGGGAACAACAGGATCAATTTTTGAAGGATGCAACGGCAAAAGCACAGGGGCTGCTAAAGTGGTCTCCTTATAAAGAGTATTCCGACAGGATCAATATTTATGCAGTACAGACGGTATCCAATGAAACTGGTGTGGGCGTGATGTATGGGGAGTCGAACCCGGACACATATTTTCATGTGCAGGCATTCGGAAAATCCTGCTATTTTACAAAGGACGGGGAAGATAAAGCCAAGGCACTGAGGGCAGAGCTGGAGAGCAGATATCTGGATACCGGTGCAGCCGTTGGAACCATCCATATCATTTGTAATACGACTGCGAATATTGGTTCTTCTTCCAATGCACTCTTTTCTTTTTCGGCAAATTCGGGTGAGAATGCGCAGGGGGATGTCATGACCCATGAAATTTCCCACAGCATCGGAAGATTAGGCGATGAGTACGATAAAAAGATGCAGGGAGAAAATATTTCCGATACCTCGGACCCGGATAAAATTAAATGGCATAAGATGCTGGGATTCCGTGGAATCGGAATAACGGCAGCAGGAACAGAAACGGTATTTGCACCGAGCCGCGTCTGCATGATGAGGGATCTTGGGAATCCGTTCTGTGAAGTGTGTAAGATGGAACTGGCGCGGAGATTAAATAACCGTGATTATGTCAGCAGGCAGGCATCTGTTTATGTGTGCGATCCTGAAATTACAATTCCGCATAGCAGGACAGGAACACTTGACAGGGATAGTGACCAATACCGGATCGACGAGAAAAATATCACAAAAGCAAATGGACAGGACCTGGAATTCCGTACAATCGTACAAAATATAGTGGATGCCAAACAGCATTTGAAGATTACTTTCCGCATTATTGGAGCAGACCATACAGTCAAATATGAAAAAGAAGAAACATATACCGTTCCGCCACACAGTAACTGGTATGATCCGGATGCTGCCAGAGAGTCCCTTTCTGTCACACTTCCTGCGGTAACTGGTCTGGTTTCCGGGGACAGACTGGAAGGAAAGATCATAGATGAGGACACTGGGAAAATTCTGGCTGACAATCAGACGGCAGGACAGGCGTGGAGTACCGTAACCATTCGTTATATGCTGCAAAACGAAGACGGGACCGAAACAACAGTGCCTGATACGGCACCCGCGACAGTATATGTACCAAAGAATTCTGCGTATACGTTAAGAAGTCCGGATTTATATGGATATACATGTGTAGGAAACAGTGCAAATCAGGGAGAAATAAACATCACAGAGGATCGCCAGGAGATCACTTATTATTACCGGAAAAACAGTGAGATGCCAATACAAACCGTACCTGTCCGCGTAACTTATGATGGAAAACCCCATACATTTGATATCAAACAGGAAGATGGTGTACAAATCAGTTACAGTTTGACAGAAAACGGATCGTATACACAAACGGAGATGCCATTTTACACAGAAGCAGGCCAGTATAAGATTTATTTTAAAGCGGAAAAGGCATCTTTTATTCCAACATACGGGGAGGCTGTTTTGGAAATCGAAAAGGCTTCCACCAGCATGCAGCTGACTGCAAAAACCGATACGGTCAAAGGTGCGGGGACAGTAGAATTACAGCTTTGCAGACAGGGGATTCCGGAAGATGCCGGGATAAAAGTAACCTGTGATGTTTCCGGGATCACATTAGAAGAAAGGGGAACGGATCACTGGATGGCAACGCTTCCGAATGAAACGAAAACATATACGTTCACCGCATGTTATAATGGGAATGGCAACTATACAGGAAGTAAGGCAGATTGTCAGGTCCGTGTAACGGCAGATCATTCCCAGACCGGGGGCGGTTCTGGTGGAAGTTCCGGAGGCAGTTCAAGTGGAGGTTCCGGCGGAATATCCGGAGGCGGTTCAAGTGGAGGTTCTGGCGGAAGTTCTGGTGGAAGTTCCGGAGGCAGCTCCGGTGGAGGTTCCGGAGAAAATGCCGGTGGAAGCACGGACGGATCATCTGGCAATGTTTCACCGGATTCCGGCACATTACCGGCACCGGATCATGCAAAAGAAGAACCGGGGAATGTGACACCGCCACCCGCAGCAGATACGTCCGTTTCTGTTAAGGATATTAATGTCAAAGCAAAAACTGCAGTTAAAAATAATACGGTCAAAGTGAAGAATATTGCAGCAGTTTTGAAAAAAGAAATTACAAAGGCAGAAAAAGAACAGGGTGGCAGGATAAAAGACCTGTCTGTTGAAATAACTTTTGATACAGGAAAAGCTAAAAACTGGAAGAATCTGCATCTTGAAATGGATAAGCAGGCGGTAAATTTACTTGTCAAAAAGAATGTAAAAGAATGGAAGGTCAATGGTGGCAATGTAAATCTTACCTTTGATTCGAAGGCATTAAAAGAATTAAAGAAAGAGATGAATACAGCTGTGGTTATCAAAATGAAACAGGCTGACAAGAAAAATCTTTCTGCCAGGGCGGGGAAAATTATTGGAAAACGTCCAATTTATGATTTTTCCGTCACAGGAATAAAGAAAAAGCAGTCGTCTGTCCTGAAAAAGGGACGGATCAGGGTCGCTGTTTCCTATAATGCTTCGAAAAAGGAAAAAGACAAAAAGATTTTTGCATATAAAATTGATAAACACGGTGCAGCAGTTAAGATACCGGGATCTTATTATGATTCCGATACAAAGACTGTTAACTTTGTAAGCCGTGGGTTTTTCACAGTTGCAGTAGGTTGTGAAAAGTGATGAAACATAAAAAATCATCGTTACAGTATCTATCTGGTATATCATTCCAAAAAACAAGGGGTTAACCTGAATTTTTTCCCGGTGATCTATTTCGTTGGTCCTTGTTTTGCAGGTGTAGTTATCCAGTTCCTTTTTTATGGAATTACATCATCATGGGTGCTGGTTGCGGTCGCATTGATATTTGTGCAGATGCAGTCATACGCAGAGAGTTTGTATATGGATGAGCTTTCCGGATTATACAACCGGAGATATTTTAATGCGGTGCTTGCAGAAAAGAAAATTGCAAGCCAGAAATCCTTATATGGAATCATGATGGATGTAAACGATTTCAAGTGTATTAATGACAATTTAGGTCATAGTACGGGCGATAAGGCTATTTGTACGTTGGGAAATATACTCATCAGATCCATACCGGATGATGGTATGGCAATCCGGTATGCGGGAGATGAGTTTATTGTGCTGCTGTCAGGTGTTGATACGGAGCGTGTCTTAGCGACAATGGAGGAGATTAACCATAATCTGTCCCGGTTTAATGAATCCGGAATAGAACCGTTTCATTTAAGTGTTTCTATGGGATACACGGAATTTGGGACAGAAGATGATGCAGAAACTTTTTTAATGCATATGGATGAGAAAATGTATGAGGAAAAACGGAAATATCATATGCGAAAGAAATCAGCCGGTTTGGAAAATAAAGTATAGCATTACGTTCCTGCCATTTGTCCGATAACTGGTTGCAATGGCACAAGAAAAGAAAATATTATAATCATCAAACGAGTAGCAGACTGGTGTAAATCCGGTTTCGCTGCTCGTTTTTATATTTATGGTTATAGGCAGGGATGCTCCAGATTTCAAGATAGTAAATAACCGTGTTATGGTTGATGGAGAGGCATTTTTTGTTTTATGAGAAAACCAGTTACCCATATGGATAACTGGTTTTTAAGGGATAATGTTAATGAGTATGTGCGATAGTGGAGTTATCAAGAAGTGTTCGTAAGGCATCCTGAAGGACTTGTGAGCAGTTGATTCCGCGCTTGTCAGCAAGACGGACCATCCAACCTGGAAGAGAAACATTTTTTCGAACGGCGCGAGTATCTGTCTGGGCACGATATTCAATGGTATCTGCGGAAATCAGGGAACAGATTGTGCCGGCATCAACACTTAATTTTTCCTGTGGTGATGGAGGAGCAATCGGTTCGCCTTCATCCTCTGCAACAACAAGCCATGCGCTCATTGCATCGGTAATTTGGTCAATTGCATCAGAAAGACTATTGCCAGTAGTGATGCATCCAGGAAGATCAGGGACTTTTGCGTAGTATCCAGATCCGTCCTCGATAGGTGTAAACAAAGCTGTATAAATATATTTCATAGTAACCCTCCTATTTGGAAGCACTGAGTTGTTTAATCGTTTGTTGCCTTGGATTCATTATGTACCTCCTTTAATTATATCATACACAATATTACACAAAAGTCAACTAAAATACACAAAAATACACAAGAAATAAAGTGAATGTGCACCACGGAATTTTCCAAATCAGCCGGAATTGTTTTTACCGGAGGCGGTGAATTTGATTGTTGCTATTATCAATCTGATCGTAATGATCTTTTCTAACCATAAAAAATAACCGCCCCTACCAAAGACCAGCTGGACTACTACCCATACTGGATCGACAAAATGGGAACCACGGATAAAGGGAAAACAATCTACAAATACAGCAACAACCTGCATCATGCGATTATATCCAACATCCTTACTGGGTTTCCACACAGCCGGAAGAGACCCCGGATGTCAAATTTAACCTTACCATTCTATTGAAAAATAATTATTTTGTATGGAATATCTGCATGGCCCCATAAGTATGCGGCAAATGCGGAGCCGTGACCTTTCTCGACGGGCAGGAAAAATTCCGGCAGTTTGCGCACGTATTACACAATTGCTTGAGATTGGCGTGTGTTGTTGTATCCAGATGCAGGATCAGCGTTGCTGTCTTAAGCGGCCGGAGCATCTGCCCCTCGGTAAGCTGGATGCCATCCGGGGCAAGCCGCCCATAAATCTGTGGGAGCAGGTCAAGGGAATAGGTATCTCCCAGAAAAGATAATTCTGCAAGATACAGGCGGCTCTGACGTTCTACCACATGTGCAAACTCTTCATAAGCCTTTGACAAAAGCATCAGGCTGATGCAGTCCACAATGTAAGCCTCCTGGATCTGTTCATGGTTCAGATATAATTCCGACAGTTCATCCACTCCGTTTCCAAGCGTCACAAACCCATAGGCATAGTGAGGCAGAGAAACCCAGTCTAAATCCTGATCCAGAGAGTAATACGCATAGGATTCAACCAGGGGAAGAAGTGCCGTATAAATTGCCTGAATATGAGGCAGGTCATCCGGAGGGAAATGGAAACGGCTGCAAAATTCGTTCCAGTCACCGGAGGATAATCCGGGAGTAAGTTTACATTTCATGGGATGCATCCTCCTTATCGGAAACAGCCATAACGGCTGCAATTTCCTGAAAGCGGCCCGTGACCTTATCATAGTTCTTTCGGTGATGGGGAAAGCCACAGTTTATGCAGGATTTGATACCATTTTTTAAATATTCACAGTTTCCACCACAGGATTTCCCGAGTGTATAGAGGGGACAATAACAAAACAGACAGTTAAAGTCCGCCTCCGGAATTCCTTTATGGCATGGAAAATATTCACATTTTTTATTTTGAAAAAACTTATAATATTCGCTCAAAATGGTTTCCTCCAATCAAAGCACAATCATAGCATAATTATATCGGAACAACAAGCGGATCGCAAGAAATGCGAATGACACAAAAATTGCATTTCAGTGGGAAATGATACCTTTTGCCACTTTTATCATTACATTATTTACATCTTTTTAAGAGCGCAGGTATAGTGGCTCAGGCAATTGAGGATTTGAAGCAAAAAGTTGAAAATTAAATAAAAAATACTTGACTTAAAGTTAACTTTAAGTGGTATATTATGATAGATAAAGTCGGAAGGAGAATTTATTATATGTATATCGAAAAGATTAACGGACCGGAAGATGTGAAGAAATTAAATATAGAAGAGATGACAGCTCTCGCAGAAGAAATGCGTCATGCATTATTAAAGAGGGCAAGTATTCACGGCGGGCATTTTGGCCCGAATTTTGGCATGGTAGAGGCAATCATTGCACTGCATTATGTTTTTGAGTCCCCAAAGGACAAAATGGTATTTGATGTTTCCCATCAGACCTATCCGCACAAGATGCTGACCGGTCGAAAAGATGCCTATTTATATGAAGAACATTACGACGACGTGACGGGATACAGCTGTCCGCAGGAAAGTGAACATGACCATTTTACGATCGGACATACCTCCACATCCGTCAGTCTGGCATGCGGTCTGGCAAAGGCAAGGGATCTTCGTGGGGAAAGTGCAAATGTGATCGCAATTATCGGAGACGGTTCTTTAAGCGGAGGAGAAGCCTTAGAAGGAATGGATTTTGCAGCAGAATTAGACAGCAACATGATCATTGTAGTAAATGACAATGATATGTCAATTGCAGAAAACCATGGAGGACTTTATTCAAATCTGAAATTACTCCGCGAGACAAACGGACAGGCAGAGTGCAATTTATTTAAAGCCATGGGACTAGATTATGTCTATGTGGATCATGGAAATGACTTAAGGGAGCTGATCGGGGCTTTCAAACAGGTAAAAGACAGTAAGAAACCGGTTGTTGTCCACATTAATACATTAAAGGGAAAAGGTTATAAACCGGCAGAAGAGCATAAGGAAGAATGGCACTGGCATCTTCCGTTTGATATTGAGACTGGAAAATCCCATTTTCCGGAAGTGGAAGATTATTCTTCGGTGACCTGTGAATATCTGATCGAAAAGATGAAACAGGATCCGACAGTTGTTGCAATTACATCCGGAACCCCGACGATTCTCGGATTTACGCAGGAGAAAAGGAAACAGGCCGGCCGGCAGTTTGTAGATGTGGGAATCGCGGAGGAGACAGCGGTAGCACTTGCTTCCGGAATTGCCAAAGGTGGCGGAAAGCCGGTATACGGTGTGTATTCCAGCTTTATCCAGAGGACGTATGACCAGATTTCACAGGATCTGTGTATTGACGGGAATCCGGCAACGATTGTTGTGTATACGGGATCGGTATTTGGAATGACGGATGTTACCCATCTGGGACTGCAGGATATTCCGATGCTTTCTAATATTCCGGGACTGGTTTATCTGGCACCGACAACAAAGGAAGAATATCTGTCAATGCTTGACTGGAGTGTGGAGCAGAAGGAAATGCCGGTTGCGATCAAACTTCCGGGCGGAGACATGATTTCGGATGGCAGAGAAGTCACAAAAGACTGGAGCCAGCTCAACACCTATGAGGTAACGGAAAAGGGAAGCAAAATTGCACTGATCGGACTCGGAACATTTTATTCCCTGGCACTGCAGACCGCAGAAATGCTGGAGAAAAAAGGTATTCATGCAACGGTAATCAACCCGTATTATATTACCGGACTGGATAAGGGACTGCTGGAGAAGCTGAAGGCAGACCATGACACGGTAGTTACACTGGAAGATGGCATCCTGAATGGTGGTTTCGGAGAAAAAATCGCAAGATTTTATGGAAGCAGTGATATGAAAGTCTATAATTACGGATTGAAAAAAGAATTCCTTGACCGGTATGATGTAAATGAGGTATTAAAAGAGAATCATCTGACAGCAGAGCAGATTGTAAATGACGTATTATAGAAGGCAGAAATAAACAACAAACCTTGTGAGAATCGACACAATATGGTAAAATATAACATACTAGAGCTTATTTTGCATAGTGGTTAGAATAGCGGGCTCATGGAAGGAGCGGTATCATATGAAGAATAAAGATTCGAAAGCAAGGATGCAGATGATTTTCGGGATACTTTTGTTTGCGTTTATTTTTATGGCAGAGTTGTATGCCATAGTCAATTTCCCGAAGATGTTTATTGTTCTGGTTGTTTTGGCAGCAGCAGATCTGATATGCCTGTATGTTGCAATCAGAGGCGTGATTTCAGTATATGAGACAAAATATGCCCGGAGAGAGGAACAGTATGAGAGTATTTTCAAGTCGGAAAAGGCATCATATCTCATGCTGAAAAAATATTTTGAGGAAATATCGGTGAAGCTTGCATATATGGAAGAGGCATCTAAGATTCCGACAGAGGAAATTGTCAATGCACAGAAGGGAATAGCGAAAGTAATTATCAAGCGGTCCCATGAGAATACCGATGCATTGATGAATTCATACGAACAGCTGCTGGACCGGTTTGATACGTTCCAGAAAGGAATGGATGGGTTCGGTACAGTTGCGGGTGCTTATAAGGACGAGATTCTTTCAGCCTGTAAGGATGAAATTTCTTCGGTGCAGAAGGATGGAAAAGAACAGGAACATTCACAGGATAAAGAGATAGCCGCAAAGCTGCAGGAAATCATTATTGCAATGAAAGATATGGAACTGCGCCTGAATCAGACCATTATGAACAGTCAGAAAGTGGTTGTTTCCCAGCCGCAGGTTTCTGTACCTGTGGCAACACCTGTAGAGCCACAGCCGGCACCGCAGAATCATGTGGAAGAAACACCGGTAGAGCCGGAGATCTCACCAGAGCCGGAAGAAAGTATGGAGCCGGAACCGGAGATTTCGCCGGATCTGGAAGAAAACCCGGAACCGGAGATTTCGCCGGATCTGGAAGAAAACCCGGAACCGGAAATTTTGCCGGATCTGGAGGAGAGCCTGGAACCGGAGATTTCGCTGGAGCCGGAAGAAGATATGGAACCGGAGATTCTGCCGGATATACCGGAAGAGGAGGATTTAAAGCCGGAGGAAGAGCCTCCGATCATGGCAGCGGATGAGATTATTCCTCCGGATCCGGAAGAAGCCATTGAGGAAGCAGAGGAACTGGTAGAACCGGACCCGATTCCGGAGGAAGCGATTGTTGATGAAGCGGATGATGAGAACCTGCCGGAGGAAGAACTTCCACCGATGCCGGATCTGTCAGATCCAAACCGTTCCATGAGCCCGGATGAGATAGCTGCGCTGTTTGCGAATATGGGCAACGATAACAATGCGGATAAAGTTGAGGAACCTGCCGAGGAAACTGTGGAACCGGAGGATATTCCGGAGCCGATTGAAGAGCCGGAAGCCGTAAAAGAAGCACCGCTTCAGCCGGAAGAACCGGCAGATCCCAATAAGGCATTAAGCCCGGATGAGATAGCTGCCCTGTTTGCAAGTATGGGAACCTGAAAAGAATAAAATAACAGGCAACGGATGCCATCTGTTCCACGTAAAAACGTGTGACAGATGGCGTTTTGCTATAAAAATGCCATAAAAAAAATAGTTGCATTTCTTTTTCATTGTGTTATACTTAGGTCGTTGCAATTTAATAGTTTAAAGCAGAGTAGACACATGTGCGTTAAGTGCCGGATGAACAGGGAGTTGTCACCCGGACGAAAAGAGAATCTTGCGGTACATGAGTCGCATCCCGCTGCATCCGAAGATAATATTATCTCCAGTTGTAGTACGGTGAGGTCTGCAAAGGAGGTAATTTTTTTATGAAAAAATTCGTTACTTTGTTCACCGATTCTTTCCGTGAATTAAAAGCGGTAAGAACCATCACTACCATGGCAATGCTTGCTGCAGTTGCTGTAATTCTAGGATTTTTCTCCATTGAATATGGGCAGTTTATTCGGATTGGTTTTTCCAGTATTCCAAATGGTATCATTGATTATCTGTTTGGACCGGTGGTTGGAGGAATTTTCCACGGTGCGTTGGATATTATCAAGTATATGATGAAGCCAACCGGACCATTTTGTCCACAGCTGACGCTGGTTGTTATACTGGCCGGAATCCTGTATGGATGCTTTTTTTATAAGAAAAAGCTTACGATCTGGCGTGTGCTGGCAGCTAAATTTGTAGTTATGCTGGTCTGTAACGTGATTCTGACAACACTTTGTCTGAATGTGTTATATGGACAGGCATTTATGGTGCTTCTTCCGGCGCGTGCACTGAAGAACCTGATTATGTGGCCAATTGATTCGGTGATCTTTTTCGCAATCACAAAGGCCTTAGAACAGATTGGACTCTTTCGCATGTTCCAGAAGCCTGTACTTGCAAATTCTGCAAATATGCAGGGGAATTAAAAAATTTAATAAGTTATAGAACAAAAGCCGTCCGCAGAAAGAAAACTGCGGACGGTTTTTTATAAATTTATTTACGGATCGGATGGGTGGCAATATTTTTTAAAATACGAACAGCGGTCTGCATACCTTCCACAGAGATGTGTTCATATGGGCCGTGGAAACCATAACCGCCGGTACCGAGATTTGGACACGGCAATCCCATAAAGGACAGTCTTGCGCCGTCTGTACCGCCACGGATCGGACGGGAGAGCGGTGTCAGACCTTCGGAGGCAATTGCCTGTTTTGCCAGATCCACGATCTCCATTTTATCCTCAATGACAGAGATCATATTCTCATACGAATGTTCGATGTCGAGCGTGACGGTTTCCGGTCCATATTTCTGATTCATGGATTGTGCAAGGTCACGCAGATTCTGCAGACGTTTCTCAAATGTGGTTTTATCATGGTCACGAATGATAAAGGAAAGGGTGGCGGAAGCCACATCTCCGGACATATCGGTCAGATGATAGAATCCTTCCCGGCCGCTGGTGTGTGCCGGCGTTTCCGCTTCCGGAAGCCGGGAAACAATTTCACATCCCACCAGTGCTGCATTGACCATAATGTCTTTTGCTTCGCCCGGATGAACATTTACACCTTTAATATGAAAGATGGCACTTGCGGCATTAAAATTTTCGTAAGCCACTTCGCCTTCGTAATCACCGTCCACTGTGTATGCATAATCTGCCTGAAAGATAGCAAGATCAAACAGATCCGCACCTGCGCCGACTTCTTCGTCCGGCGTAAATCCGATCCAGAGTTCCCCGTGTGGTGTACCTTCTGCAATCAGTTCTTCCACGGCTGTCATGATTTCGGCAACACCTGCCTTGTCATCAGCGCCCAGAAGTGTGGTACCGTCTGTCGTGATCAGGGTTCTTCCTTTTAAAGAGGCAAGGGATGGAAAATCATTTACCTTTAAGACATCCTGACTTCCTTTTAATAAGATATCCCCGCCATCATAGCCGGGAATGATCTGTGGTTTGACATCTTTTCCGGAAAAATCCGGGGCGGTATCCATATGAGCGATAAAGCCGATGGATTTACAGTTTTCCATGCCCGGTGTGGCAGGAAGCTTGGCATATACATAGCAGTGATCGGTGAGGAGTATATTGGTAAGACCGAGAGTTTCCAGTTCCTGCTTTAAGGCTTTTGCAAGCGTGAACTCACGCTCACTGCTTGGAATGTCACTGCAGGATTCATCGGAGGTTGTCCAATAGCTGACATATTTTAGTAATCTTTCTTCTACTTTCATGTTAAATTGTTCCTTTCAAATATGTTTTTAAAAAAATTTAAAAAAATTAAAAAAAGTGCTTGCTTTTTTAATACTCCTATTATATAATAACTCTTGTCTTAAGGAAAGACACAAAACAAACAACTTAAAAATGCGCGATTAGCTCAGCTGGCAGAGCACCTGACTCTTAATCAGGGTGTCCAGGGTTCGAACCC
>OGOD01001158.1_pt1 | contig 17837 bp, 11 predicted proteins | sample 1573631 | NCBI WGS metagenome assembly OGOD01 (sample SAMEA2581895, study PRJEB24529) | metagenome | biome: Human gut stool | place: China | collected 2011
GGTGTCAGACCCCTGTCCCAGCAAATTTGGGACAGGGGTCTGACACCAATGTCCCACATATTTGCTGTTTTATTTAAGAAGAGCCTTCTCACGCTTAGCAAGCTCTCTGTCATGCTCTGCCATTATCTTTACAAGCTCTTCGTATGAAGTCTTCTGAGGGTTCCAGCCTAAAACTGTTTTTGCCTTTGTAGGATTTCCCCAGAGATTATCTACATCTGTAGGACGGAACCACTGTGGATTGACACATACAAGCATCTTTCCTGTAGCCGCATCATAACCCTTCTCATCAATTCCGGCGCCTTCCCAGCGAAGTGTAATTCCATTAGCTGCAAACGCCTTCTGTGTAAAATCTCTTACAGTGTGCTGCTCGCCTGTAGCAATAACAAAGTCCTCAGGCTTTTCCTGCTGCATAATAAGCCACATGCACTCAACATAGTCCTTTGCATAGCCCCAGTCTCTGAGTGAATCAAGATTACCAAGCTCAAGGTGGTCCTGAAGTCCCTCTGCAATTCTTCCGGCTGCAAGTGTAATCTTTCTTGTTACAAAGTTCTCACCTCGGCGCTCCGACTCATGGTTAAAGAGAATACCGTTTACAGCAAACATGCCATAAGCTTCACGGTACTCCTTAATCATCCAGAAACCATACTGCTTTGCAATCGCATAAGGGCTGTATGGATGGAATGGAGTGGTCTCTGACTGAGGAACCTCCTCAACCTTGCCGTAAAGCTCTGATGTAGAAGCCTGATATACCTTTGTCTTCTTGGTAAGTCCAAGAACTCTCACTGCCTCAAGCACACGAAGAACACCTACGGCATCAACATCGCCTGTATACTCAGGAGCATCAAATGATACCTGAACATGTGACTGCGCTGCAAGATTGTAAATCTCATCCGGCTGTACATCCCCAATAATCTTGATAAGGGATATCGAATCTGACAAATCTCCATCATGTAATGTTATGCTTCCGGCTCTTAAAAGATGATCTATTCTTGCAGTATTTGAAATAGATGCACGTCTTGTTATACCATGCACTTCATAGCCCTTCTCAAGAAGAAACTCTGCCAAAAAAGAACCATCCTGTCCCGTAATTCCTGTAATTAAAGCCTTTTTCATCTAAAATATCCTCTTCTTTCATGAATTTTAATAAATTGCCTGCTGACAATATTCTTTGTCACAATTAAATCTGGCTGCACCCACAATCAACTGCATGTTTTTACAGCATTATGCGGACTTCTTCACTTTTTTAAGAATTTTATATCAAGTATATGCTTAGTGTAACCGCATATATAGAGAAAAATTAGCACAATATTGGTTTATTAAATACACTCTGATATAAAAATATATATCCGCTGTGAACTTCTCTTATATCACCAAGTCTTCTTATATTCGCTTGGGCTTATTCCCTCAAGCTTTTTGAAGCTTCTGCTGAAGTAGTTCGCATCATTCATTCCTACCCTGCTGCCTATCTCATCAATGCTAAGCTCCGTAAATCTGAGCAGACGTTTTGCCTGCGTTATTCTCTTTGCAAAAATATATGAATTTATCGTTGTGCCATAAGTTTCCTTAAAAATCTTGCTGAGGTAGAACTTGTCAATGTAAAACGAAGCTGCCAGTGCATCGAGTGTTATCTTTTCCGTATAATGCTCATCAAGAAATGCCTTAACCTCTACTAGCTCGCGCCTCTTCTTTCCGCCTGAGAGATTCTCCGGATGCCACGACTGTTCCATAATGACAGCAAGCAGCTCATTTAACAGCGCATTCAACTTCATATCCCTTATATAATCCTCAGAACCCGCCATCGCATACATGCGTGAGAATATATCGGTATATCTTTTGCCATCCTCCGGAGTGAATACCGGCAATCCTCCGCGCTCAATATATTTCTCATATATCGCAGGCATATTCTCACCGTAAAAGTGTACCCACGCAAGCGACCATAACCCTTCGGACATATTTTCCTTTTCCATGTCATATGCGCAGCTCTCATGTATCGTTCTGCTCTTCACTACATCATGGGTAACCGACTTTGTGCTCATCCCTGTGCTATGGCTATAACTTCTCATGCAGTCTATAAAAGCGCAGTCACCCTTTACCATTTCATAATGCCGCCCCTCGTACTCAATATAGCCCGAACCGTCAAGCACCATCATGCACAGATATGACTGCAGATTATCACGCTTTGACACATGAGGCTTAATCGCTCTGAGCGAACCTGTCTCCTGCAAAAATATCAGATTATTTTTTGCCCAGCTGCTTGCCGTGTACAATATTCTCTTAGATGATACCGATGGAGACGGCGACTGAAAATACTCCTCCATAGCGTTAAACCTCTCATATACAAATGAAATTCTAATAAAACTCTACTACATAATCGTAGCTTGCACTTTCGCCTGCGCCAAGCCTCTGCATCCCTGCTTTCTTTTCAAGGTCGCCTTCATGCCCTGCCACATCCGCAATTCCGTACCACGGCTCAAGGCAGATAAATTCATCCACCTTTTTTGACCATATTCCAAAATACGGAAAGCCTTCACATGCCATGCCGATATATGGCTTGCCATCAGCATCAAGAAGCTCAATATAATTAACCTGATTGTCAAGGACTATAAGCGCATCCTTGTCAAACATATCCTCTGTTATCTTAACGCTTCCTTGTGGCATATCAAGTTCATACTCCATTGACATATCAACGCAGCCTGATTCATTTAGCAGATGATACTTAAGCGGCTCTTCCTCGCTTTTCGCCGCTCCATATGCAGAATTTATCCGCAGCGAACAGTCCACAGCTGGTTCGTTATCCGGAAAAGTAAAAGCAGGATGTCCGCCAATGCCATATAACATTACCTCTCCATTATCAGCCTCATTTACAACTCTCCACTGTACCTTAACCGAATCTGCATCTGCATTTTCCAGACTGTGCTTTACATATAACACGAATTTAAAAGGATAGACAGTCAATGTATCATCGCTCCACTTTAGAACATGCGTCACAGACAGCTCGCCCATCTCTACAAGCTCGAACACTCTGTCACGCGCAAAACCATGCGATGTCATATTGTACTGCTTTCCTCTATAGCTATACCGTCCATCCGCAACTTTTCCGACAAAAGGAAATAGAACCGGCGCATGTCTTCCCCACACTGCCTTGTCTCCTCTCCAGATGCGCTCTGCATTACGCTTTTTGTCCCATACGCTGACAAGCTCCGCTCCGTCATCGCTTACAGTGACACGCAGCCTGTTATTTTCCAATACTCTGTTCATCGTGTGACTCCCTTCACAATTTTTACAAGCCCTTGTAAACCTATTTAATGCATTTTTCAATAACGCAGCTATGCTCTTTTACAGCCTTGTCATAGCTTATCCCTACAAGCAGAATTTTTCCCGAATATTGCAGCACAGAATCAGGATATTTTTTATCCCTTATCTGCTTAATTGCAGTTGATGCATTTTTATTCCACTTAAGCTCCACAATAAGTGCCGGATAATCCTGCCTGTATTCAGGCTTCGGAATAAAAACAAAGTCTGCAAACCCTCTTCCTGTCGGCAATTCACGAATAGGCTTAAAATAGTATTTCATAGCTCCAAGATATGCAATAGCCAATACACTGCTGAGTGAATTTTCATTATTATATTGAATAACGGATGCATACTCAGAATGAATCTTCTCTATTTTATCTGCTACAACTCCGGAATTCATATTCAAGGTTGCATCCAGCAGCTCATCCGATTCTTCCTGAAACAATGTAAACTCATCCCATTTTTTTCTCTTGGTGGCTCTTATAAGTTCTTCTCTTATTTCTTCATTAGGAACGAATGCTGTCTTGGACTTCTGATTATATGCAAGATAGCCAAGATGAATAAGATAAGTAATAACATCATCTTTATTGGCAAAGCTAACCGCATCATTCTGAAATGATGTCACATCAACTTCAACAAAGCTGCCTGCAAGCATCTCTATAATAGCTGTCCGCAACCCATCAAAATCCATATTAATCAGAGGAACGATAGCCTCATATGAACCTGTTCCGGACCAGTAGCTCTGAAATTCTCCATCGACCATGACATTTACAACAGCATTAGGATTATACACATGGTATTCTCCAAGCTGATAGCCATCATACCAACGTTTCACTTCATCAAAGCTTTGACCATACTTTTCGCACAGGACACGAACCTCATCCTCTGTAAAACCAACATACTGTGAGATTGCACCTGATGCCAGCATGGAATACTGCTTAAAATTATTTAAAGCTGACTGTGTTTTCAGTTTTTTAATTGGCAGAATTCCGGTAAGATACGCAAGCTGTATATATTTTGTAGGTTCCGTTCCTTTAAACATCGCCCTTAAAAAATTAATATAGTCATCCTGTATCTTTTTATTATTGGCCTCATCCCTAATCAGTACATCCCACTCGTCAATAATCACGACAAACTTTCTGCCTGTAGCTGCATTGATAAGTGACAGCGCCTCAGGCAATGATGTAACATTACTACACAGCTGTTCTGGATAGTATTCTCTTAGCTCTTCTATTGTCTTCTCAGTAATATATGAGATTACATTTTCAGGACCACCGGCAGGCTCAATACACCATTGTATGTCAAAATGAATGACATCATATTTGTTAAGATGTTTTTTATAATCCGCACTTTGGCTGATATATAAATCTGCAAATATCTCTTCCGAATCACATCCTCGGCTATAGTACGCCGTCAGCATATTCGCAGTAATTGACTTTCCAAACCTTCTTGGTCTGCTGTTGCAAACATACCCTTGTAATGTGTTCATCACTTTATTGGTATATTCTAACAGCCCTGTCTTATCAATATAAATTTCCGAATTAAGTGCTACTTTAAATGCACTATTATCGCAATTTACAAATATACCCAAAATGCAATCCCCCTTTTTAATTCTACTTTCTCTTTCTCATAAACGCAAAGCCACTCACAAGCAATCCTCCCACGATAACCCAAGCCTTAACCTGTGCGCTGCTTCCTGTGCCTGGCGACAGATATCCACCGACCGATGGGCTTTCCGGCTCATCCGTACCTGCCGGCTCAATACAATCACTTGTCGGATTCTGGCTGCTTATCGGCTCCTGCGCACCGCCTGTCGGGCTCTGGCTGCTTTCCGACTCCTGTGTTCCTCCTGTCGGGCTCTGGCTGCTTTCCGGCTCCTGCGTTCCTCCTGTCGGGTTCTGGCTGCTTGTCGGCTCCTGCGTTCCTCCTGTCGGGTTCTGGCTGCTTGTCGGCTCCTGCGTACCTCCTGTTGGGTTCTGGTCGCTTGTTGTCTCTTCTTCACTGCTCGTAGGCTCGGACTTACTTGTTGTCTCCTCCTCACTGCTCGTAGGCTCGGACTTGGTGGTCGTCTCCTCCTCACTGCTTGTCGGCTCCTGCGATTTAGTTACAGTAAAGTTGGCTGTAGCAGTTCCGCTTGATGATACAATGCCCAACTTATGGCTTCCTGTTGACAGCCTGCTTATATACGCTGGCAGCAATGTGACAATTATACTTCCCTCTTTGACAGTATAATCCCTGTCTACAGTAAGCTCTTTTCCATCTAATTCCGCTCTGATAAAATCATCTATCGCTGCATTGGATCTGAACATTGCTGACTTTCCGGATGATATATCAACTACTGATTTATCTCCATCTATCATGTCAGGTGCAAGCTTAGCTACCACAACAGCTTCTCTTTCTATCTGCTGTAATGCATCTTCATCAAGGAACACCGCATCACATATTTTGCAGTAATAATATTCTATATTTCCTTCTCTTGCCGCCGTAGCTTCTACAGCCTCCACATGCTGTAATTCATGTGCTGTCCTTTCAATATCATAACCGGTGCTTAAAAGCGTATCACAGTCTGCACAGTATGTGTCTCCTGTATACCCTGCTTCGGTACAGCTTGGCTCCTTGGCATTTCGCACTTCGGTATGCTCATGCTTATCCGGGTCAAACTCACCATATTCCTGGTGGCATACCGAACAAATGGCACGCTTTACACAGGTGGCTTCGCCGCCGCTATGTACATGTTCAGCAAAATTTCCCTTTATGGTAAATGTGAGATTATTTCCATCAATCGCTGTTACTGTAATTATTATGCCACCTGCCAGCTCTAACTCCTCATCCACAGCCAATGCAGCATCATTTTTTGTACTATTCTGCCCACCTACAACCTGATAATTCCACCGCGATGCCGAACAATTCATGTTGTTAGGAAATTTCGTATCACTGTCAATAAGATAGCATACAAGTCCTGACTTTATCGTAATTCTGCTCACGCTGCTATCATCAACATTATATTGCTTCAAATACTTTGAATCATACTTATTTCCATCTGCGCCAAAATTCCTGTATTCCAGATATACTGTCTTTCCTTTTTCCGGAATGTCGAACTTGTATCCGACAGCACCCTGTCCTGATGTTCCAAGAGCCCTGATATTATATTGTCCATCAGCTATTATTGTCTCAACATCTCCATCATTAACCCAGCCAAGAGCCTCTTTCTCCTTAACCGAGATAAGCTGTGGTACAGGAGACAGGTGTTTAGCCATCGCAGATAAATAATATACCGGTGACTGCTGAGATGAATTGTACAAATCCTTCAAACCCATTATATGTCCCATCTCATGTATGGCAACAGAAATTGACACTGTAACATTACCATCCGAATCCTTGAACAGATAACCCTTAGTAGTTCCATCCGGCTTAGTGTACGAATTAGTCACCTGAAAATATTTACCGCTCGTAATACTTCCCTTATCCGTGTTGATAGTCACATAGTTAGCATAATCCCGATAATTCCACAATGGTGATGACCAGGTTACTGATATGTTGTTCTGTGTCGTAGGCCTGTATATGATTGTGATGGAATCGATTTTGCCATCATTATTCTTGTCAAGATCTTCAAAACCGTACTTAACTGTTCCATCATAGTTCGTTATGCCATTTCCGGCAGCTAACGCCTTTTCTACCGCATCAGCCCACTCAAGCTTTAGCTCATACATACGGCTTGATGCCTCACCTGTACTCGTATAACCAATCTGATTGTCTTCACTCCACTCTGCATAATATCCTCTATCATGAGATAACACAATCGAGCCACCCTTATCAAACAGATATACGTTCTTCATCCGCAGCTTATTCTCAGATACGCCTCTGTAGTAATCGCTCACATTGTACGCTGCCGTGTTGTACGAATTGTCCGTTATCCTACGCACTGTGGTTCCTTCATACACATCATCAATAAATTCATCCTCACCTGCAAATCTCATGAAAATAATAAGATTGGTAAAGTTGCTGTCATCATCATCCGCCGATATCTTTTCCTGAACACCAAATATTCCACTAATGATGACTATAAACGATAGTGCAAAATACATTATTCTCTTCATGTTTTTTCCTCTTGTTATTCTTTAATCCTATATAACTGTAAAATTACATATATTGATACCTTAGTGTGATTTTGCCATATTACTGCCGGCACTTGAGCCGGTTATTTTGAACTCTGACTCTGATACACCTGTACATATCACAACACCTCCTGCATCACATTTAGTCATTTTATGAGACTATTGTTTTATTCATATGCATTGCAGTATAGTAAAATTGCCCGAATGTCCGGTTACAAATTTAAATTCCAATATACCAATCAAAATCTTGCTTTAACAGTCTATAGTCCTAATGCCGCTAACTATGACATCCAGCCTCAGTATCATCCCCATAAAATCTACATCCATGAAGGTTTTCATACCGCAAACCATGGCATCCAACTTCAGTATAACCATATATCTATATTTACATCACAATTTTATCATCTGCTCCTGCATATAGCAAGCTCTGTTCTTTTAATATCTTTCATGCTATGTTAATGAAAAACTGTTGAGGTCAAAAATACTTTGACACCCGAATCCGGTAAATAAAATCTAAGGAGAATATATCATGAACACTTTGCCAACACTCATCACAGAATATTTAGATTACTGCCGTACACAGAAATGCTTAGACGAAAAGACTCTAAAAGCCTACCGCATAGACCTACGCCAGTTCACGGATTATTTATCCGATTCTCTTGAAATCTCATATATATCAAATATAACACCCACAATCCTCGAAAACTATATAAGCAGGCTTCATTCCGAATACAAGCCAAAGAGCTCCAAGCGCAAAATTGCATCCATAAAGGCTCTTTTCCACTACTGCGAATACAAAGATATCATCGATATCAATCCATTCTCCAAAATACGCACCCGCTTCCGCGAACCGATTATCCTTCCAAAAACCATTCCTCTGCACACTGTGGAAACATTCCTCTCAGCTATATATACCAAACGTTCAAATGCCAGAACAACATACCAGCGCTGCAACTCACTGCGCGATGCAGCCGTCATTGAACTTCTCTTTGCAACCGGAATAAGAATAAGTGAGCTGTGCTGTCTCAAAAGCAGCAACGTCAACCTTATTGACGGTACCATCTTAATCTACGGAAAAGGCGATAAAGAGCGCTATATCCAGCTTGCCTCCGATGAAATTATCCACATTCTTGACGAATATCGCCACACTTTTTCCACACAAATCGCAGGCTCCACACACTTTTTTGTGAATCAATCAGGTCCTCCTCTGCCCGACCAGTCCGTCCGCCGCATGATAAACAAATACTGTTCCCTCGCCGCCATCGACCTGCACATAACACCTCATATGTTCCGCCACACCTTCGCCACAAGCCTCCTCGAAGCTGACGTGGACATCCGCTACATCCAAGAAATGCTCGGGCACAGCTCCATCAACGTAACCCAGATTTATACCCACGTCGCATTGGCTAAGCAAAGGGATATACTGCAAAATAAGCATCCTAGGAAGGGGATGAATGTGGAGGGGGATGAACCGGGAAAATAATAGAGGATTTGGGACAGGGCAAATAAAACTTGGAGAGAGAAAGGTTATGAGAGATGAGGGAAAAGTGAGGGATAATTTTTAGTTATCCGTTGGTTTTCTTAAGAAAAGTTTTATTGATAATTCAGCATTACTAGTTAATTTGAATAGAGGGGGCTATAAAATACCATGAAAAAAATAATTTATTTATATTGTTCAATGGGTTTCCTTGCAGTAATTGCAACTATAGTTGGCTTTAAGGCATATAATAATATGTGGGTTGGTTTGCTCTCTGCATTTGTGGTTGTTATTCCATCTATATATTCACTAATACCGCTTGTTATGGAACACCAAAAATTAAAAAATCTTCGAAAAAATAGATTGACAGAATCAATATTTACAGATAGAAAAGAAGATCTTAAAGATATTATTCGTATTTTAAATGTCAAAGAACATTGTGTTCAAATTACTGGTGAGGAAAATCAGTGTGGAAAGACTTGGATGGCTAAAAAATTATGCGATTATATTAATAATCAAAAGGATCCAGAATTCAGAGATATGAAGCTTAAATGTACTTATATGACAGCGGATTATCTTGATATGGACAACTATACAGAAAAGGAATTAAACGCATATTTCAAAGATAATATAGTAACAAATAAAACGGTATTAATTTTTGACCATGTGGATAACTTTAAAGTTATTTTAAGCAAACAGAGACAGTTCCATTTTCAAATGGTTTATATTTTGAAGTATAGCATTACCCCATCGTTGACCACACACACTATGTCAGCCTTTTCTCAAGATTATATTGAAGAATTGCAGTGTAAAATCAAAGAATGTTATTCTGGTATCAGTACACTAACGCAGAATGAAGTTGATACATTGTTTCAATTAGCTGATGGAAATATTGGTAGGATTACAGCGTTACTTAGCGAGCAAAAATGTGTTTTATGGATTAAAGATATATCCAATAAAAAAACAACAGAATATGAAGAACGTCTTCACAAAATAGAAATGGACATTCTCGTAGGGAAATATCAGACTGCGAGGCAGAATTTATCTAGATTTGAATTAGATTATAAAAATGATTTTTATAATAATACTCATTTAACATATAAGTATAATTTAATTCTCTCGAATTGTGAACATATGTTAAATCAATATCAAACTGCATTAGATACATTATCTATTATTGAATTAAAACCTTATACAAGATATAATTCAGACTTTGAAGTTGAATTGTACAAAGCACACTATAATAAACATATGTGGAATTGTAATGAAGCACTTGAGATATTGGAAAATATTAAAGACCGTTCATATGCGGCATTGGTTGATTCACTAGGAATTTTAGTTGCAAAATATTTTGTCAATGATTTATGCGTTCCCAATTCTTCGGATAACTCGCTAGAGAAATTTTATAAACAATTTCAAAAGGCAACAAACAGTTCTTTAGCTCATAATGATTACGATGATTATAAGTTAAAAAGATATGCCCCGATATTTTTTTATTATAAAGAAAAACCTGCAAAAGAAGATCAATTAATTTATATGATTAATGAAGTAGTTGAAATATATGAAAGTGAAAATAACCGATTACGTGCAAATATATATTTTATCAAGGCTGAAATATATCGATTATATAGACAATATGGGAAAGCTATAGTGGAGTACAAGCGTTGTCTAGATATAACTTTTGATAATAACATTAAACTCCAAACAAATTTAATTGTATATTATTTGATTAAAATCAAAAAAATTGACTTGGACTTTGAGCTAATGCCAGAAAATGAGTTTAATGAATTATCTCAAAACAACGTATATTCTCGCATTGTGCGGCATAGAATTCGAAATATAGAGCTAGGTGATTCAAATGCCGTACAAATACAAGAACAAATTGATTCTAGGATAATGCCTATTTTATAGCAATGTCTTCAAACGTAAAATGGGGGATTTTTAATGATATTAATTGATTTCTGCAAAATCGTATATCTTCATCATTATGAGTTTTAATAGCTTTTAATAGTTGAGCTAGTATTTTGATATTACATGGATTCCAATTATACCGTGCAATTTCTTGGGTGCCAATTCTTATACCATCATTTGAAAATAAACGTTTATGCTTTATGTTTAATGTAATATTATATTTTTCCGCTGTTTGGAAAAAATCATCTGCGTCCTGCTGACTCATCAGAATAAATAATTGATGTGTGTAAGTATATCGGTTATTTCCTAACATTGCAATTTTAAAATCTAAATCAACCAGGTCTTTTCCAAGCTGATTTGCAATTTCTACCGTCAATCTTTGATATACTGCTCCATTTTGCTCTTGTTCTATAAGTGCTAACAATAAGGCAGCTATATGATTTGGCTGTGTATTTCGTAAGTAATTGGGGGTAATATTCTTTTCCAAACATCGTTGATAAGAATTGCAATTAGTCATAATCAATCCACATGCAGGTGCTGGCAACGTTTTATGAGTACCGCCAATCAACACAATATTTTTTACGATGTCTAATGGATTTTTTATAACTCCAGAAGCAATAAGTCCAAGAGTTTGAGTTCCATCATAGATAATGCCCATTGTCTCTGGTAATAATATTTTGGACATATCGGGAGGATTAATGATATCTGACTGACAAAATATTAGAAAATTGTATGCTCCCGATTTGATTTTGTGGTTTAATGCCATATAATCAATTTGATAATTTTCATAATCATAAGGTATAGCATCATAACAAATACCGAGTTTATCCAAAATAATAGGTATAGAGGCATGCCCTCCTTGCTCAGGAGTAGTTATGAGAACCGAATCAGTATTTTTTAAAAGGGACATTGCACATACGGTAAAACAATTAATTCCTGTTAATGTATCTGCATTAGAATATTTAGCATGAAATACTAACTGACATTCCCTTTTCAACAATTCGTTTAACCTATGTACATATACTCCGCCAATAAACGAATTATTGCCATTTTTTTCAACAAATGAGTATTTTCCTTCAAAGTTAGAGATTAATGCGTGTTTGGTAAAATCAGATATATATGTTTCAGCAGCGCAAAGAGGTATTTTTGTTGCTTCAAATTTGTTCAATTCTTCACATAGTTGTTTGTATTCTTCAAATATCTCGCTCATATGAGATCCTCCTCTATTTATGCTGAATTATCAATAAAACTTTTCTTAAGAAAACCAACGGATAACTAAAAATTATCCCTCACTTTTTTATTTTTCTCTCCATACTTCCCATTCAGGTATTCAGCCACGCTTACAATCTCCAAAAAGAGTGTAGCTAATTTACTTGAAAGCGTGTCAAGTTTCTGCAATATCTTTTCTCTTTCTTGACAAAAAGTACAAGAGGCTTACTACCTATAACTATCCTACCACATTTTTAAACCTTTGTGACCTGACAGAGTTGTCAAATTTTATTTTTTGAAGAAATTTTCAAGCCTTTTGCATATCTTCCATTATCAGCACTTTTTTCCCTTCAAATGCGAATCCATAGTGCCTTATCTTCTCTTGGCTTATTCCCCGCGCAATGAGTTCAGCATCATAGTTCTTGTCCGCTATCTGACTAAGCGCCTTTTTTGCCGTATCTTCAAGTGTTTTTTCCTCATCTGCTTCATGCACCTTAAATTCGAGTACGACTGCATGCAGCCTGCCATCATCCGTATTTTTCGGAATCATCATAACATCATATCGTCCATAACCGCTTTCTCGATTCGACTTAATCTCATATATGTCACGAAGCTCAGAAATCAAACCGAGCATAAAACCATGGTAAAATCTCTCAGGATGTTGATTGTCAGAATGCCTGACTCCTGTGTCAAAGTAACTGAAGGTAGACACTGCCACGTCATTCATAAAAATATTCATTTCCTTTAAATTTCCCTTTATCAAGGACTCAACAAAACGATTATAATGCGAACCGTTTGCATTAAACCATCCTTTGAACATATTGCAGAACATACTTTTAGTTTCAAGGTTTGTAATTGCTGCATGATACCAAGGTTCTAACAATTCACCTCTGTATTCCACAGCATTCACTTTCAGGTATCCTCCTGCAACAAGCAGGCTCCACACTGCGCTCTCATTTGTATCAAGCTGGTTAAACACTATCTGCTCGTCAAAATTTACAACTATAGTATCACCGCTGAGCAGTTTTTCCATAAGCATCTTCATATCACTCGACGCAGTCTGTAACAACCTGCTCACAAGTCCGTTAGAGCTTGTTGAAGCCCAATAAGGCTTCAGTTTTTTCTCATCCAGATAATTTATAATTGACCAAGGATTATAAATATCTCTCTGTGAGCCGAAAGTAAATCCATCATACCATTTCTTTACCACAGCCTTTTCACTTGATAGTCCCATTTCTTCAAGAGCTTCAAATACCTCGCCCTCCGTAAATCCAAAGTACTTATTATACTCTTCTGATGTTACGGTAATCACCTTAAGATTATTGAGGTCTGAGAACATGGATTCTTTTGAAACTCTGGTAATTCCTGTCATAACTGCTCTCTCAAGATACGGATTGGTTTTAAACGTGCTATTAAACAAGTTACGCATAAATGCAGTAAACTCATCCCAGTACCCATACATGTACGCTTCCTGCATCGGTGTATCATACTCATCAAGCAGAATAATAACCTTTCTCCGGTAATACCTTGACAAATAGCCGCATAAGTCTTTAATTGCTCTTTGCAGCAGAGCATTATTATCTTCTGCATTCATAAGCAGACCGGCGGCATAGTTTTCAAGCTTGACCCAGCCTGACTTCTCACTGTCAGACATAATATCACTATCAAGTAAAAACCTATATTGCTTATATGCATCATTTATTATTGCAGCAATAGTGTTTCTCGCTTCATTAAAGCTACAGCTTTTCAAATCTGCAAAACTAAGGAAGATCACCGGGTATGTTCCCTGTATTTTTCTATAGTCATCATTTTTCCATATGGAAAGCCCTTCAAACAAATCTCCCCTATCTGCGTATTGGTTGGAAAAAAAGCAGTTCAGCATACTCATATTAAGAGTTTTTCCAAAACGGCGCGGACGTGTTATCAGAGTTACATCATCCCCCGAATCCCACCATTCTTTTATAAAATCCGACTTATCTACATAAAAATAATCATTTTCCCTCAATGCCGCAAAATCCTGCTTACCTATAACCACTTTCCTTGCCATATATTCTCCCTCCTCATTCACTTTTATAGTATGCTTCTCTTTTAGCCTGTTTTCTTTAATCTCCATCCAAAATTAAATTTTAAAGTATATCTGTTTCGTTATTGTATTAATATCTGATTATTTATAATTATATACTCCAAGCCGACCATAGACAATGTTTTTCCATCTCACATCATACATCCCTTACTCAGGCAATCGCCACACTCATCCTGTAACATCCTGACATTTTATAATCTTACCGGTTCACTGCCCGGCGCATCGCAAAATCATATATGATACATACACAATTAAAAATTATGCCATCCTTCACGGATGACATAATCTCATATAACATATTGTCAAAAATGCTTATAAATCTATTCTACCGTAACACTCTTAGCCAGATTTCTTGGCTTGTCGACATCTAATCCCTTAGCTACGGATACATAATAACCAAGGAGCTGCAGCGGAATGACTGCAAGTGATGCCGTAAAGTGTGAATCCGTCTTAGGAATATACACTGTGAAATCGCAGGTATCCTCCGTCTCATAATTGCCATAGGTTGTAAGTCCCATAAGATATGCACCGCGGGATTTGCATTCGACCATGTTGCTGACTGTCTTTTCATATAGCTCAGGCTGTGTCAGTGTTCCGATGACAAGTGTTCCATCCTCAATAAGGCTTATTGTTCCATGCTTTAATTCTCCGGCTGCATAGGCCTCGCTGTGAATATAGGAAATCTCCTTGAGCTTTAAGCTGCCTTCAAGACTTACCGCATAGTCTATTCCACGTCCGATAAAGAATATATCACGCATGTTCGCCTGCTTTGCCGCAAACCACTGAATACGCTCCTTATCATCTAAAACCTTGGCTGCCTTGTCAGGAAGTGTATCAAGCTCTGTTAACATCTCCGTGTACTGTGCATCTGTTATCTCACCACGTACCTTTGCAAACTGGATTGCAAGACAGTATGATGCTATAAGCTGTGTACTGTATGCCTTAGTTGTCGCAACCGCAATCTCCGGCCCTGCGAGTGTGTAAAATACGCTGTCTGCCTCGCGTGCGATGGAACTGCCGATAACATTTACTATGGCAAGTGTCTTGACACCCTTTTCTTTTGCAAGACGAAGAGCCGCAAGGCTGTCCGCAGTCTCACCTGACTGGCTTATGATTATCACAAGATCATCACTCTTAAGAAGAGGCCTGCGGTATCTGAACTCCGAAGCAATCTCAACTCTTACCGGAATCTTCGCTAAATCCTCCATCACATACTGTCCGACAACACCGACATGATAAGCAGAACCACACGCTACTATGTAAATCTGTGAAATCCTCTTAATCTCTTCATCATCGATACCTACAGATGACAAATCGAGTACTCCGTTCTTGTAAACAGAATGGAAGGTATCTGCTATGGCATGCGGCTGTTCATGTATCTCCTTTATCATAAAATGCTCATATCCAGCCTTCTCTGCTGCCTCAGCATCCCATTTAATCTCCACAGGCTCCTTCTCTATCTCATCGCCGTCAAGATTGTAGAAAGTAATCTCACCCTTTTTAAGACGCGCCATCTCCATATTTCCAATATAGTAGACATCTCTTGTGTACTTTAATATAGCCGGAACATCGGACGCAACATATGACTCACCATTACTTACACCAAGAACCATCGGACTGTCCTTTCTGGCAGCATATATTTCTTCAGGATAATCCTTGAACATTAATGCAAATGCATAAGAACCGCGGATGCGGACCATCGCATGATTGATGGCATCAACAGGTGTGTGCTCATATTTTTTATAATAATAGTCAACAAGCTTAATTGCCACTTCTGTGTCAGTTGACGAATAGAACGAATAACCATTCTTAATCAGCTTGTCCTTAAGCTCCTGATAATTCTCGATAATACCATTGTGGACACCCACAACATTGCCATCATCAGCTGCATGAGGATGTGCATTAATCTCCGATGGCTCACCATGTGTTGCCCATCTTGTATGTCCTATGCCGCATGTACCATATACAGCTTTCCCGTCATCTGTCTTTTCCGCCAGGGTCTTAAGCCTGCCCTTCGCCTTTACTATCTGGTATTCACCTTCTCCGTCACGTACAGCCATACCCGCCGAATCATAGCCACGGTATTCAAGCTTTGACAGACCTTCAAGTATAATCGGTGCAGCCTGATGCTCACCGGTAAAACCTAATATTCCACACATATAATCGTTACCTCACTCAAACCAATTTTTTTCACTATATCATAATATGCTCCAACGGACAAGATATTTACATTTATAAGCATATTTTACAGACATATTCTGCAACTATGCTCTGTGAGCATAGTTCATAAGCCTGCTCTTATTTCTGCTTATAAACCGCAGCCCAACACCCAACAATCATGCTTCATATCCGGTCTAATTCGTATCCGCAAATTATTTTTTTGTCATTACATATTATCAAAGTATAGCATAGTATCCTATCAACGGCAAACAAAATCCATGCAAATATGACAGTATTAATATTTGCACGGATTCTTTTAATCTAACCTAAATTATGCATACTATCCCGGAAAATAATTTAAGATTATTATTTTCTGATACTTATATTATTGATAAATTCATACGTACTTACCGGTCCAGCATCCGGTTACATTTTCAAATTATATACTTATCAATACTTTTGCAATATGCCCTTAAAATATTCTATTGTATTGCAGACCCCTTCTCTTAAAGGTACCTTCGGTTCCCATCCGTCAAGGATATGCTTTGCAAGAGAAATATCCGGACGGCGCTTTTTCGGATCATCAGGAGGAAGCTTTTTATACTCTATCCCGGAAGCTGTATCTATCATGCTTACGACTATATCAGCAAGCTCCTTTATCGTAAATTCCTCCGGGTTTCCAAGATTTACAGGTCCATGTACACAATCATCGCTTGCCATCATCCTGATTATACCTTCAAGCAGATCATCAATATAACAAAAGGAACGTGTCTGGCTGCCATCGCCATATATCGTAATCTTCTCACCTCTTAGTGCCTGCACAATAAAGTTTGATATGACACGCCCATCATCTATTGACATATTCGGACCATAAGTATTGAATATTCTTATGACCTTAACATGTGCTCCATACTCTCTCATATAATCAAAACATAGTGCCTCCGCACACCTCTTGCCTTCATCGTAGCATGACCTGATGCCTATCGGATTTACATTGCCAAAATACCCCTCCGCCTGAGGATGCACAAGCGGATTTCCATACACTTCACTTGTCGAAAACTGAATAAGCTTTGCATTGTTCCGCACTGCAAGCTCTAACAGATTAATTATTCCAAGCACATTTGTTTTCAATGTATATACAGGAGATTTCTGATAATGCTTCGGACTTGCAGGGCATGCCAGATTATAAATCTCATCAAGACCTGTAATATCAAGCGGTTCAATAATATCATGCCTAAAAAGCTCGAATCTGCCGCTGTCAAAAAGCGGCTTTATATTGTCCTCATTTCCTGTGTAAAAATTGTCACAGCATATGACATATGTATTCCCATCATCAACCAACCGCCTGCATAAATTCGACCCAATAAATCTGGCTCCACCTGCTACAAGAATTCTCTTCATTTATTGCTCCGGGGATATCATTTTAATATATTATATAGCTGTAATGGAGTGTATATACACAAATTGTCACATCAGCTTTTTCTATCTTCACAATTTACCTATATCCTCAACCATATAATCTTTATATGATAACTTTTCTGCCACTGTTTATTCCCCAATCAGCACCCTTTTCCCCTCAAATGCAAAG
>OGOD01001164.1_pt1 | contig 17747 bp, 14 predicted proteins | sample 1573631 | NCBI WGS metagenome assembly OGOD01 (sample SAMEA2581895, study PRJEB24529) | metagenome | biome: Human gut stool | place: China | collected 2011
ATGAGAAGATCCGCCAGCACTCCATGGCCGCCACCGCACGGATGAAGGAGGGCGAACCCTGCGACCTGCTGGACCGTCTGGCCGCAGACCCGGCCTTCAGCATGACCCGTGCGGAGCTGGACGCCGTGATGGAGCCGTCCCTGTACATCGGCCGCTGCAAAGAGCAGGTGGAGCGCCTGCTGGAGGAGTATGCCCCCCTGCTGACGGACGCTCAGACCGCCGACGGCGCCATCAGCCTGTAAATACTAAAAAAAGATGCTCCAGCACTTAAACGACGGGCGGATAGCGAAATTTTCATGTAGGATACGGTGCGGTCTCCGAGGGAGGCCGCACCGTGTCTTGTTTTACGTGAAAATCTTGGGTCACTTCACGCGGAAGTCGTAAACTTCCGTGGGCTCTGGCGGATTCCATCCATTGCCGCCCGCAGTTCCGTTTCTGTCGGAATGGTGAACAATCCCACGGCGGTGAAATAAATGTCCACCTTGACCTTCTTGGTTCCCTTGTCCTTGCTGTGGACTTCGATGCGGCGGATCAGCGCGTTGACGATTTCCGGCGTGAGCTGCCGGATGTCCGTATAATCCCGCAGCGCTTACATCAGCAGCCTTAAATCCACCTTGGTCTGCTCCGCGTCCAGCAGTTCCTTCTGCTCGGTTTCGTAGTTGGCGGTCATTTTTGTAAACCACTCGTCGGTGATTTTGCCGGAGATATTCGCCTCAAACAGTCCCTCGATAGCCTTGTCAGTGGCTTGAACGCGCTGCTCGCTGGTGGTGGTCTGCTTCAGTCTTTGTACCTCGGCCTGTCGTGCAGCGGTGTTGTTCTTCACCAACAGATACAGAAAAATCGGCTCATAGCACCGTACAAAATCGGCAAGGTCGCTGACGGCCTCCGCCACGATCTGTTCCAGCACCGAATTTCGGATATATCGGGATTTGGGCGTCTGTCACGCATACCTCACGCCATAGAACCCTCTGGGGATAGACTCCGGCACCCCGTTATGCTTATAGCTCGTTGTTATTGTGTTCATCCAAACTCCTTTCTCGAACCAGGCGGCCGGTTATCTGATTTGTTTGATGACGCAGGACAGCAAAAAAGCAGCCCTCAATGGACTGCCTTTCGCATTGGACATATTTAAGTCTGAGCTATCCGCTCACAGTTCTTTCAGCAGGAACGCCATATACAATGGAAGTGTGAGGAGCTGTTCTGTGCGTCCTACATTGTAGTCCCCCAGCTTGATTGCCTGGCTGACATGATACTTTTCAGGATGGCGCAGGATTGTTCTGGTGCTTTTCGCATTCCCTGTGGACGCTTTGACCTCCACCAATGTGCATTGTCCTTTATAACGGATCACAAAGTCCACTTCCAAACCGCTGTCTTTGTGGAAATAGTAAAGTTTTCGTCCCATCTTACCGAAAACATCCGCAATCAGATTTTCAAAAATCGCGCCTTTATAGCCGTAAAGATTTCCTTGCAGGATGTCGTACTGTGTGCCATCCTCCAGCATACTGACAAAAAGGCCGCAGTCCCGCATATACACCTTGAATATATCTTCTTCGGCGTTCCCATCCAAAGGCAGTTCCGTAATACTCAGATTATAGCAGCGGACAATGATACCGGCATCCTCGATCCACTGAAGGCTCCCAGCATATTTTGATGCGGTTGAACCTTTTTTGACAACGGAGTATTGAAATTTCTTATTTTCTTTACTGAGCTGTTTCGGGATAGACTGAAAGCACTCCTTGATTCGTGATTTGTCCTTCTTCTCGGCGTACTTCACCATATCGTCCTCATAGGAGCGGACAATATCGCGCTGGATTTGCAGTACCTCGTCCATTTGCTTCGTACCTACAAAAGTCTGTACGGCATCCGGCATACCTCCGACAACCACATATTGCAGGAGCAACTGTTTCATACGGTTGTGCAGTGCCTCCGGGACAGGAGTCTCTTTCTGCAAGCACTTTTTTAACATATCAATTACAGGGTCAGCAATCCCATTAGCCCACAGAAATTCTTCAAAATCCAGAGGGTACATATCAATCACCGTTTCCGATCCGACTGGAACAGATTTCGGTTCTTTTCCATATCCCTTCACGCCCAGCAGAGAGCCGGTGCCTATCACATCATAGCGTCCATCAATTCGGAAAAATTTCAGGGCGGTCCGGGCCTCCGGGCACTCCTGAATCTCGTCCAGGATCAAGACTGTACTTCCACTTTCAAACACTGCCTCGCTGCCCAGCAGGGCGGACAGCATCATCACAATTGTGTCCACTTCCAGGGACCCGGCAAATACAGAGGCATAGTCTGGATTTTCAAAAAAATTCAGGTACACAACATTTCTATAGTTTTTCTTTGCAAAGTCAAGGACAGAAAATGTCTTTCCGCACTGCCGGCAGCCCTTGATAATCAATGGCTTGCGATTTTCTGTGTTTTTCCAGTCAATCAGTTTCTGCTCAATTTTTCTTTTCAGCACGACAGTTTCGCCTCCCGTATTCTGTTCTATTCTAGTATAGCCGAGAACAGAAACTTTTTCAAGGGAGTTTTTGCATGAACCGCAAACTTTTTCAAGTGACTTTTATCGACAAATATCAACTTTTGTAGCAGTCAAGAAAAGTAGACATGAGGAATATTTTTGCGGAAGTTGTTTTTTCAAAAGTGGACATGATGATTCGATACCCTGCATGGTCCTTGCTTGCAAGGGATGCGGCTCCTCACCGGATCATTCCCGCAAGGTAGTCCCAGAAGGCGCTGACCATGCTCTGATCGCTGATGACGAAGGCTGACATGGGTGCATTGAGGGCCGCCTTGTCCGTTAAAAGCAGATTCAGCATCCCATCTGCATTCTGCTGGACGGAGAAGGAAATGAGGGCGGCGGTGTTGGCATAACCGGTTGCCATACGCCCCTCCGATAAAACAAAATCAGAAAAAACACAAGGAGGAATCTGATCGCTCATCCTGATTACCGTTGCACAGGTCTTACGGCTCATTTTTGCAAATAGTTTATTTGAATCGACGGGAATCCCCTTACAATGCATATCTAATAGCCTAAGATACACAGCAGCAGGAAGCCATTCCGCAAAGCTGCAGGTTACCCAGACAGCCCGGAGTCCTTTGCGGAAAACTTTTGAAGGGGAGCGATTTTTATGAAAAAGCGCGTATCAGCGATCCTCCTGGCACTTGTGTTGGTGTTCGGGCTTCTGCCCGCCACGGTCTTTGCCGCTGGAGGGATGGGCACGGCAGTCTATGTCCGCAGCGACGGCAATGATACGACCGGTGACGGCTCAGCGGACAAGCCCTACGCCACGCTGGCCAAGGCGGTCGACGCAGCGAATGACGGCGCGACGGTCTATGTGATGAGCGACCTGGCCATGACGGAGTGCGCCCGCTTTTACAGCAAGTCACTGACGATCACCAGCGATGAGAACGGGCCTTACACCATCACACGCGGCAGTCCTTTTTACCAGCAGGCGGATGATGCCCGCAGCTGGTACACCCCCGCCATGGTCGAGGTGCAGACGCACACCGGCGGTGAGGGCGCCGGCCTAACCCTGACGAACATCGTTTTTGACGATGCCGGCAAGGCAAGCGGCACGGTGTTTGCTCAGGCCGTCAGTGATGGTTCAATCGACAACAAGACCTGTGTGCAGGACGCCATCATCGCCTCCAACGCCACCGTTCCCAGCACGATCACGCTGGGCGCTGGCGCGGTGCTGCAAAACTTCGGTGGTATGTCGGCGGTGCGCGTCACGGGCGCTGCCAGACTGGTGATGCAGTCCAGCAGCGTGATCGAGGATACTTCGTCGATCATAAGAAGCAGAGGTGCGGCAGGTTCCGTCGGCCCCGCCGGTGCGGTCTGGCTGCAGGGTTCCGATTTTGAGATGGAAAATGGTGCGGAAATTAAAAATGTAAACGGCCGCGCGGTCTACGCGGACGGCGGTGAAGTGACCGTCGGCGGTACGATCAGCGGCATCACCGGCAATCCCTCTATGTGGCAGGGCAAGGACGGCACGGCCATTCACCTGCGCGGCGAGAATGCCAGTGCGGTCCTGACCTCTACCGCTGTGATTGAAAAGATCTCCGGCGGCAGCGCGGTCTTTGTGACCGGAAGCGGAAATAAGCTCACAACTGATCCGGGTTCGATCATTAAAGATGTAGCCAACACAACGGGGATCTATTGTTCGTTCAATTCTGACGCTCAACTGAGCGGTGAGATCACCGGTGTGAAAAATAGCATCGCACTTAGCCTAAATGACAGCGCTGCGGCTGTGCTGAAAAAGGAAGGAATCATCTGCAACAATGCCTGCACAACCGCAGCCGTCTATCTGCGCGCAGATGCACAGTTCAAGATTTACGGCAAGATCAATGACAACACCTCCACCGGCAACTGCGCGGCACTCTTTATTGTCACCAACGGCGCTGCTTCCCACGCGACGCTGGAGCCGGGCGGTGAGATCTGCAACAACACCAACGGCGGCAGCAAATACGGCGCGGCAGTCGAGCTGCAGCAAGGCAACTGCTCCTTCACCATGAATGGCGGCACGATCAGCGGAAACAGTGGTCCATGCGGCGCGGTACAAGTGCACAAGGACAGCGCCAAGTTCATAATGAACAGCGGTGAGGTGACGGGCAATACCTCCACAACAGGCGGTGAAGCCGGAATTTATGTTGAGGCTAAAACGCCGACCGTGGAGCTGAACGCAGGCAAGGCACAAAGCGTCACGCTTGCAGCAAATGTATCTGCCTCGCCAAGCAAAGGCCACATTTACATTTCCGACCGTTTTGATTTGGAGAGCGGCCTTGTGGACATGGTACAGGATGCCAAAACCGTCACCCCCGCGGCGGATAGTCTGGACATTAAACTGGGCAACGCCAGCGCCGATAGCGTAACCGCCTTGACCGACAAGGCCGCCGCGAACGGTTGGAGCACTCCCCTCACCTCATTCTGGGCGCAGCGCGATGACACAGCTGCGCTGACGGTGGACGGGCTGATGCCCACGTCCTCCCTTCCGGTCTACGGTCTGGTGCAGGAAACCGGTACGGACGGGAAACCGGCGTCCGGCTCGGCGGTCAGGGTATACAGCACAGAAATCACTGCCGACGGCATCCGTCTGACACTTCCCAACGGCTATGCGAACGGCTGCGCAGTGGCGCTGGCACAGCCCACCACCGACTTCGGCTCAGTGGTCATCACCACCACGAAGCCGGAATTAAAGGAAACCGCGGACCTGTCCGGCGCTTATGAAGTCCCCTATACCGTGACCTACACCATGTCGGACAGCCTGCTCAGTATGCTGAAAGCGGCATCGGTCGGTATCCCGGCCATGTCCTTTGTTGTGGAATTGGACAGCCGTCTCACAGCTAAAACCGATGACAGCGGAAACTGCCTTTACACCTTCGACGGTGACGGCATCCTCGGCGGCACGGCCAGCGTCTCCGGCCATACGGTCACCGTCACCTGCGCCCCCTTGCCCGGATGGAAAGCCGCGATTGCGTGAAAATCCTCCGTCAAGATGGTGCTGCAATGCACCGGCGTACTGGCGGCAGCGGATTTCACCGCCGGTGAATATCTGAACACCTCCGCTCATATCAGCGGTACAGTATCCGACGGCAGTACCGTCACGCCTGTCATGATCCCCTCCAACGTCTGCCGGACCAAGATGACCGCCCAGACCTGTACCGTGACCTACCGCGGAAACGGCGCTGACTCCGGCATGACCGCCGACGCCACGGCCTACGCTCCCGGCGAAACAGCCACAGTAAAGGCAAACAGCTATACATGCGACGGCTGCACCTTCACCGGGTGGAACACCGAGCCGGACGGAAGCGGCGCTCCCTATAAGGCTGGCGACCAGATCACAATGACCGACAATGTGGTCCTCTATGCACAATGGACAAGGAACAGCTCCGGTGATGGCGGTGACACCGGCTACACGCTCCGGCTCACCAAGCTCGATGCCGGGAACGGTACGCCGCTGAGCGGCGCGAAATTTGAGCTGTGGCGTGTCGGGGCCCGATCCGATACAAGGCTCGGCGTCTACGAGACCAACCGGTACGGCTGGACACAGGCAGAGGTCTCCCAAAGCGGCGATTACTACTGGGTCGAGACCGTACCGCCTGAGGGCTATCGATTGAATGGAGGCAAGCACCCGACCAATACAAGTAAAAACAGCAGGATCACTGTCTACAATGCCGAGGCCGCAGTGCCTGCGCTGTTCACCGATAATCACTATGCCTATATCGTCGGTGGGCCAGACGGTACAGTCCGTCCCAATGACAGCATGACGCGGGCAGGCGTGGCCACCATCTTCTTCCGCCTGCTGAAGGACTCCGTCCGTGATGCCAACCTCCTCACCAGCAACACCTACACCGACGTACCGGGCGGTCACTGGGCCAACACCGCCATCTCCACCATGACGGGACTGGACATCGTCCGAGGCTATGACGCCGCAGCCTTCGGTCCCGGAGATCCCATCACCCGGGCCCAGTTTGCCGCCATCTGCGCTCGGTTCGACACCGGCAAGAGCAACGGCAGCCGCACCTTCTCCGACATCAAGGGTCATTGGGCCAAGGCGTATATCGAGCGGGCGGCAGAGTTAGGCTGGATCAGCGGCTTCCAGGACGGCACCTTCCGCCCTGACGCCTATATCACCCGCGCCCAGGCCGTGACCATGATCAACCGGATGCTGAACCGGGTCCCGGAGGACCCCAGCGATCTGCTGCCCGGCATGAACGTCTGGCCGGATTGCAGGCCCGGCGACTGGTTCTATCTGGCCATTCAGGAGGCTACCAACTCCCACGATCACAGGCACAAGGCCGACAGCTACGAGACCTGGACCAGCCTCAATGCGAACCCGGACTGGACCCGGTACGAAAATTGACATTTTGTGAAACTTTTTTGAAAAATGACCGTCTATATCAATGTAGACGGTCGTTTTCATTTTTTCAGATGGAGGTACTTCTTATGAAACGGATCTTCGCTCTTCTCCTTGCCGCGGTCAGCCTGATTTCCCTGACCGCCTGCGCGCAGCCCGAGGCCAAAACCGTCAGCAAATACCAGCTGGCCGCCCCACAGTATCCCCAAATGGCGCAGTACCCGGACGAAACCAAGTTCAGCAGACCCAACGGAGACTTTGACAGTGACGGTTTCAATCAGGTTTATGACGCATGGCAGGCAGACCGCAGAAAGCAGACGGATCAGCCGGAGGGCTATACGGACGTGCTGGACGGCTACCTCCGCGCCGTCATCCCCCAGCTTCTCACCGGCGGCAGCGGAGAGAACAAGGTCTGCTCCCCCATCAATCTCTACATGGCCCTCGCCATGCTGGCGGAGGTGACGGACGGCGAAAGCCGGGAGCAGATTCTCGCCCTGCTGGGCAGCGGCGATGTGAACGCCCTCCGCGCCGAGGCCGCCGCTGTCTGGAACGCCAACTACTGCGATGACGGCGCAGTGACCAGTATTCTGGCCAACTCCCTGTGGCTCAGCGACAAAATCAGCTTCCAGCAGGAAGCCATGGACGCGCTGGCAAGATATTATTACGCCTCGTCCTTCCGTGGTGAAATGGGCTCCGCCGCCTTTGACAAGGCGCTTCAGGACTGGATCGACCAGCAGACCGGCGGGCTTCTGAAGGAGCAAGCCTCCGGCTTGACGATGGATCAGGAAACGATCCTCGCGCTGGCGTCCACCATCTATTTCCGGGCCAAGTGGGACGGCGAGTTCTCCAAGGCCAACACCGCGCCGGATACCTTCCACGCCGACAGCGGAGACATGACCTGTGACTTCATGCGCCAGCGCGGGACGAACACCTATTACTGGAGCGACCGCTTCTCCGCGGTCTCCAAGCGGTTGGAGGGCAGCGGCGCCATGTGGCTCCTGCTGCCGGACGAGGGCGTTACGCCGGAGGAGCTGCTGGCTGACGAGCCGACGATGGACTTCCTACTCAGCGGCGGCGAGAGCGCGGAGAGCAAATACCTTATCGTCAACCTCGCTCTGCCGAAGTTCGACGCGGAATCGGACCTGGATCTGGCCGACAGCCTGAAATCTCTGGGCATCACGGACGTCTTTGATCCGGCGGTCTCGGACTTTTCCCCCATGACCGACGATACGGCGGCTTATCTCTCCCAGGCCAAGCACGCCGCCCGCGTGACCGTTGACGAGGAAGGCGTCACCGCCGCGGCCTATACCGTTATGATGGTGTGCGGCGAAGCCGCCCCACCGGAGGAGGAAGTGGACTTTGTTCTGAACCGTCCCTTCGTGTTCGCCATCACCGGGACAGACGGCCTGCCGCTGTTTGTGGGCATCGTCCACCAGCCGCAGCCGTGATTGGAAGGCCTGCTTCGCAGGCGGAAGATACGAGGGCATCTTCCCCACGCTCCTCTCCCAAAGCGTCATTTCGCATTGTGACAAGGAGCCGAAACCGTGCCTTGACTACCGGAAGCCTCCCCGTATAATGAACCCGTGAGGTGATGCGACGATGACGAATGAGAAACTGTTAGATGCGATCGGCAAAAAATCTGATGCAATCGACAAACAATTTCAGTCCATCGATAAGCATTTTCAATCCATTGACAAGCGATTAGATTCTATTGACAGCCGCCTTGACCACCTGGAAGAATTCGCAGAGGTCACGCGGAACGGTGTCAATGTGCTGATCGAGTGGACCGAGGACGTCAGCAATAAATTAAGATAAATGGCATAAATCGAGTAGGAGATTCTCCGAATAGAGAGCCGACCTCTCACAACACTTATCCCGACTTTATGATTACCCGGAATTCAGGATAACACCACCGTGTGTACCGGTCGGTACACACGGTGGTTCAACCGCATAAGTGTAGGGACTCGTAGTAGTTGAGGATACTAAAGTATCCCGTTGCTGCGAGTCTTTCGTTTGTAATGGAACGCTGAATCACCGGGCTCCCGGCCATACGCCAAAAGCCAAGTCTGGAATTGCCCCACTGGTAAGTCTTATCGGCCGGGATGCCCAGTTTTCTCAGATTAACCACCTTCGTTTTGGGTTCCTTCCACTGCTTCCAGATGTACATTCGGAACATGCGCCGAAACCATTCATCCCAAGGCATCAATGTCCGTTTCATCTGTTTTATGTCTCTTTGGATAATTTTGAAGTCCAATACATTGTGCCCGACCAGCATTTCAAAGTATCTGTAAACCGCCAGTCTTAGGTTTTACATGCGATTAGATTTGACGCTTATGCGAAAAAAGCTCCCGAAGCAGACACTTCCGAGACTCTTTTTGCGGCCGGTGAGGCATCCGTCATCAAAAGGCCTACCAATTGCTGAAGGATTCTGGGGAGTAGGCTTGATGTGCCGCCATTGTTTAATTCATCGGTGCGAGGCTGTCAGATCGAGATGGATTTTGTCGTATTCGGACATGACATTCTGAAAAAGATATGCTATACTATCCCAAGTTTTTTAGAGGTAACACCTTGCTTCGCCTCTGCAGCACATGGGACAAGCCGTGCGCTAACTGGTTTAAATTACTATAAAAATATAGAAAAGGGGTATCCAATATGGAAATGAAAGTCGATGCCAAGACCGAGCGAGTTCGGATCTGGGAAGAGTTGCTGAAGGTAGCAAGACCTGACTCCAAGTTCAGCTGGCAGTTTTCCGAGTTCATCTGCGACTACGAGGGTAGCGAAAAGGGCACGGCCCTGCTAACCGCCACAGACATGTACAAGAACGCGAAGGTCATCTTCATTACCCCGGACAACAACCTGGAGACACTGCGGGAGCAGGCTTTCCGGGATAAGAAGACTGTGGTCATGACCAACTACGGCATCACCCGGGGCTTCTTCCTGATCCGTCCCGGCCAGATCCCCGAGGGGAAGGAGGAGGTCGCCTCCCTGCTGGATGGTGTGTCCCGCTACTGGAAGCATCAGACCCTGGCTCAGCTGAAAGAATCCGTAGGCCACATCGACATGATGGTCACCGGTGCTTCCGCCATCACCCCCAGTGGCATCCGCTTCGGCAAGGGTCACGGCTACTTCGACCTGGAGTGGGCCATGCTCTCCAGCAAGGGCATCGCGGACAACAGCACCGTCATCATCGGTGCGGGCCATGACTGCCAGGTGGCGGACGTGCCCGTGACCGTGGAGGAATACGACACCGCCATCGACTACATCGTGACCCCCACCCGCATCATCGAAACCCGCCACGAGTTCCCCCGGCCCAGCAAGGGCATCATCTGGAGCCGTCTGGCTCCCGGCATGCGGGAGCAAATCCCCCCTGTGCAGGAGCTGTGGTGCGAAGTCCACTGCAAATGAGCGGGGAAACGCAGGCGCCCCTGCTGGAACTGCGGGGGATCACCAAGATATTCAACGGCATCAAGGCAAACGATTCTATTGACCTGACGCTGCACAAGGGCGAGGTTCTGGCGCTGCTAGGTGAAAACGGCGCGGGCAAATCCACGCTGATGAACGTCATTTACGGCATCTACCGTCCGGACGCGGGCCAAATTTTGGTCAACGGCCAGGAGGTCCGCATCACCTCTCCCAAGGAGGCCCTGGCCCATGGTATCGGCATGGTTCACCAGCACTTCATGCTAGTAGACCGTCTGAACGCTGTGGAAAATGTGGGTCTTATCAGCAACGACAGTCCCTTTTCCATCCTGAACCGACAGAAGATCCGTGTCTCTTTGGAGGAGTTGAAAGCTCGGTACGGCATCGAGCTGGACCTGGACTGCCCGGTGGAGCAGCTGAGCATCAGCATGCAGCAGAAGATTGAGATCTTGAAGATGCTGTATACGGGAGCGGACATCCTGATTTTGGACGAACCCACCGCCGTGCTACTGCCCCAGGAGTGCGAGGCACTGTTCGCCATCATCCGCCACATGACTCAGCAGGGAAAGGGCGTCATCTTTATCAGCCACAAGCTGGACGAGGTGCTCCAGATCAGCGACCGCATCAGCGTCCTATCCCACGGTCGGGTGACCGGGGAGACGGAGACCGCCGGGGCCAACAAGGACCAGATTGTGCGGATGATGTCCGGCGACGATCTGCCGGACCTGACCTCCTATGTGAAAAAGCCGCCCATGGCGGAGGCCGTCATGACCTGCGCGGCGCTGGCGGCTCGGGATGAGCGGGGCGTCCAGACCCTCAACGGCGTGGACCTCACCGTCCGCCGGGGCGAGATCGTGGGCGTCGCCGGGGTGGAGGGCAACGGCCAGAACGAGCTGGCCGAGGTGTTGGCGGGGGTGCGCCCCGCCGCGTCCGGCAAAATCTCCATTAATGGGCAGGAGATGAACCGGCCCGCCGCCTTTATCCAGGCGGGGGTGGGCTATGTGCCCGCCGACCGCAACGCGGTGGGCACGGTGCCTGATTTTCCCCTGTATGAAAACTGGCTCCTCCGGAACCCCCACTATCCGAAAAAGCACGGTCTGACGGACCTGAAAGCTGTCCAGACCCAAACCACGGCGGCCATGGAGGCCTTTGACGTCCGCACCTCCGGCTGCCAAGAGCGCAGTGCCAACCTGTCCGGCGGCAACCTGCAGAAGTTCATCCTGGCTCGGGAACTGGAAAACACGCCCCAAGTCCTTATCTGCTCCTATCCCACCCGGGGACTGGATGTCAAGGCCGCCTGGTCCGTCCGGCAGCAGATCATCCGGGCCAAGGAGCAGGGCGCCGGCGTTGTGCTGTTCTCCGGCGACCTGGAAGAGTTGTTCGCCGTGTCCGACCGGATCGTGGTCCTCTACCGGGGGGCTGTGATCGGCGAGGTGCAGCCGGAGCACGCGGTTCCACAGGATGTGATCCTGCTGATGATGGGAGGCAGCGTATGAAAAAAGGGCTCAATACGAACCTCCGGGAAAACCTGGCCCATTACCAACAGTTGGGCTGGGCCGGAAAGGCTCTGATCCTGCTTTTGAGCGTGGCCGGGGCCATGCTGGTGGGCTCCCTGCTGATTTTGGCAGTGAATGCAAACCCACTGGAAGCCTACTACTATATGCTCATCCGGCCCCTGACCTCCCTCACCTCCATCGGAGAGGTGGCTATGTACTTCACGCCGCTGCTTCTGGTGGGCCTGGGCGTTTCCTTTACGTTCCACGCCAAGCTCAGCAACCTGGGCGGCGAGGGCCAGATGCTGATGGGCGCATTGGGCATGACCCTGATGGGCGTTCCACCCATCGGCGACAAGCTGGGGGTGTGGTCCCTGCCCATCGGTATTCTGCTGGGCATCATACTGGGCGCCGCTTGGTCCGCCGTCGCCGGATTCTTCCGGGTGAAGTTCCATGCCAGCGAGATCGTGGTCACGCTGATGCTGAACTACACCGCCGAGCAGTTCATCAGCTACATGGTATTCTATCCCCTCCGCAGCGGCGCGGAGCCGCAATCCGCCAAGATAGCCGCCGCCCTGCCCAAGCTCTATCAGGGCTCCCGCATCAACCTGGGTGTGATCATCGCCCTGGCGCTGACGGTGGTCTACGCCGTGGTGATCCGCCGGACACGTTTCGGCTATCATCTCCGGGCCCTGGGCGGCAGCCAGCGGGCTGCCGCGTACAGCGGCGTGAATAAAAATCGGTACTACTTCCTGGCTATGCTCATCAGCGGCGCATTCTGCGGCCTGGCTGGCGCTGTTCAGATCAGTGGCAACACCCGCCGGTTGATGGAGGGCGTGGCCGGTGACTTCGGCTTCAGCGGCATCGTGGTGGCCATGCTGGGCAGTCTGCATCCGGTGGGTATCGTGATCGCGGCACTGTTCATGGCGCTGATTTCCGCCGGTTCCGTGACCATGCAGGTCAAGACCGGCATCCCCGTGTCCTTCACCAGCGTGCTGGAGGCGCTGATCGTGCTGTTTATCCTGCTGGGCATGGCTGTCAGCGCCGCCCAGAGCAAACGAAAGAAGGTGGGCTGAAATGGATACGATCTTGTCCGCCTCTTTCCTGACGGCGCTGTTCGCCTCCGGCGTGCGGCAGAGCATCCCCCTGATCTACGGCTCCGTGGGTGACGCCGTGTCCGAGCGGGCTGGCGTCATGGGCATTTCCCTGGAAGGCGAGATGCTTTTCGGCGCATTCTTCTCCTACCTGGTGGCGCTGCGTACCGGCAGCCTCTGGATCGGCGTTCTGGCCGGGGCCGCCGCCGGGATGCTCAGCAGTCTGATCGTGGCAGTGTGGTCCGTGTGGCTCCGCCAGGACCAGTCCATCATCGGCATCATGTTCAACATTCTGGCCGTGGGCTTTACCAACTTCCTCAACCGCATGATCTTCGGCACCTCCAATGCCAACATCACCATTGAGACGTTCCAGCCCATCGCCATTCCGGGCCTGTCCCGCGTCCCCGTCCTCGGTGAGATTTTCTTCAATCAGAATATCCTGACCTATCTCTCCGTGGTCCTGGCGGCGGTGGTCTTCTGGGTCCTGCGAAAGACCAAGCTGGGCTTGCAGCTCACCGCCGTGGGGGAGAATCCCAAGGCGGCCCAGGCCTCCGGCATCCAGGTCTACCGCTTCCGCCTGGCGGCCTATATGTTCTGCGGCTTCCTGGCTGGCATCGCCGGAGCGTCCCTGACCCTTGGCTCCGTGGGCACCTTTACGGAGTCCATCTCCGCGGGCCGCGGCTTCATCTGCCTGGCCATCGTCATCCTCTCCCGCTGGAACCCCCTGGTGGCCCTGGCCACCTCCTTCGGCTTCGGCTCCATCCAGGCCTTGCAGATCCGCTTGCAGGTACAGGGCTCCGCCCTGCCGTACCAGGTATTCGTGGCTCTGCCGTACCTGGTCACCATCCTGGCCCTGGCCATCGGCGGCCACAATATCCGCGCGCCCCGGGAACTTGGCGTTCCCTTTGATAAAGAAAGCCGTTAAACGGCAATTTCCCATACTGATTTGGAGGTACAACATGAAAAGAATTTTGACCCTGACCCTGGCTCTGGCCATGTCCCTGAGCCTGCTGACCGCCTGCGGCAGCTCCAACGATTCCGCTGCTCCCAGCGGGGACGACGGTTCCGACGCCGCCGGGGAGACTGTCACCGACCGCAGCACCGTTTCCAAGATCGCCGTCTTGCTGCCCGGTTCCATTACCGATGAGTCCTGGAACCAGACCGCCTATGAGGGCCTTCAGCAGATCGGGGAAATGGGCTACGAGACCGCCTATACCGAAAACGTGGGCTCCAACGACATGGAGGCCGTGTTCCGCAGCTACTGCGAGGAGGGCTATGACTTCGTGATCGGCCACGGCGCCCAGTACGGCGACGCTTGCTGCCGCGTGGCGGAGGACTATCCCAACGTGAACTTCTTCATCACCGGCAACGCCCCCGAGGATGTGCCCGAGGACGAGCTGCCCGCCAACATCATGTTCGCGGACTACCGTGAGTGCGAGGGCGCTTACGTCTGCGGCGTTGTGGCCGCGCTGATGACCCAGAGCGGCAAGGTCGGCTATGTGGGCGGCGGCAACAACACCACCCAGCAGTCCGATAAGAACGCTTTCATCGACGGCGTTGCCAGCGTTTCTTCCGACATCGAGGTCAAGACCGTCATCACCGGCACCTTTGACGACTCCGCCCTGGGCAAGGAGACCGCCATCGCCATGATGGAAGACGGCGTGGATGTGATCCTCCAGACCTGCGACCACACCGGCCTGGGCGTTCTGGAAGCCTGCAGCGAGAAGGGCGTTTACTGCCTGGGCTACACTAGCGACCAGTCCGGCCTGGTGTCCGACGGCCTGTGCCTGACCTCCATGATGGTGGACATCCCCCGCATGATCTCCTCCCAGATCGACCTCATCAAGGCCGGCAACTACGGCGGCCAGTCCTTCCCCGGCCTGCATGACGGCGTTGTCAGCATGGCTCCCTTCAGCGACAAGGTGCCCGCCGATGTGGCCGAGAAGGTCAACGCGGTGGTGGACCAGATCAAGTCCGGCGAAGTGGTCATCACCCCCAACTACAGCGAGAACTAAGGCTTCTATTTGCCCCATCACGCCCCGGTCCGCCAGCAAGTGCGGACCGGGGCGGTTTTACATGTTCCCAAAGCAGAAAGCGATTAGAAAGGCGGACCATGACCGCGGGTAGTACGCCTTTTTCAGTGTTTCTATTGTGAGGTAGTCATGTCCGATACCAGCCTTGCCGCTTCGCCAGATCCATCATCGCAAAATAGAGTTTCTCTCACCGTGCCAATGTTATCTGTGACGGGTCCCGCTTGTTCAGCCAGTAATACTCGTCCAATACGCTACACCCTCAGTCTCAATGGACGGGATCGAATGGAACAGATTCCACGTTACTTAAAAAAGGTTGTCCATCTCCCGACCACCACACGCATCACATAGCCAAGGCAGGGGTACGCATAGCCATTGCACGCGCCGCCGAGGATCGTGTCTTTCTATAGGATGTGAACACGGCTGCCCTCCATCTGACCATCCTGCACCAGATAGCAGGCCGCCGTCAGGGCCGCCAGACCGATCCCAATGAGATGGGCGGATTATTCCTCCACCCCCTCCGGCTTGCGTGGCCGTGCAAAAGCCTCATAGTTGCCGCTTGCGTAATACATAACAAAAACGCCTCCTCGCCTGTTTGCCTTAATATGTCACTGGCTACAACGGTATACGCAAAACAGGTCGGAAACGCCACATATAAAGCGCTGGCCGCCCTTTGCTTTTCCGTTTCGTCCAAGAAACTCAAATTTTTTTAGTCAAAATTACCAGAGGCACTGTCCGCTTCTGACGGACAGCGAAAAAAGCTGCATTTTCTGAAATCGGCCAATTTGTCCGTGCGTCAAATACATTTGATTATGCTGTATGGTCATTTGGTGAAAAGCCTGCGAAAACCGCAGGAAAAATTTTGTGCGGATTTTCTCTTGCGAGCGGTATTGTATCTGCATAAAATACATCCATCTACAGAGTGCGGACGCTTTGAGCAGTCCGGATCTCGCAAGGAGGATGAATTGAATGAAGAAGTTTGTTTCCATCATGCTGGCGCTGGCTATGTCCATGAGTCTGGCGGCCTGCGGCGCTGACAGCTCCAGCGATGCCAGCAGCGACAGCCAGAGCAGTTCTGACGCCGCTTCCGGCGAAAAAGTCGTAAAGATCGGCGTATTTGAGCCTGCTACCGGCGACTCCGGTGCCGGCGGCAAGCAGGAGATGCTGGGTATGCAGTACGCCAACCACATGACCCCCACCGTGGACATCGGCGGCGAGACCTACAAGGTGGAGCTGGTCTATGCCGATAACGGCTCCGATTCCGCCAAGGCTCCTACCGCCGCTTCTGAGCTGGTGAGCAAGGACGTTTCTCTGGTGCTGGGTACTTACGGCTCCAGCTGCGCCATGGCCGGCGGCCCCATCTTCGGTGAAGCGGGTCTGGCCGCCATCGGCGTGACCTGCACCAACCCCGGCGTCACTGCGGGCAATGACTACTATTTCCGCATCTGCTTCCTGGACCCCTTCCAGGGCACCGTTCTGGCCAACTTCGCGCAGGAGAAGTTCTCCGCTAAGAAAGCCTATTGCCTGGGCGAGCTGGGCAACGAGTACGATCAGGGCCTGATCAAGTACTTCACCGACGCCTTTGACGGCGAGGTCATCACCGACTCCTTCCCCACCAACACCTCCGACTTCAGCACCTACCTGTCGAAGGCTGTCTCCTCCGGCGCGGAAGTCATCTTCTGCCCCGTGTCCATCTCCTACTCCACTCAGATCGTGAAGCTGGCCGCTTCCATGGGTCTGGAGATCCCCATTCTGGGCTCCGATACGCTGGACAGCAACATGGTTCTGGAAGCCGCTTCCGGCTCTGACGTAAAGCTGTATGTCTCCACCTTCTATCAGGAGGGCGGCTCTCCCGAATTCGACGAGGGCATCAAGGCCTGGCTGAACGAGGACGCCACCGCCATGACCAACAACGGCGGCAATGACACCATCGCAGCCGTCACCGCCATGGGCTATGACGCCTACTATGTGGCGCTGGAGGCTCTGAAGGCCGCCGGCTCCACCGATCCCGCCGCTGTAAAGGCCGCGCTGCCCGGTGTGACCTACACCGGCGTCACCGGCGACATCGCCTTTGACGACATCGGCGACGCTATCCGCGACACTGCCTACATCAAGGTGGCTGACACCGCCAACAACGCCTGGGCTCTGGAAACGATGCAGAAAGCCGGTTGATCCGATCCTGCCGACCTGCCTGGCGGGGACTCCCCCGCCAGGCGGTCTTACCGTTTACAGACGGTTCGTGTGAACACCCCAAGGCCGGGACCGCCCCGAAAGCAGCCGCTCTGCGGCTTTTTTCAAGACGGCTCCACCGTGTGCCTTCCGCGTAAAACTTGAAAGAAAAGGGAGGGATCCCCGTGCAATACGGCATCTCCATTCTGCTCTCCGGCATATCGCTGGGCGGGCAGTACGCCCTCATCGCCATCGGCTATACCATGGTCTACGGCATCCTGCGGCTGATCAACTTTGCTCACGGCGATGTATTCATGGTAGCCGGTTTGATGATGGTCTACCTCAGTGCCAGCCTGCCGCTGGCCGCGGCCATTCCCCTGATGATCATTCTGACGGTGCTGCTGGGCTTCATCATCGAGCGGGCGGCCTACAAGCCTCTGCGGACAGCCCCCCGGATGTCGGTGATGATCTCCGCCATCGGCGTCAGCTATCTGCTGCAGAATCTGGCGACCTATGTCACCGGCGGCCTGCCCCAGATGTACCCTGCCCTGCCCGGTCTGTCCAACCAGCTGACCATCGCGGGGGTATCCACCAAGTATGTGACGGTGGTCACGCCGGTGCTGGTGGTGCTTCTGTTGCCATACCAGTTTCTTCAACTGCAAGCTTGGCAAGAGG
>OGOD01001166.1_pt1 | contig 17736 bp, 15 predicted proteins | sample 1573631 | NCBI WGS metagenome assembly OGOD01 (sample SAMEA2581895, study PRJEB24529) | metagenome | biome: Human gut stool | place: China | collected 2011
CCAGACGAAGGTCAATGTCAAAATCAAAACCAGTTCCGAAAATGTCTTTGCCTAACAGCTCCATCTCTCTGGCCTGTTCAATGGCGATCCGCAGACGCTGAACTGCGATTGGGTATTCGGCACGGACATAGATATAGCCCTGGCTGGCACCGATGGCATATCCGGCAATGGCCATAGCCTCTAAGACTGCGTGTGGATCACCCTCTAAAATGGAACGGTCCATAAAGGCGCCCGGGTCACCTTCATCGGCGTTGCAGCAGACATATTTCTGGTCTGCGTCATTGCCCTTAGCCAGTTTCCATTTCAGACCGGTTGGGAATCCGCCGCCGCCTCTGCCACGCAGGCCGGAATCTAAAAGACACTGGATCACGTCATCAGGTGTCATCTTGGTCAGTGCTTTGCCAAGTGCCTGGTAACCGCCGGTTCCAATGTATTCTTCGATGATTTCCGGATTAATCACGCCGCAGTTGCGAAGAGCGATCCGGTGCTGCTTCCTATAGAAATCGGTGTCGCTTAATGCCTTGATACCGTTTGAAGTGACGGTTTCTTTATAGAGCAGACGGGTTACTACCCGGCCCTTCAGCAGATGTTCTTCTACAATTTCCGGAATGTCTTCTACTTTTACCATGGAATAGAAGGCAGCGTCCGGGTAGACGATCATAATGGGACCTAAGGCACACAGACCATGGCATCCGGTCTGGACAACGGATACCTCATTGGAGAGTCCGTTTTTTTCAAGCTCTGCTTTTAAAGTTTCGATGATCTGCTGGCTTCCGGAGGAAGTACATCCGGTTCCGCCGCAGACCAGTACGTGAGAACGATACATATGAGAACCTCCTATTGGTGATCTGCGTAGTCGAGGGTGTATTGGTCAATGATCTGTCCGCCTAAGAGATGGCGCTCCAGAATTTCTTTTGCCTTATCCGGTGTCATACGGATGTAGGTAACCGTTGGCTTTCCTGGCTCTTTGATCTGCACGACCGGTTCATATTTACATAGGCCGATGCAGCCGGACTGCAGGACACAGAAGCGGTCAGTCAGGTTTTGTTCCTGGATCAGATCGGAAAATGTCATCAGAACCGGTTTTGCCCCGCTTGCAATTCCACAGGTATCCATAGCGACGATCACGCGGGTACGGGTGTGGTCCTCACGGCGGAGGTTTAATTGATTGTGATATGTTTCACGGACTGCCTGAAGTTCTTCAAGAGTTTTCATAGGGAAATACCTCCGTTTCTATTTGTATTTGGCAAGAATGCCAGGAATGTCATCGGGAACAAGACGGCCATAAACTTCGTCGTTGACCATCATGACTGGCGCAAGGCCGCAAGCACCGACACAGCGGCAGGAATCTAAAGAAAAGCGTCCGTCCGGCGTACATTCGCCGTTGGTAATCCCCAGAAGCTCTTCTAATTTACTTAAAATTGCGCCAGAGCCTTTCACGTAGCAGGCGGTGCCAAGGCAGACAGAAATCTGATATTTGCCTTTTGGCTGCAGGGCAAACTGGGAATAAAAGGTGGAAACACCGTAGATTTTTTCCAAGGGAATTCCGGTTTCATCGGATATCATGGTCTGAACTTCAATAGGCAGGTAGCCATAGATGTCCTGGGCATGCTGCATGATCGGCATCAGTGCGCCTTTGGTGTCCTTTAACTGGGCAATCACCTCTTTTAAAGCCTTTTCCTGTTCCGGTGTGCCATTGAAAGGAACGTGATCTTTTTTACAAGTCATGTGAATCCTCCTAATTGATAAAAACAATGTGCAAGATGGTTAAAATTATAACATATAATTGAGAAAAATGCTACAATATCACAAAGAAAATGAAAAATTATAATCCAATTCTATGAAAATACACAAAATAAGAAAGACAAAAATACAAAATATGTAATTCTGACGAAAATATGACTCATTCTGAAGATTCTCTTAATTGGTTTGCTTTTTATAGGAAGAAACAGTATACTGATAAGGCGATGGGAGAAGGAATAAGATGTGACTGGTGGTGGGAATGCAGACCATCAAAGACACAAAGAAGATCAATCGCGAGTAAGAGGGAAAAGAGGATGATCTTATGAGAAAAATGAAGAGAGGGCAGTGGATCGCAGCCGTATTTGGACTGGCGCTTGCGGGGACACTGACATTTGGAGTAACATATGATGCCCAGGCGGCTGAAAGATCCCTGATTGCCGGGGAATGGATCAATATGGAGGGTGGACCAGGTGTTGCCCAGTGGAAAAATGAAGATGGAACAATTGTGGAACAGCCAGGAGTGATGCCGGGCGATGCACAGACCTCAAACCAGGAAAATGCAAATGATCCACAGGGTTCACAGGGGGCGTCAGCAGATCCGTCCCAGACAGCAGCTCCGGGGACAACAGACAACGCCCAGACAGATAATGGACGCCAGATCGACCCGGATAAGCCGATGGTAGCCTTAACATTCGATGATGGTCCTTATGCGCCGGTTGGAAACCGGATCATGGATTGTCTGGCACAGTACGGCGGCAAGGCAACCTTCTATGTAGTCGGTGAACGTTGTGCCAGCTATCAGACAGAGCTGCAGAGAATGGTGGCGGAAGGTCATGAGATTGGCAATCATACCAATAATCATAAGTATTTGAATAAATTAGATGCGGCACAGATCCGGGAACAGATCCAGAAGGGCAATCAGGCCATCACGGACGCTTCCGGAAAAGGAGCAGCCACGGTTCGTCTGCCAGGTGGATGCAAGAATGCCACTGTAGTAGCCAATGTGGATGCACCGATCATTTTGTGGAGCATCGATACCCTGGACTGGAAGACCAGGAATGCCCAGAAGAGCATGGATGCAGTTCTTGGTCATGTAAAAGACGGCGACATCGTGCTGATGCATGAGTTATACAATGCCAGTGGTGATGCGGCAGTAGCCATTATCCCCAAATTGGTGGAGCAGGGTTATCAGCTGGTGACAGTCAGTGAGCTTGCCCAGTACCGGGGCGGTATGGAAAATGGCAAGATCTATTACAGCTTTCCAAGACAGTAATGGATGATCCACCCACCCAGACAGATGGAGAAGATATAAAAACCGATTCCGGCGCCAGTGCCTATGAGCAGTGATACCTGATAGAAAAATATCTGGGTCACCGGATAGAAGGGCGAGATGTAGAACATGTCTGCCTGGCCATGAGTGGTGACATTAATAATAGAAGCAAAAGCGAGAAACACTGTCAGCAATGGCAGTGTTTTTGCGTATTCCCGCCAGTTTTTTCCGGCAAGACCACACCGGTGGCAGTAAAGACCGATGAAGATCAGGATCAGGTGCCAGGTCAGTCCGTGAACGGTCAGTGTCACGTAAGGCTGCATAAGTCCGGATGGTTCTGCCAGTGCCATGATGCCTCCCAGAAGGGAAAAATCCTGGAGATAGGTGCAGATGGTGCGGGTGATAGGGTTGCTTTTATGCATAAAAATTAATATTATACATAAATACATGGGGGTACTGCAAAGCTGCATGGGGAAGTACCACCAGTCGTAGCATCCCTGATTGACGACCTGGTATAAAAACAACTGTTTATATAGCTCTCCAAGAGCCAGAACCAGGCCGCAGCCGTAGAAAGGCACGTATGGTATTTTATAACATTTTCTGCATAAAATATGCACAAGAAAACCAACGAGAATGATGCCGACTCCGCAGAAAAGCAAGTGAAAACAGGAATATGGGCGGGGAATAGTCATTGTCCAGGCTGTTTTTTGTAAAAAAGCATGCATAAAAATTCCTCCAAAATAAGTATTTATGCATTCGGTTTTTGGTGATTTTGCTGAATATCCCTATTATAGCACAAAAAACGGAAAAAAATAAAAAGTTGTACTTGATTAATTTGAAAAAAGTCTTATAATAGGGTCTATCACTTATTTATAGTTATGCATCAGAGATGCATATATATGAGAAAACTTGAGGAGGAAGACATTATGAAAAAACAGGCAATCGCATTAGCAATGGCAGCACTGATGGCAGCATCCATGACAGCATGCAGCGGCGGATCCAAGACTGAGACAACTGCAGCAGCTACAACTGCAGCAGGAGCAGCAGCAACTGAGACAACAGAAGCAGCAAGCAGCGAAGCTGAGACTGAGGCTGCAGGCGGCACACTGGTTATGGTAACCAACGCAGAGTTCCCTCCATATGTATATCATGATGGTGGTGAGATCGTAGGTATCGACGTAGAGATCTGTGATGCCATCGCAGCAAAATTAGGCAAGACCATGGAAATCGAGGATGTTGCATTTGATTCCATCATCCCAGAGGTTGTTTCCGGTAAGGCAGATATCGGTGCAGGCGGAATCACGATAACGGAGGATCGTAAGAAAAATGTTGATTTCTCTGATGTTTACACAACCGCTTCCCAGGTGATCATTGTAAAAGATGGTAGCGACATCGCCGGACCAGATGATTTAAAGGGAAAAGCCATGGGTGTTCAGTTAGGTACGACTGGAGACCTGTATGCATCTGATTATGAGAAGGATGGTTCTACAGTAGAGCGTTATGGTAAAGGCTTCGAGGCAGTTCAGGCACTTCTTCAGGGTAAAATTGATGCGGTTGTCATCGATGAAGAGCCTGCAAAGGTATTCGTAACTGAGAATGAAGGCATCAGCATCTTAGATGAGCCGCTGACTGTTGAGGATTACGCATATGTAGTCAAGAAAGGCAACACCGAGTTAGTAGATCAGGTAAATAAAGCACTGAATGAGTTAAAAGAGTCTGGTGAATTACAGAGCATCATTGACAAATATATCAGCGCAGAGTAAAATATTGGGAAATGTGAAGTAAGGGGAATCAGATACGATGATGGATAATTTTACAGCATCTTTTTATCAGAACTTTATAGAGGATGACCGATGGAAATATATTACAGATGGTCTTTTTAATACTTTAAGAATCACCTTTTTTGCAGTATTGATCGGTATTTTTCTCGGATTTTTGATCGCGGTGGTTCGTTCCACCTATGATAAGACACATAAATTGGGTGTTTTGAATGCCCTTTGCAAGGTTTATCTGACTGTGATCCGTGGAACACCAGTTCTGGTCCAGCTGCTGATTATTTACTTCGTCGTATTTGGTTCCGTAAAGATCGACAAGACCCTGGTAGCGGTCATTGCATTCGGTATTAACTCCGGTGCGTATGTAGCTGAGATCTTCCGAAGCGGTATCATGTCGATTGACAATGGTCAGTTTGAGGCAGGACGAAGCTTAGGTTTCAATTATCCACAGACGATGTTTTACATCGTGATGCCGCAGGCATTCAAAAATGTCTTACCGGCTCTGGGCAATGAGTTTATCGGATTGTTAAAAGAGACATCCGTAGCTGGTTATATTGCGATCCAGGATCTGACCAAGGGTGCAGATATTATCCGAAGCCGTACCTACAGCGCATTTATGCCATTGATCGCGGCAGCGCTGATCTATCTGGTACTGGTTATGGTATTTACGTTCTTTGTACAGAAACTGGAGAGGAGGTTAAGAAACAGTGACCACTAATGAGAGACAGCCATTGATCCAGGTGCAGCACCTGGGCAAAGCATTTGGCGATTTAAACGTATTAAAAGATATTAATGTAGACATTTATAAAGGTGATGTGGTCTGCGTCATTGGCCCGGCCGGTTCCGGTAAAAGTACCTTTTTACGGTGCTTAAACCGTTTAGAGGAGCCAACATCAGGTAAGATCCTCTTCGAGGGTGTTGATATCACCGATCCAAAAACTGACATTGATAAGCATCGTCAGAAGAGGGGCATGGTGTTCCAGCAGTTTAATCTGTTCCCGCACATGACCATCATGAAGAATCTGACGATCGCTCCTATGAAGCTCCAGGGTGTTTCTCAGAAGGATGCAGAAGCAGAGGCTATGCGCTTATTAGAGCGCGTCGGACTGGCAGACCGTGCGAACGCATATCCGAACCAGTTATCCGGCGGTCAGAAACAGCGTATCGCCATTGTCCGCGCCCTGTGCATGAAGCCGGATGTGATGCTTTTCGATGAGCCGACCTCCGCTCTGGACCCGGAGATGGTAGGCGAGGTATTAAACGTTATGCGAGACCTGGCAGACCAGAAGATGACCATGGTAGTTGTAACCCATGAGATGGGCTTCGCAAGAGAAGTATCTACCAGAGTCATGTTCATGGACGAGGGCTATTTCGTAGAAGAAAATGCCCCGGCAGAATTCTTCGCAAATCCAAAGAACGAAAGACTGAAAAACTTCTTAGGAAAAGTATTATAAGGATTGATATATCTATATTAGGAGTGCTCAAAAACGCCCACCAGGCGTTTTCAGCACTCCATTCTTTTTTTCTAACGCAGCCAGTACACAGCCGGAGGCAGGAGCACATACGTGTAAGGCGGGCCTTGGAAAACCGCCCACACTTGGCGCGCGTCTTTCAGCACGCCTACGTGCGGTAGCGAGTTTTCCCAGAGCGAAAGCGCGCCCGCTGTCACGTATGTGCTCCTGCTTCTCCGGCGTAACTTTCTGCACCCCATCCCTAATCTTAACAGTTTGTAAGAATCCGGTCAGAATCTATTCAGACTGATCGAGTATTATTAAGATATCAAAAAACAAAAGCATAAGGGAAAAGGGGGTACATTATGGTCGCAGTCGTTGGATTTGCTATGATCATTTGTATTGTGGCACTGCTTTTAAAAGGCAAGATGTCACCAATCGTTGTATTAACTGTTATTCCGGCAGTTGCCGCGCTGATTCTGGGTCACGGACCTGTTGAAATCGCGGACTTCATCAAGGAAGGTGTTAAGACAACCACCAACAATGGTATTTTATTTATCTTCTCGGTTATTTATTTCGGCGTTATGTCCGATACCGGAATGTTTGATGTAATTGTAAACTTCCTGGTAAAGAAAGCTGGCAACAACGTAATCGCAGTAACCGTTGCAACCGCTATCATCGCAACCATCGCTCACTTAGATGGTACAACCGCAACCACTGTTCTGATCACAATCCCAGCTCTGTATCCTGTATACAAGGCAATGAAGATCGACACAAAGATCTTACTGTGCCTGACTGGTGCATGTATGGGCGTTATGAACCTGCTTCCTTGGGGCGGTCCGGTAGCGCGTGCAGCAACTGTTCTTTCTATGGATGCTAACGATTTATGGCACATTTTAATCCCGATCCAGATTGTAGGTCTGATCTTCAACATCGTAGTTGCTGTTTTACTTGGTATGCTGGCGATCAAACAGGGCGCTGGTGCCGGTAAAGGTGAGAAGGTTGAGCAGGATCAGAAGACAAAGGATGAAGAGATCGCTTTAAGAAGACCAAAACTGTTAATCTTCAACCTGGCTCTGACCATTGCCCTGATCGCAGTTCTGTCTGCTGGTCTGGTAACAAGCTATGTTGCATTTATGATCGCACTGAGCTTAGCTCTGGCTGTTAACTACCCGAATCTGAAAACTCAGGACAAGCTGGTAAAGAAGCATGCTCCTGCAGCACTGATCATTTCCGCAACCCTGTTCAGTGCAGGCGCTATGGTAGGTATCTTCGATGGTACTGGAATGTTAACTGAGATGGCAAATGCGATCATGAGCATTATCCCAGGTTTCTTAGGACAGTTCATCCACATCATCTTCGGTATCCTGGCACTTCCTCTGGGCCTGTGCATTGGTACTGACGCTTACTTCTATGGAATCATGCCACTGGTTATGCAGGTTGGCGAGACTTACGGTGTTGCTTCTTTAAGTACAGCACTGACCATGGTAATCGGTAAGAACCTGGCTCTGATGGTAAGCCCATTAGTACCTGCTACTTATCTGGCAATTGGTCTGACTGATGTTGAATTAAAAGATCATATGAAATTCAGCATCCCGATCTATTGGGGTATCAGTATCGTAATGCTGGTTATTGGTGTGATCTTAGGAATTGTTCCGTTAGGAGCATAAGTTAAAAACGGTATAAGATATACAAAAAAACGGTGTTGGAGTAAAATCTGATGCCGTTTTTTGTGTCTTAGGGAATGTTGCTGTTTACGCGCTGCGCAACTAGGGAATATCAGAAAATTACAGGACACCATTCATCTGCTTGCACAGAAAAGGAGAAAATAGTATAATTTTCTTATCGAATGTAAAAGGACTGGAAGAAAATGGCAAATGAGAAAATTCTGGTGGTGGACGATGAACTGCCCATCCGCCTTGCATTAAAGACTGCGTTTTTGAGGGAAGGAATGCAGGTGCAGGAGGCATCCTGTGGGAAAGAAGCATTGGAAGCGCTGAAAGGAGATCATTATGACCTGGTGGTCCTGGATGTAATGATGGAAGATATGGATGGTTATACGATCCTGCAGAAGCTTCGGGCAGCAGATGATATGACTCCCGTGCTGATGCTCAGCGGAAAGCAGGAGGAGATGGATCAGATCCTGGGTCTGGGAATGGGGGCGGATGATTATCTGACAAAACCATTTCATTTATCGGTTCTGATCCAGAAGGTAAAGGCATTGATCCGGAGAAACAGTATTTACAGCCAGAACCATAAAAATCAGATCATGGAGGGAGTTTTCCGGTTTGACCTGATGAAGCTTGAGGCATTTAAGGGAGAGGAAAAACTGCAGTTTACGGCAAGGGAGCTGTCCTTATTCCGCTTTTTTATGGAACATCCGGGAAGAGTATTTACCAAAGAGCAGTTATATCATCAGGTCTGGGATGAGAATCTGGTGGATGATAATACTATAATGGTTTACATAAAACGAATCAGAGAAAAGATCGAGGACAATGTGAAAAGTCCGGTATATTTAAAAACAGTCCGTGGGATTGGATATATTTTTGAGGGACATTGAGAATGGAAGAGAACAATAACTGGTGGAAGGAGCGGCACTCAGAATGGGAAATCGCAGTGTTCTGCATTGTGGCGCTGGGGGTGCTTTTGACCTTTAATATCCTGATTTTCCGGAATTCCAGAGACAGTCTCTTAAAGCTTCAGGAAGATAATATGCTGGCAACAGCCAAAACGGTGGCAAACAGCCTGCAGAATTTTTATGACCGGGAGCTGGAAGAGCTGACCTTATATTTTAATGAAGAACTGGAAGACTCTGAGATCAGAAGCTATTGTGAGAGGCAGGATACCGTTTCTTATGTGGCACTTTTGGATAAGGAAGGGAAGCTGAAGTATTCCTATGGAAAGGACTATGATTCTTATGTGGAAAAAGAACTGGAAGAGTATCTGGAGTATGACAGAAAAGAAGGAAAAAACTCTCGAGCCAGACTTCTTCCGGCAGTATTAACGGAAAAGAATCATTATACCCAGTTTCTGGTCAGTCCTGCGGGAACCACCGGAATGGATGGATGGGCGATCGCTGCTATTGAGATGGATTATGTGTATGCAAAGATCGTAAGACCGGTCCAGATCGGGGAGAATGGCTATTCTATGGTAAAACAGCTGGATGGAACCATTCTGATGCATCCAAGCCAGAGCCAGATCGGACTGGATGCGGTTGATGGAAGAAAAGAAGTGTATAAGGAATATGACCTGCAGTATGATGATCTGGAGCAATGGATCCAGGATCAGAGGGAGAACCAGGAGGGAAGCGGTCTGTTAAACAGCTACTGGTGGGAGGACAGCGGAAAACCGATGAAATCCACGAAAGTGATTTCGTATATCCAGAGACAGATAGGCGAGGAGATCTGGATCATTAACTGTACGCTGAATTATCAGGAACTGCTGGCGCCGATCCGGCGGGCACAGAACTATGTGACGCTGGGTACCGGATTGTTATTGCTGGTATCAGCGATCGTTCTGGGTGTCAGCTTCCAGAATGCAGGTAACCGCAAGATCATGGAACTGGAAGTCAGCCATCTAAAAGAGATGAACGCGGCATGGGAGGAGCTGCATAAGCGGGAAGAACAGCTTCGCCATATTGACAAGGTACAGACCCTGGGAACCATGACCAGCATGATCTCTCATGAATTTAATAATTTCCTGACACCGATCATGCTGTATGGAGATTTACTGGAAGCAGACGATGACATCAGTGAAGACAATAAAGCTCTGATCCGGGAAATGATCACGGCGGCTACCAAGGCCAAGGATCTGACGAAGGAGCTTTCCAGGTATGGCCATATTGGAAAAGGAAGCGGTAAAAAGGTGCTTCTGCATATTGTGGACGAAGTGGAACGGAGCCTGAAGCTATTGAGAAAGACTGTTCCGTCCAATATTACGTTGGAACAATCGATGGAACCGGATACGGGATATGGAATTATGGGAAGTGCAGGAATGGTGAATCAGATCATCGTCAACCTGTGCAACAATGCGGTGCAGGCGATGAAGGAAAAGGGCGGCTGTATCACGGTAAAGGGAAGTCTGATCATGGACGGAGACAGCATGAAATATGCAGTGACGGTATCCGATAATGGTCCGGGTATGTCCCCAGAGATCCAGAAACAGATCTTTACTCCATTTTTCACCACAAAAAAGCAGGGAGAAGGCACTGGCCTGGGGCTTTCTGTGGTACAGGATCTGATCCATGAAGTTTCCGGTGAGAGTAATATGGTATCTGTAGAAGGAAAGGGAACCCGGTTTGATATCTTATTTCCGGTTTTCCAGATCCAGGAGGAAGAAAAGAGGACATCAGATCTGCATACATTTGCCCAGTATTCGGTCCTGATCCTGGATGATGACGAAAAAGTGGGAGAAGCGTTGGGAAGAACGCTCAGGAAACACTGCAAAAAATTAAAATGTTTTTCAAGACCGGAGGCAGCTCTTGGGGAAATAAAAAAGCATATGGATCAGTGGGATCTGATTTTGACTGATTACACCATGCCGGTGATGAATGGCCTGGAGTTTTCCGGAATCTTAAGAAGCCTTGGATACCGCGGAAGGATTTTCCTTGTATCTGGCAATCTGAGCCAGGATGTGCAGTGGTATCAGGATAATGGAATCATAGACGGCTTTCTGGAAAAACCAGTCACATTATCTGAAATCGAAAAAGTACTGCAAAAAAGAGAGCAATAGAATCTGAAAAGGAAACAAACTTTATAAATAAAAGCTTAACTAATCTAAAGAATTCATAAGATACCTTGAAATGTATTCCAATTGGGTATATTTTAGTATATATCACACCAATGGAAAGACACCAATGAAAAGACATTAACGGAAAGGAGAATACAGTGTTGAAATATCAGGTGGTATATGCCAGCAGAACAGGAAATACACAAAAAATTGCGGCAAAGATATTTGAGACACTTCCGGGAACTTCGAAAGATATCCAGAAAGTAGAAGAAGCGGGAAAGGAAGCAGATGTCTATTTTGTGGGTTTTTGGAATGATAAAGGAACTTGTTCTGGAAGCATCATGGACTATCTGTCTGAGCTTCATGGACGGAAAGTTGCTTTGTTTGGAACCTGTGGAATGGGTGGAAGCAAGGAATACTTTGAGCAGGTTGCTCACAGAGTAGAGGCATTGATCCCGGATGATAACGAATATCTTGGAGCCTTCCTATGCTGTGGGAAAATGCCGAGACAGGTGCTGGAACGTTATAAAATGATGCAGGAGGTGGAGGATTCGCCACGGATCAGGAAGATGATCCAGGTCTATGAAGAAGGGATGCTCCATCCGGATGAGGCTGATCTTGACAAGGCTGCACGGTTTACCCGGGAAGTGCTGGAAAAGCTGCAGAAAGTGTAGACAGACGAAAAAGAAAAAATAGAGAGGGGACATGAGTATGGGAGTAAAAGAAGACAAGCCGAATACCCCAAAGAAACCATTTATTTATTATTATACGATTATGATGGTAGTGCTGATGGCATTGAACCTGTTTCTGATGCCGATGTACCGTTCAAGTCAGGTGACAGAGGTTCCGTACAGCACGTTTCTGGATATGGTAGATCAGGGAGTCGTTACTTCTGTGGAACGAAGTGATGATGAAATCGTTTTTTTAGTGAAAACAGGCAATAAGACGGTGTTTGGAGATGATGAGATCGCCCAGTATAAAACCGGTCCGTGGCCTGATAATAATCTGGAAGATACGTTGCGGTCCCACAAGGTGCAGTTTACCACACCGATCATTGAACAGCCATCTGCATTGATGACTATTCTGGTCCAGTGGGTCGTTCCGATCCTGTTATTTGTAGCGGTCGGACAGTTTATGGGTAAGCAGCTGCAGAAGCGGATGGGAGGCCCTAACGCCATGACCTTTGGCAAATCCAATGCCAAAATCTACGCAGAATCTGAGACTGGCAAGACATTTGCGGATGTGGCAGGAGAAGAGGAAGCGAAAGATGCGTTAAAAGAGATCGTGGATTTCCTTCATGATCCGCAGAAATATGCAGATATCGGAGCAACGCTGCCGAAGGGCGCTCTGCTTGTAGGCCCTCCAGGAACTGGTAAAACGTTGCTCGCCAAGGCAGTAGCAGGAGAGGCAAAGGTGCCATTTTTCTCCATTTCCGGTTCAGAATTTGTAGAAATGTTTGTCGGCATGGGTGCGGCAAAGGTAAGAGATTTATTTAAACAGGCCAATGAAAAAGCACCATGTATTGTATTTATTGATGAGATTGATACCATTGGTAAGAAACGTGATGGAAGCGGCATGGGCGGCAATGACGAGCGGGAGCAGACCCTGAACCAGTTATTGACGGAGATGGATGGCTTTGACGGCAAGAAGGGTGTTGTGATCCTGGCAGCGACTAACCGTCCGGAATCTCTGGACCCGGCATTATTGCGTCCGGGACGTTTTGACCGCCGTATTCCGGTGGAACTGCCGGATATCAAGGGACGTGAATCTATCTTGCGGGTTCATGCCAAGGATGTGAAGATGGATGATACGGTTGATTTTACAGCGATCGCCAGGGCAACTTCCGGAGCCAGCGGCGCAGAGCTTGCTAATATCATCAATGAGGGCGCGTTAAGAGCTGTCCGCATGGGCAGAAAGGTGGTAAGCCAGCAGGATCTGGAGGAGAGCGTGGAAGTGGTCATCGCCGGATACCAGAAGAAGGATTCCGCGGTCAGTGAGGACGAGAAGAAGATCGTTTCTTATCATGAAGTTGGACACGCGCTGGTGGCAGCCTGCCAGAGTCATTCGGCTCCGGTGCACAAGATCACCATTATTCCGAGAACCTCCGGTGCGTTAGGCTATACCATGCAGGTAGATCAGGCAGAGAAGTATCTGATGAGCAAGGATGAGGTATTTAATAAGATCGCTACTTTAACTGGCGGCCGTGCAGCAGAGGAGCTGATCTTCCACTCCATTACTACAGGTGCTTCTAACGACATTGAGCAGGCAACCAAGCTGGCAAGAGCCATGGTGACCCGTTATGGTATGAATGACCAGTTTGGCATGGTGGCTCTGGAAACAGTGAATAACCAGTATTTAGGAGGAGATACTTCCTTAGCATGTTCTCCTGAGACTGCCAGAGTCGTAGATGAAGAGGTGATCAAGCTGGTAAAAGAGGCTTACAAAAAGGCCATGGAGATTTTGGCTCAGAATGAAGGAAAGCTGCACGAGATCGCAGCTTATCTGCTGGAGAAAGAGACCATTACCGGTGATGAGTTTATGGAAATTTTAAATCGGAAAGAGGAAACGAAGACAGAATCGGCGGAACATGAGCTGGTGACCGAGTAGAGAGACTATTTACAAGGGAGCAGTCTGGAGAGGATTGCTCCCTGTCTTGATAGGAAGAATGATCGGGGGGAAGATCAGGACATGGAGATACAGAAAAAGAAAGACACCGACATGACGGAGGGGGTCATCTGGAAGCAGCTGTTGTGGTTTGCACTGCCGCTGATGGTGGGCAACGTATTCCAACAGTTCTACAATACTGTAGATAGTATTGTGGTAGGCAACTTTGTGGGAAAGGAAGCATTGGCGGCGGTGGGATCTGTGGGTTCCATCATCAACTCTGTCATCGGCTTTTTTGGCGGCCTGGCAACTGGCGCCAGTGTTGTCATCGCCCAGAGCTATGGGGCGAAAAATGATGGAAAGGTCAGTATTGCAGTCCATACCACCTTTTGCATGACATTGGTCCTGTGTGTGGTGTTTACTATTGTGGGGATCTCGGCAACACCATTTTTGCTGCGTTTTATGAGCATGCCTGATGATGTGATCGGGGAAGCCACGGAATATCTGATGATCTATTTCTCCGGTGTTTCCGGCCTGATGATCTATAATATGGGGGCTGGTGTACTTCGTGCGGTGGGAGATTCCAAGCGGCCACTGTACTTTCTGGTATTTTCAGCTTGTGTGAACACCGTCCTGGATCTGGTATTTGTAGTAAAGTTTCATTGGGGAATCGCAGGCGTGGCCTGGGCTACGGTGATTGCCCAGGGATTGTCGGCGGTGCTGATCTTAGTCGTGCTATTCCGGGAAAATGGCGCTTACCGTCTGGTTCTTTCTAAAATGAAGACAGACCGTGGCGCTCTTCAGGAGATTGTCCGGATCGGCTTTCCGTCTGCAGTCCAGCAGACAGTGACAGCATTTTCCAATGTATTTGTCCAGTCTTATATCAATTCCTTCGGCTCCAATGCCATGGCAGGCTGGAGTGCTTATGGAAAGATCGACCAGTTTATGATGCTGCCGATGCAGAGTGTGGCTCTGGCGGCTACCACCTTTGTAGGACAGAATCATGGAGCCAGACGAGAAGACCGTGTAAAAAAAGGCACCAGGACGGCTCTTGGCCTTTCTATGGTGATATCGATCGCTGTTATGATTCCGATTCTGTCCTTTGCACCGGTGATGGTGAAGCTGTTTAACAGCCATTCAGAGGTGGTACGGTACGGAAGCCTGTTTTTACGGCTTTTAAGCCCGTTTTATGTTTTATGTTGCGTGAACCAGATCTTAGCCAGTACCTTGCGGGGATTGGGGGATTCCAAAGCCCCGATGATCATTATGCTGGGTTCGTTCGTAGTGTTCCGGCAGATTTACCTGATGATCGTGTCGCATCTGACTTCATCGGTGATCCCGGTGGCGATGGGGTATCCTATGGGATGGCTGGTGTGCAGTCTGTGTATTGCCATCTATTATCGGAAGAAGATTGGAAAACTTATGAATACGTAGATATGCCAGAATGCTGGTATATAAAAAAGAGAAACAGATCATTCATGGTGAGAGTGATCTGTTTCTCTTTTTGCTTTTTAAAGAGTCCGCTGCTATAAATTCTTTTGAGCCGTTGCCAACATTAATTTAATACGGTTCAACTGGTTAACCTCGCTTGCGCCTGGGTCGTAATCGACTGCGATAATATTGGATTCCGGATAAGCCCGGCGCAGCTCTTTGATGACACCTTTTCCTACGATGTGGTTCGGCAGACATCCAAATGGCTGGGTGCAGACGATGTTGTTGACGCCACTGTGGATCAGCTCTAACATTTCTCCGGTCAGGAACCAGCCTTCACCGGTCTGATTGCCCAAGGATACGAAGTCCTTGGCCATATTGGCCAGATTCTGGATCCGGGCTGGCGGGGTGAAGTGGCTGCTGGCTTCCAGTTCCCTGCGAGCTACTTTGCGGAAGTATTCCAACAGGGAAATACCCATGTTGCATAAACGGGCGGTAGAAGACTTGCCGCCTAAGTTTTCTGCCTTGAAATTGCTGTTGTAGAAGCAGTAGAGCAGGAAATCCATCAGATCCGGCATCACGGCCTCAGCACCTTCAGATTCCAGAAGCTCTACGATATGGTTGTTGGCCAGAGGGGAGAATTTTACTAAAATCTCTCCAACGATGCCGACCTTTGGCTTCTTCACATCGACTCTTGGCAGGTTGTCAAAGTCGTGAATGATGCCGCGGATAATCTTACTGAATTCCATCATAGCCGGAGCTTTCTTGGAAACTGCCCTGATACAGCGTTTTTTCCATTTTTCATGAAGGGCGTTGGCAGAGCCCGGTTCCTTCTCGTAAGGACGGGTGGCGTAAAGCACCCGCATGAAGATATCGCCGTAAACCACTGCCTGCATGGCCTTGGTTAACATAAGCGGCGTGAAGGAGAAGCCCGGGTTGGTCTCCATGCCGTTAGCGTTGATGGAGATTACCGGGATCTGCGGCATACCGGCCTTCTCTAAGGCGCGGCGGATAAATCCGATGTAGTTGGATGCACGGCAGCCTCCGCCGGTCTGGCTCATGAAGACAGCCGTGTGATTTAAGTCGTATTTACCAGATAACAGGGCGTCCATGATCTGACCAATGACGATCAGGGACGGATAGCAGGCGTCATTATTCACATACTGGAGTCCTACATCCACGGCAGAACGATTGTGGTTCTGCAGAACTTCGATGTGATAACCGAAGGAGCGGATGGCCGGTTCCAGAAGGTCAAAGTGGATCGGTGACATCTGTGGACAAAGGATCGTGTAGTCCTTCTTCATGTCCTTGGTGAAAAGCACACGATTATAAGCGCTGGAAACCACTTTTTTCTGGTAATGGTTCCGGTCACGTACCTTTAATGCTGCGATCAGGGAACGGACACGGATCCGGGCTGCGCCTAAGTTGTTGACCTCGTCGATCTTTAATACGGTATAGATTTTTCCTGCGGAAGCTAAAATGTCATGGACCTGATCAGTGGTAACGGCATCCAGGCCACATCCGAAGGAGTTTAACTGGATCAAGTCCAGGCAGTCGCTGGTCTTTACATAAGAAGCGGCTGCATACAGACGGGAGTGGTACATCCACTGGTCTGTGACGATCAGAGGTCGCTCCACCTTGCCTAAATGTGCCACAGAGTCCTCAGTCAGAACTGCCATGCCGTAGGAAGTGATCATCTCCGGGATACCATGATGGATCTCCGGGTCGATGTGGTAAGGACGTCCCGCCAGGACGATACCTCTGCGGTTGTGCTCCTTTAACCAGGCAATGGTCTCCTCGCCCTTTTTCTCGATATCCCTGTGGGCTGCGTCTAACTCTTCCCAAGCTTTATGGACGGCATTTCTCACCTCTGCTTCCGGGATCTGGAATTCCTTCTGGAATTCTGTTACCAGCTGTTTTGCCAGGATCTCCTCATTGGTAAATGCCATAAAAGGATTTAAGAAGCGGATATTCTGCTCGTCCAGCTCTTCCACGTTATTCTTGATATTCTCCGCGTAAGAGGTGACCATCGGGCAGTTATAGTGGTTTCCGGCACCCGGAACTTCTTTCCGCTCATACGGGATACACGGATAGAAGATGAATTTTACGCCGTGGCGTAAGAGCCAGGTCACATGGCCGTGGGCCAGTTTCGCCGGGTAACACTCGGATTCACTCGGGATCGATTCGATGCCGAGCTCATAAATCTTGCGGCTTGAAGTCGGGGAGAGTACCACGCGGTATTTCAGCCGCGTAAAGAAGGTGTACCAGAACGGATAGTTCTCGAACATATTGAGGACTCTCGGAATGCCGACCTCTCCGCGGATCGCTTCATCCTGCGGCAGCGGCTGGTAGCCGAAGATCCGTTTGTATTTGTATTCGAACAGGTTCGGAATATGATCTTTGTTTTTCTCTTTTCCGATACCGCGCTCGCAGCGGTTTCCGCTGATGTACTGACGGCCGCCGGAGAATTTGTTGATGGTCAGACGGCAGTTGTTGGTACATCCGTGACATTTGGTCATGGAGGTGGAGTCTCCTGATCTGCCGAATAGCGCTCTCTTGCGATCAGCGCCGCACCGACCGCACCCATGATCCCGGCGATGTCCGGGCGGATGGCTTCGCAGTTGGCGATCCGCTCAAAGCTTCGGAGAACAGCGTCGTTGTAGAACGTACCGCCCTGTACGACGATGTGGCGTCCCAGCTCGGTGGCATCCGAAACTTCAATTACCTTATATAA
>OGOD01001172.1_pt1 | contig 17697 bp, 10 predicted proteins | sample 1573631 | NCBI WGS metagenome assembly OGOD01 (sample SAMEA2581895, study PRJEB24529) | metagenome | biome: Human gut stool | place: China | collected 2011
GTACAGCTTTGTTATCACAACGGAATACGCCTGCAAAACCATCCTCAAAAGGAACAACAGCACTATTGAAAATACTATTAGATGAAGGAATATGATAACGTCCGATAACTGGATTTTGTGAGTAACGCCACATAACGTCCGTACATCCGACAGGACGATCTTCCCAAGGAATTTGAATTTTATTCATAATCGTTGATTTTATATTATTTATTTTTTGAGTCATCATACGTGAAAGGTATGAAATAAGTAATCAGAAAAGCTGGAATAGTTGCGATTAACACATAGATAAAGAAATTACGATATCCTAATAAGTCACTAAGATAACCACTAACCATTCCCGGAAGCATCACTCCCAGATTCATGATTCCTGAAGCAAATGCGTAATGTGACATTTGATGTTTGCCTGGAGCAATCTGTTGCATCATAAACAACGTCAGTCCGACAAAACCAAAGCCATAACCAAAATATTCCATTGTTATACAAGTTCCGATCAGATATACATTAGTAGGCTGTGCAACTGCCAAAAAGGTATAGGCTACAAACGGAAGATTAAAAATACAGCAGAGAGTAAATAGTGTCTTTTTCAATCCGAACTTAGAGACATAAATACCTGCTAACAATGAGCCTAAAACGAAAGCAGCGGAACCAAAGATACCATTTAGCGTACCGATCTCTGTTAACGACAGTCCTAAGCCGCCTACATCTCTTGACGCACGTAAAAACAGCGGAGCTATTTTCATGATAAAGCCTTCTGCCAAACGATATAAAATAATAAAACAGATGTAATAAAGAATATGCTTTTTAGTAAAGAAGTTAGCAATGACTGCTACCAATTCGTGCCCAACCTCCGATGCAGTTTTCTTTGTTGTTGACGGAACCTGTGTAGAAGGTAACATTTTTATATGATAAATACCGATCAGTACCATTATTGCCGCAATTACGCCGAAAATAATCATCCATGCAGATGAATACGCTCCTTTGTTAGCATCTATCGAAGCACCTTCTATTGCTCCGAAGTGCTCTGCCAATGCTCCTGCCATAGCAACTAATCCTCCATTAGCAACCAATTTGGCTACATTATAAAAAGCACCTTGCACTCCGATATATTTTGCCTGATCTTCTTTGTTCAATTCAGCCATATATACACCATCACAAGCAATATCGTGCGTTGCTCCACTAAAAGCAATCACTGCCATCGTAGAGATACTTATGGCGAAAAAGTAATCGAAAAACAAAGAAAAGGCTACTACTCCAAACAATACACCACTCAATAATTCTGTAATCAATACGAAGAATTTTTTCGTCCGATACATTTCAAGAAAAGGGCTCCACAAAAATTTCAGTGTCCAAGGCATCATAATCAGAGAAGTCCAGAATGCAATTTGCGTATCCGAAATTCCAAGATCCTTAAACATGAAAACAGAAACCAGATTAATAGCAATAAAGGGAAGTCCCATTGCAAAATAAGCAGTAGGTACCCAGCAAGCCGGGTTAATAGTTTTTCGTTGAGAAGCAGTTTTATTCTGTTGCATAAATCATAGTATATAGATGAAAAAAAACGTTTTTCTGACCCATCTATATATAATACAACTAAAAGGGGGAAACTACTAACGTCTCCCCCCTACTTTTTTTATTTTATTATCACTTCGTCTATAAAAAACCACGAAGGATGGCCTACACCATAATGCCAGGTCGGACATTCTTTCGTTCCGGTGACTTCTACTTTCACATAACGAGTTTTTATCGGTTCGGCTGATTCAGTCTTGACTCCACGGAATTTTACCTCACCCGTACGTTCTTCCGGTAAATCAATCGTTCTCCAATGCGTATAATGTTCACCGTCTTCAGCGTATGAATAAACCACCTTTAGAGGAAAAAGAATCCAGGCCCCTATTTGATGAAGAAAATCTGTTTCCACACTATGTATCTCTTTCGCTTCGCCCAAATCTATAACGAATGCGCCATCGGTTCCTTCCCAACCAATCCAGCTATCAACAAAGGTTGCTCCACCAAACAAACCGTCAACCAATGCGTTTTTTCCTAATGCCGCATATTTTCCCGTAGGAGGAATTAGATAAGTAACTTTTGCGCCCAAAGCCAAACTTTTTTCTTTTTGCGGCATGTAACGTTCCCTATACAATTTGCAATAGTCTACCGGTGAATTGGAACGTTCATTCAATGTAGGAACTTGAAACTCTTTCACGCGTTCCTCAAAAAGGTCTAACTTTTTATTGATATCTACCAAATCTTTTTCTGTCTCCGTTCGTGCTATTTCCAGTTCTGAATACTGAATTGGCAGGCGTGCCCGTTGAACTCGTTTTAAGAAATCTGGTTCTGCTGCAACAGCCTTTTCAGCCAAATCAAATAAATGATTATAACGACGCATCAAAGCAGGCTTTAGCATGCCATATTTATGTGATACGGGTGAATCATATATCCACAACCTCTGTCCACTACCAATTAATGCGCCTTCCATTATCTTTATGTACTGATAAAGATATGGCGCTGCTTCCCCATAATATCCATGCAGAAAATGTTGCATCAATGAGTCTACATTAACTTCTGGATTCCACATTAACTTTGACACTAAATAAGCGCGAAGTTCTGCAAAATCTCCTCCCCTGCTCCCTGCTATTTGAGAGAAATGCATGGTGGCATGATTCTTTTTGAAAAGACGGATATTGTCCTGTAAAATATGGAAATTAGGAAATGGAGCCAGATAATTATCAAAGTTAATACCGTAATCCCACACGAAAATATTATTGGTAATCTTAGACCATCCTTCCATGGCTTTCACAAACTCTTTTCCCGAAGCATTCTCCGTCAAAGTTACTTCACGGTCACAGTCAATATCACACAACATAATATTCACATTCGGCAAAGGTTTCACATGTTTCGGAGGATTCATCGTATATAGATAAGCCAATGTGGAAAATTCTTTATCCGGAAAACGGGCAGCCAACTTATTCAGAAAAGTGATGATACTTCCTGATAATGCTCCTTCATAATCATCAATTGCCTTACAAGCATCACACGTACAATTTGTATAATTACCATCATTCTGACTTACAGACATGATATGTTTATCTGGATTTGCTTTGAAAATAGAATCAACACGTTGAGCAACAATCTCAAAAACCTCCGGATTACTCAAACACCACTGACTGGCCTTTCCCGGGTGGCGTTTTCCTTTGAAGTAAGAATAATATTCCGGATGTTCTTTCCCATAAATGGATGAAGGCAGAAGCTTATCAAAAGTATGCACCCAATAACCGGCAGCAAACACTTCATTCGGTTCCTCTAAACGATTCCACCACTTATAAATAGAGTCTGTATGGATAGCATAACATTGTGTCTGACGATAACGAAAGCCCGGATTCTCGACTTTATTAATGAAGGGTAAGTTCACCGTTTTTGAAGGGGTAAGAGAATATTCATTCTCTCCCCAATAATCGATACCCAAATATTGCTCCAATAAAGTAACAACCCCATATACAACACCGTTTTCTTTACCAGATATTTTTAGAATACCATCTTGAGTAGAAATAGAGAATCCGTCCTCTGTTACTTCCGCCGAAGATTGACCACCAATGAGAATATCTCCTTTTCGAGGAGTTTTATCATTTTCAATAGGAAGTGCAACTCCCGAAATTTCAGTAAGAAAACGTTGTAAGAATTGCGCTGACGTCTTACTATTTGGCATCTTGTCCTGCACAATGATGCGAGCACTACTTTTGCCATCTTTTACGAGTGTTATTTGTGCTGAAACAGTACCACATACCACCAGCAAAACAGATAATAACCAATGTTTCATGTTTGTTAGAATTTAAGTTTATATGAGCATTTACTAGAAGTACAATTCAGGAGAATAAAGTTCTAATAAATTATGGATACTTTAACATATAAAAAAGAGGATATGCCTCTGCGACATATCCTCCTCTTTCAATGATTTATTAGCCTAAAACATTTTATTTATCAAATCGGATATTATGTTCCCACCTTTGAAGTGCACCATTAGATGTTGCATTGTGTCCGTTTCCTGTAGCATCTCTAAAGGAAGTGCCATCTCCTTCATCCATTGGCCAAAGGGCAATCAAATTAGGATTCTTAGGATTAACTTCAAAATACATATTGTTTGCGATCTCCGATTCTGTACGAGCTACTTTCCATAGGCGAACCTGACTCATAGCACAATTATTACGGAAATAGCTACCACTATCCACTATTTTCATAAAATCAAAGCGTACGCTTCCACCTTTCGGTGCAGGAGGATCAAAGAAGGTATCTTGTTTTCCATTCCTATAAATGGTAAGTGTTGTTCCATTATAAACGAAAGCCCAATGATACCAAGTGTTTGCTTCCAAATCACTGGCTGTTTGTTTTTGACCTCCCAAAGACTTTATCTGTAGATAATTGTAAGGCCTATTGGCATCTCCAAAACGGATATAGATTTCATGATCATTACTTCCGGAAGTGAAAATAGCCTGATTATTTATACTATAACCATCCATACGTACCCATGCTTCCAATGTCCATGCATCTACTGTAATTCCCCAATCCGTTTCAGGAAGTGTTGTTACATTTCCGGCATTACCACGTAATACAGGAACAGAAACATTCAAAGGCTTAGCTAATACATAAATAAATTTACTTTGAGCTTTTGATTTTACAATATTACCTTTTATAACATTTCCTAATGTAAGAGGAATGGCATAAGTAATACCATTAGTCACAAAATCATCCACATGAAGTCGATAATTAGCACTAATTTCACCTGCCGGAATTATCACTGTCGCATTCTTTGGAAGCATATCGGCTGGCAAGACTTCATATTCCGTACCGCTAGTTGCATTGTATTCAGCCAGTAATTCAGGAGAGAACTGGATTTCCACTTCCACATCTTCCATAACTTTTTGAGCTAAACGCACAACAACGTTAATGTCTGCACCATCATCCATGGTAACAGTAGTAGCATTGTTTGTACCAGCCGCATCTGTTATGTAAAGGCTGTTTGACTGTGCCTTGTATTCTGCATTCTCACATCCTATAAGAAAGAATGCTGACAATGCAATCATAAGACTTGATAAATAGATATATTTCATAATTTTCATTCTTATAAAATTCGTTTAATCATTATTCTTCGTTGGCAGCATTCATGCGATCATAGAAATTCCTATATATGTTTGTAATTCCCTGACGCAAGAAATAATATTCCGGTGAACCATCATAATCGCCCTTACCTTGTGCATAGTCAAAGCCTACACGATAAAGACCACATCCACCAATTAACTGGTCTATTTCATAAGGTTTTCCATTAACAGTATAAGTATTTTTATATACGTAGTTTGACATACCCAGGAATCCTCCTCCAGTATTAGCATACGATTCAAAATTCTCGGTAGCTATGGTTCTACGGACAATTTCATCCGGAGTAATAATCCCCTGTTGTATCCAATCATCCATATCACGCAACACGCCTGTCATTCTATAATCTGCCATTCCACCATAAGCTTGCAATACAAAATAGTCTACATAGTATGAAAGCCATTCTTTATCCATACCTGTTCGGATTCCAACCTCACCGTCAATCAAGAAAAGAAGGCGTTTCTCTGGCATAGGGCGATCTCCACGATCGCGGTTAGGATCCATAGCACCATGTCCAAACCAGTAGGAAAGTTCCTCGACAAAAATAGTTCTCTGTACTTTATTTGACCAAAGCGGACCAACTCCCATTCCACCACCAGGCTCATAATCCCAGTCATAACCATCATATCCACATTCAAGACAAGCTTTATAAATATCCTCTGCATAGGCTTTAATTGCAGGTCTCACCTTTTCCGGATCACTACTGGTTCCAGCTTCGTGATAAATTTCTTTATCTGGAAGGTCGTCGCCTATATTTTGAGAAAATAAGGTAACAACAACCTTTGTGCCTTTCACTTTTTGTACATATTCCATATCAGCCTTTCGCTCCGAAGTTAATTCAAATTTCGGATGCCCACCCCAGTTGGAAGCAATGGTTACAGAATCAGGTAGACCTCTCAAGCTATTTTCACCGGTAGGGGAAGTTCCTGTCCAATTGTCGAACCAAACGAACACTTGTGGAAGTCCCGGTGTTTCTTTCCACTTGCGCAAAGCAGCATAATACTCATCAGTTTTAATTGTTTGATTCAAATCAACATCATTAATAGATTCCACATCCGTACATCCAACGAAGAATATAGCGGCAAATGCAAATCCGAATGCATTTTTTATATGCTTTATATTCATATTCTATATTTTATCAGGTTAAAAATTAATTCTTTTTCGCCCACCACAAATCTGTAGCTCCGGTGTCCGGACCACCTAACATAGTTGCAATAGCTGCTTCTACATTGGCTGAGTTACTAGATTTTTCCGTTGTAGGATATGGTAAACGACGTACCATACGTTTACTATCAATATCACCGATATAACCAACAGAGCTTAGATTATCTCGCGCCGTAAACAATTCAGGATAACCAGTTCGGCGATAATCACACCACGCTTCGATTCCCAATGGATAGTTGGCAATCCATTTTTGAGTAATAATCTTCTGAAGTTTATTACTTCCGTTTTCCCATGCAACAGTAGGAACATCAGTAAATGAAATATTATTTTGAGAGTTCCATCGATCTGTATACCCTTGAGGAACAACTGTACTTGAAAGATAATCACCAATCTCTACGCCATATTGATTCATTGAAATTTGAATACCTTGTTCATAGTAACTCTTAGCTGCCGCTGTTCCACCTGCAATCCATCCTTGTAAAGCCGCTTCAGCTTTTAAGAAATAAGTCTCTGCCGCATAAAAAACTGGCATAGGAGAAGCATCTGTTACAGCTGGTTTAGAGTACCTTGCAGCACTACCTTCAACGCTTTTACTTGTATCTTTAATACCCATACGTACACCACGATACTCTCTATACGAAGTCGAAGTATTCATATATTTGCTGATACGTGGATCATTATATCCATTCATGTATGCAGAAAGTGTTGCATTGATAGCTAAATCACCCCAATCTGAAGCAATCCAAAATGGGTTATATGGCATAGATGGAAAAAAGGCATTATCATCATTAGATTCTATTACTCCGCCATCAATCGCTTCCGCCATCATTTGTTTGGCATATTCTGTATCTTCAGTATTAGAAGCGATACGTACGGCCATACGAAGTTTTAAAGAGTTAGCGTATTTGATCCATTTGCTAAAATCACCATTATATATGATATCATATTCGGCAACAGGTACCTCTTTTCCTTCATTTTCCTGAACAAATGCCGAAAGTACATTGATACTACGTGTCAAATCATCAAACATATTATGATAGAGTGTTTTCACATCGTCATATGCCACTTGGAATTCTCCTTTTCCCATTTCAGAGTAAGGGATAGGACCATAAATATCAGCTACACGAAGCATAACACCGACCCGCAGAATAGATGCCCACGCATAAATATATCCGGTACCTCCTGTAGATTCTTTTATTGTCTGGAAATTCGGATAAAACTCTGTAAACATATCTTTATAAGGAACATCTACCCAGTCAGCACTAGGATTGAATGTTCCAAAATTAGTACCATTCCAAGGAGCAGTTGTTGCAAAATACCCGCCATACTGCCCTACCATTTGTTCAGTGTGTTGACTGTTATTTTCCTGACAGGCATTCAATAAGCGAGTCATAGCCACAAACAACGTACCGACCCGTTCCGTCGGAGTCATATCTTCGGGATACACGTCTGTTGGATGTGTGTTTAATTCGTCAAAGTTTCCCGTACATGAAGCGAATAGCAGAGTAGTAGTGAAAGCTGCCACGCTTACAGTCTTAATTATATTGAATCTTTTCATCATTCGTTGCTTTATTAGAATTGTACTTTTATACTAAATCCCATGTTTCTCAAGCTAGGTTGCATGAAATAATCCACACCAGTATAGAATGTACTGGTAGATGACGCAACCAATTCAGGATCGAACGGTGCCTTACAATATATCATGCCCAGATTATTTCCGATTAAACCTAATGTTACATCAGCAATGTTATACAACCACTTTTTAGGGAGTGTATATTCAAGACTAACCTCCTGCAAACGAATATTGGTTGCTTCATATACATAGTGGTCACCTTCACCAGTACCAGCCGCTACTATGCCGAGATAATCCTTAGCGGATACATTTCTGTTATTGATGGTTACTCCTCCAGCCTGACGAAGTTGTGCGCTATATTCGGAAACACCACAACGATCAAGGAAAGCTTGTGTATTAGATACAACCAAACCACCAAAACGTCCGCTTAACAATATATTCAGACGTAAACCTTTATAAGTAAATGAGTTTCTCCATCCTAAATTAACCTTTGGAAGCAATGAACCGATTTTCTTATATTCGGTTTCCACCATACTTGGCAAACCTGTCTTGGCATCCAAATAGATATAACCATTATTATCGCGTTTAAAGTCACGGTTGATATACAGGTCTCCCATAGAACCACCTTCTGTCAGGCGTACTACCGGTGAAGTAGAGCCTCCTAATCTTGCTTTGTCTACATAAGGCATTTCAATCGGTTCTCCCGTAATTCTGTTTGTAACACCATCAGCCAATCTTTTAATTTTATTCTTATTATAAGTAAAAGTAAAATTACTGGACCAACCGAAATCACGCCACTCATTTTTATATCCTAAGGCCATCTCTATACCTTGGTTCTGTACACTACCTGCTTGGATGTTAACAGCCGTATACCCAGAACTTGCCGGAAGAGGCGCAGCGAATGTTTGGTTACGTGTATCAGAGTTGTAATAAGTAATATCAAAATTCAATGTATTCTTGAAGAAACGCATATTCAATCCCGCCTCATAAGATTTAGTAATTTCTGGTTTCAAATCAGAGTTTGGATACAAGGATTCTGCTTTATATTGGTCAAGCTGATCATCATAAACATAACGTACCTTTGTCAAATATGGATCATAGGCATTACCCACCGAAGTGAAAGAAAAACGTGCTTTTAAGAATGAGAACCATTCAGGCAAATCAATAACTTCACTCAAAATGCTTGAAAGACCAATAGAAGGATAGAAAAACGGTTTATTTCCTCTTTCTGAAAGAGCCAGAGAAGAATCCCAGTCAGCACGTCCGGTGAGACTTAAGTAGAGAAAACTTCTCCAGCCTATTTCCGCATTGGCAAAAACTGATTGTGTCTGACGCTTTAAACCATCAGCATTTACTTTATAATAACCACTGCGTGTAAGGTTTTCGATGGTAAAATGATTAGTTACATTGTTCAAGTCTCCATGTAAAGAAGTCAACTCCATACGAAGATCCTTAATAGAAGCACCCAAATTGGCCGTTACATTAAATTCATTGAACGTTTTATTGAAGTTCGCCAATACATCAGCATACACTTGTCTGTCTAGACGGTTTTCTTCTTTATATCGCCCTTTTGGACCAGCAAAATTACCGACCGTACCTGCGTGGAATTTTTCGGTGTATTTACTTTCGGTGTTATCGATGCTCACACGTCCTTGTACATTTAGCCCTTCAATGATATTATATTGTAGACTAGCAGCCAATTTATAACGTCTTCTATCGTTCTCACGATTCATACGATTCATAATCCAATAAGGATTTTGAGACGAAACACCGCCTAAATCACCATATGGCCAATACTGAGTATTTACACCCGACAAATCATCATAACGTTCGTATACAGCTACATCAGAAAAATCTTCGCCACGTGGGAACAAGTACAAAGAAGTAAGCGGGTTAAAATACTGCCCTTGCGATACCATATTCTTATCGTTTTGAATAATATAGTTAGCACTTGTATCCAAAATAAACTTATTATTCAAGAAGTTGGTAGTATTACGGAATGAGAAATTATATCTATCATAGTCATTATTGGGCATAATGCCTGTTGCATTAGTTGTGGCTACAGAGATATAGCTTTGACTCTTATCATTACCTGTAGAGAGAGAAAGTGCATTGGATACATTGCTTCCTGTATTAAAAAAATTTGCAGAATCGTATCTCTTATCAGTTTCTAATCCCCAGCTCATCATTTCACCTGTCATATTACCATAAGTGTTTTGAAACTTAGGCATCATCATAGGATCACTGAATGTGGTATTATTACTATAAGTCACGGTTGTCTTATCAGCACGTCCCTTCTTGGTAGTAATTAATACTACTCCATTAGCTCCTTCATATCCATACAATGCAGCTGCAGAAGGTCCTGTCAACAACGACATGCTCTCAATATCATCCGGATTAATGTCAGCTATTGATTCACTGCTCGGTTGTGTAGCCATAGCTCCATCACCCCCGGAAGAAGCACGATTATACATTGGAATACCATCAATCACATAGAGAGCGTTATTATTCTGCGTAATAGATTTAGCACCTCGCATTACAACCTTTACACCACCGCCTGGACCTGAAGCACTAGAATTAATCTGTACCCCTGCTGCTTTACCAGCCAGTGCTCCCATAAAGTTAGTACTCTTTACAGTTGTAAGTTCATCCCCTTTCACCTGTTGTACATTATACGTCAATGCTTTCTCTGACCGCTTGATACCCAATGCAGTAACAACTACTTCGTCCAATACTTGCGTATCTTCTCCTAGGGTAACTTTCAAGGGTTGTGCGTTGGTAAGTGTGATTGCTTGGGAGAAAATCAGTTTCATATACTTTCCCTAAATTCAATTCTTGTTTGATAAATAGATTAGATGTTCTATTTTTAAGATGTCAGACTAAATACAATTAAGTAAATTCAATGAATGAGAGAAAAAGTTAGTAAGATTGCGCATGAATATGCAGTAATCAACTTGTTTTTATTCATATATGCGGTATGAATATTCGATAAAAGACGTTTTTTCAGGAATGTTCTACACCGAGAATCATTTCGTTTCTCGGTGTGGAACATTTTGATTCTTTAAATGGAACCTAACAAATCATTTAAAGAATAATAATAACTTGCTTTATAGTAGTTGTTTTCTTCTAGTTAGTGCCGATAATACAAAGAACGGAATCTTTTCATTTGATTAATATTATCAATATTAGATATTATTCTATCACTACGCGGGCGATAAAAAGAATAAATTGCAATAATATCATCCTTTTTTTATTTGAATTACGTTTGGCTAAAGTGGAAATCCCTGCGGTTTTCGAAACACTCCTGATAACAAGATGCATATTCTAAATTATAGGTAATCTGAATATGCGTTTTTTAATATTATACTCACTTTTATCCTATATCAATTATTGGTCCATTTTTCATTGTACATACAATTTGCATGCAAATGTATTAATCTAGAGATTAAAGTTAGTCAATAATTGAGCATTCCTTATTCTTTCCTCTTTTTCAAAGTATGCTAAATAGTGCTCGGTTACAGATAAGTTAGAGTGTCCCAAGCTTTCAGAAATATATGAGGTTTTCGCACCTCCACGTTTTAATACTGTAGCAAAAGAATGCCTTGCCGTGTAAGTCGTCAACTGAAAAATTCCAATGTCTTGGGCTATTTTTTTAAGTCTTCTGTTACATTTGGTTATAATACGCCGTACCAATCTAATCTTTTCAAAGGCATCTTCAGTTCCTCTAGCATATTTAAAAATATACGTTTGCGGGCTTAATCTTGGATTACCCCATTTTTGAATAATATTCCACATTTCAGGAGTAATGATTGCATGTATCTCTTTGTTATGTTTGGTAGTTCGAGATGTCTTAGAGCGTACAAAGCATATTTCTCCATCCATAATATTTGAATACTGAAGAAATAATAAATCCATAAAATTAATACCATTACATAAATAAGAAAACACCCAGAGATCCCTAAATTCTTCTATATCTTTTGTTTCACATTGATAGGACATTACTTTTTTTATTTCAGAAAGAGTAAGTGCTAATTTACGTCCACACCCTTCAGGAATTTCATATTTATTCTTTCCAAAAGGAAAAGATGATTCTTTTATGATACCATCATGTACAGCACGATTTAAGACACACTTTAAAGCTCGGAAATAAATACTTATGCTTGAATAGCTTTTACCTTCTGATATCCAAAATTTTTCACAACGTTTAAGCCAATCAATTGTAATGTTTTCCAAAGGTATAGTGGAACCTCCGAAATCTTCTAAACTTTTTAAAGCACTTTGATAATTTAGGTACGTGTTTGCTTGTTCATAGGCTTCCAGTTCTTTCATTTTTAAGCGAAAAGCACTGCGCAAAGTCATATCATTCATCTGCCTTCCTAACCTGACGCTTAATGTTTCAATACTAAATTCTCCTTTTGTTATCAGTTCATTAACTTGTTGCTTAATAGTTGAAAAACTACTCTCTATATCTGATCGAATTTCTGCCAATAACCGGCTTTTTACTTTTAATAACCTTGCCCAATCTTCTTTTGACAATTCCTTCCCAGTTGAGTAATATTTTTGCTTTCTTCTATATACCACTTGAACTTTAACAGGAAATTGTCCACTCTTTTTTGCTCTTCTGGTATCTAATATGGTTAAAACCGAAATTCCATCTTTTGAATATTTGAACATAAAATGAATATTTATCATTACTGTCCCGTAAAAGTGGATAAATAGTTCTTTGAAATAATTGAAATATAGTCTATTAGATACTACTTTTTAGGCGCGACGATTTGAAATCATACCTTTGAGGTCAATTAAGGTGACCTCAAATGAACCAAGATAAATATGTTTTCGCTCAGTTAGTAGAATTCTTGAACAATGATAAGTTCAGAAGACTTGTAGACAAGTATGATGGCAATCGTTATGTGAAACATTTCACTTGCTGGAGTCAGTTACTTGCAATGATGTTCGGTCAACTCAGTAATCGTGAAAGTCTTCGTGACTTGATTGTAGCTTTGGAAGCACATCAAGGAAAGCGTTATCATTTGGGATTGGGTCGTGAGCCCATTGCCAAAACTACGCTTGCATCTGCCAATCAGAATCGGGATTACAGAATCTTCGAAGATTTTGCTTTCTATATGATGAAGGAAGCATGTGAAAAACGATCGACTCACATCTTGGATATTCCAGGAAGGAAGTATGCGTTTGATTCCACTACGATTCCTTTATGTTTGGCTACATTCCCTTGGGCGAAGTTCCGTAAGAAAAAAGGTGGAGTTAAGGCTCATGTCCTTTATGACATAGAAGCACAACTTCCAGCCTTTTATACAGTAACTACAGCATCCAGGCATGATTCAACAGAAATGTCCGCAATTAATTATGAGCCAAATGCTTATTATATATTTGACAGAGCGTATGACTCGTTTAAAGAACTTTATCGGATTCATCTTACAGGTTCTTTCTTTGTAGTCAGAGCGAAGTCTAATCTGAAATGCAAGTTCTGTAAATGGAAGCGTAGAATGCCGAAGAATATCCTTTCAGATGCGGAAGTGAAACTGATAGGGTACACTTCTGAAAAGAAGTATCCTGAATCATTCAGAGTCATCCGTTTCTATGATAAAGAGGATGATCGTGAATTCACATTCCTGACGAATGCCAAACACATATCTGCACTTGATATTGCCAATCTTTATAAGAAAAGATGGTTCGTGGAACTTTTCTTCAAATGGCTGAAACAACACCTTAAGATAAAAAGGTTCTGGGGTACTACCGAGAATGCGGTTCGAATACAGATTAGTGTTGCTATCATCACCTATTGTTTAGTAGCTATTGTACAATATGATATGCAACTGAATCGTTCAACTTATGAGGTCTTGCAGATTCTTAGCATCTCATTAACAGATAAAACGCCTTTACAAGAGCTGTTTAATAAGACTAATTTCAATGATGTCAAAGAACAATTTAATCCCCTTATTCCGGGATTATTTGATTAATTAATAACTCGTCCCGATTTTAACGGGACACTAGTGAATATTTATATCTATACAATAGGTAAAGCATACATATATTGTATGCAAAATGTATGCAAATGTAATAAATCAGTCTGATTTTAATAAGTACATAAGATTCTATTTATCAAATATTTGAGTATTTATTTTTCAAATAAGAATCTACCTATTCTATTTTTTTGATAAAAAAAATCTTATCTTCGTTTAGTAAGGTTACAACATAAAATGTATTACTATTGAATAAGCGCTTATGGAATTTATTTTAAGTGTAACCTTTAAATTTATTAATTATGAGAAACAGAGATACATGAAACCTTTGTGTGAAAACGGTAATCACATTTACCGCTTCTAATTACAAACTCTCTAAAAACTATTTCTAATTAAAAAGAATAAGATGAAAGAAATTATAAAACACAAGTTCTCACACTTGTTATTCTTCCTTTTGTTGGTTTCGTGTTTTGCTTCAGCTTATGGGCAAGAACGAACGATCACTCTTAATCTATCGAAAGTACCCTTGAACACTGCTTTGAAAGAAATTGAGAAACAAACTTCAATGTCAGTAGTCTATAACACAAATGATGTCGATATAAATCGTGTCATATCTATCAAGGTAACAAAAGAATCTTTGAATAATGTAATGAATCAGTTATTCAGAGGAGTTAATGTCAGTTTTTCAATAGTAGATAATCATATTGTACTTTCTGCGAAGAGTAATAAAGAAGAGCAGCAGAAAAAAACACCAATTACTGCAAGTGGTACTGTTACTGATTCAAAAGGAGAACCATTGATTGGAGTTAGTATTTTGATAAAAGGAACTTCAAATGGTACTATCACTGATATGGATGGAAATTTCAAAATACAAGCAGCTAAAGGTGATGTACTTGAAGTATCCTATATCGGTTATGCCTCCCAAGCAATCACGTTGACCAATGCCCAGCCATTGAAAATAACAATGGGGGAAGATACACAAAAATTGGATGAAGTTGTTGTTACTGCTTTGGGTATCAAACGTTCTGAAAAAGCACTTAGCTATAATGTGCAGAAAGTTAACAATGATGCTTTAACTTCCGTAAAGGATGCTAACTTCGTCAATAGTCTAAACGGAAAAGTGGCTGGTGTGAATATACAACGCAGTGCTTCCGGTGTAGGAGGTAGTACTCGTGTTACAATGCGTGGTAACAAATCTATTAGCGGAGATAACAATGTTCTATATGTAGTTGATGGTGTACCAATTGGTAATCAAGCTGACAGAACTGGCGACGGAACAGGATTCGGAAGCGGCAGAACTTCAGGTGAAGGTATCGCCAATTTCAATCCGGATGATATTGAAAGTGTGTCAGTATTGACTGGACCGTCTGCTGCAGCATTGTATGGAGCAAGTGCAGCAAATGGAGTAATCTTAATCAATACGAAGAAAGGCGAAGCTGGAAAAATGCGTATAGATGTATCTTCTTCAGTAGAGTTTATGACACCGCTCACAATGCCTAAATTCCAAAATAGATATGGAATATCAGGAAACTATTATTCGTGGGGAGATAAACTGGAAAATCAATCATCGTATGATCCTAAAGACTTCTTTGAATTAGGGGCAACCTTTAATAATTCATTTAATCTTTCAACCGGAAACGATAAGAATCAGACTTATTTTTCGATTGCTGCTGTAAATTCTGATGGTATTGTCCCCAATAACAAGTACCACCGTTACAATGTGACATTGAGAAATACTGCTAAATTCTTGAATGATAAGTTGACATTAGATGCATCTGCAAGTTATATACGTGAGTATTATAACAATATGATTTCTTATGGAACTTATTTTAATCCAATTGTTGGCGCATACTTATATCCGCGCGGTGAAGATTTTGAGAAAGAGAAGTATTTTGAACGCTATAATAGTGAACTCGGATATTCTCAACAGCAATGGGGTCCCGGAGATTTTGGCATGGATATACAAAATCCATATTGGATTGCCTATCGTAACATTCGTCCGGAAGTAAAAGACCGTTATATGTTATATGCCTCTTTAAAGTACGATATTACCAACTATTTGAATGTGGCAGGTCGTGTACGTTTAGATAATACATATACTGAAAAGGAAGATAAACGTTATGCATCTACCATAAACACATATGCTAGTACAAACGGACGCTATACATACTCTAACGAGACGTTTCGACAGAAATATGCAGATATAATGGTAAACTTCGATAAACAGTTTGCTGAAATCTATCATGCTACGATCAATGCAGGAACTTCTTTCGAAGAATATGATACAAAAGGACGTGGATATGGAGGGCAGTTGCTATTAGTACCGAATAAATTTGTATATAGCAATATAGACCCGACGCAGAGCACCGCAAGTCAAACCGGTGGAGACAGCCGCAGGAGAAATTTTGCTGTATTTGCTTCTGCTGAGTTATCATGGAATTCGGCCTTATACCTAACCTTGACAGGGAGAGCCGATAAGCCTTCTCAATTGGTAAACAGTGATGATCCGTGGATTTTCTATCCTTCAGTTGGTTTGTCTGCCATCGTTACTGAACTGTTACCCAATAATATTAAAGAAAAATTAGAGCCAACTTTAGGTTTCCTGAAAGTCAGAGCTTCCTATACAGAGGTAGGTTCGCCGATCCCCTATACAGGGTTAACTCCTGGAACTCTCACTCACGAACTTGAAGGAGGAACCTTTAAACCTTTTAAATATTATCCGATTTCCAATCTGAAAGCTGAAAGAACTCGTTCTTATGAAGTAGGTCTTGATTCCAAATGGTTTAATAATACAATAACTTTCGGAGTTACGTATTATCATTCAAATACATATAATCAGTTACTGAAAGCTACATTGGGTAGTAATTTTGAATATATGTTTGTACAAGCCGGTAATGTTCAGAATAGAGGACTTGAATTAAGTTTAGGATTTGACAAGAAATTTGGTAATTTTAATTATAGTACAACGTTCACTGCAACGACAAATAAAAATAAAATTATCCAATTGGCACGCGATGTCTTGAATCCGGTAACAAATACCTTGATAGATTTAACGGATATTCAGGTTGGGCGTTTCCGTTTGAGAGAAGGAGGAGAAATTGGTACTGTATATGCAAATGAATGGCTAAAAAGAGATGGTGATAATTATATAGACTATCAGCCAGGTCAGGCATTAACTACAGAAACCACCTCACCCTACAAGCTAGGTAGCGTGAACCCTAAATGGAATTTGGGATGGCAGCATGGATTTAGTTACAAAGGATTTAATCTTAACTTGTTGTTCACAGCTCGTATTGGAGGAATCGTAATATCTAAAACACAAGCTATGTTAGACAGATATGGAGTATCTGAAGCATCAGCAGATGCACGTGATGCAGGTGGTGTATCATTAGGATATTTCAAAGTTGATCCAAAAACTTATTATGATGCAGTTTCTAATTTGGATGCCTACTATACATACTCAGCAACTAATGTGAGATTGCAGGAAGCCAGACTAACTTATACTTTCCCCAATAAATGGTTTAAAGGAACTGTTAATAATTTGAGCTTGTCAGTATACGGTACTAATTTATGGATGATATACAATAAGGCCCCTTATGATCCTGAACTAACAGCTTCCACTGGTACTTTTGGTCAAGGATACGATTACTTTATGTTACCCAGCCAGTCTACTTATGGATTGAGTTTGAAATTTGGATTCTAAAATAAATAAAGGAATTGAATATGAAAAAATATATAATTCTGCTTTTGGCACTTTGTTCTATGTCAGCTTGTGATTATGAAGCTGTCAATACCAATCCTTACGGTGTCTCCGATGGGGCATTAGGTCCTCTT
>OGOD01001192.1_pt1 | contig 17499 bp, 14 predicted proteins | sample 1573631 | NCBI WGS metagenome assembly OGOD01 (sample SAMEA2581895, study PRJEB24529) | metagenome | biome: Human gut stool | place: China | collected 2011
CAGCCATGTCAAGCAGATGCCCTGCAATCCCATTACAGCGGTACTCCTCCTCCGTATAAACCGCACAGATATTAGGTGTGAGGTCTTTCCTGTCATGGAAATCATTCTCAATCACACCCAGACCACCCACGATTTCTTCTCCATCCATGCAAAGATACCAGCCGTATTCAGTTTCGCTTTTAATATACGCTTCCATACATTCAAGATATGCCTGTTTTGGAACATACCACTTGCTGTGGAACCACTCTGACGCATAATTCTTTAACTGTGGTCTTTCTCTTAATGTTATATAAATAAGCATAAAATCCCCCCCTTTACTGCTCTCAATAAGTAACCGCTAAACTCCAGACAGAAAATCTTCTAAATCATCACAGTGTTTTCTCACTGAACTCACTCAGCTAAGTCATTCTACTTGCTTTTTCTCATTTTCCATATTCTCTTTATCACCCTGATTATGATTGGTTGTCGGTCCGTTATTACTTCCATTATTTCTGTTATTGCTTCCGATTACCTGATGCTTTTTAGGTGAAAAGAACACCCCGAACAATGCTCCTGTCAGAAACAGAACCATTCCTGCAAGTATGATCTCCCGCCCAGTGTACTTTCCTTCATTGATATTATTCATCAATGCCTCGTATTTTTTCCTCATATTATTTTTCTCCATTCTTCATAAAACTTTAATAATGATATTTCTCCATTCATCCGCCTTATCCCTCCTTCTCCGGCAGAAATGTCACCAACAAGAAAATAATTCCGAATACCACAATGCTTCCCGCCATAATCGCCACCATCTGACCTGTACTTACCACATGACCATGAAACTGCGGATTACAGTCAAGCGTATCCCTGATTGCAGTAATCATCTCAGCAGGCAGCTTCTCGTTTTCCATCTCCGCAAAAATTCCGTGAAGCATGTGATTTTTTAACAGAGAGGTTCCGTATGTACTCGGAAGATATGACAAACCTTTCTGTAAACCAGCACCGAAATTCGAGATTGGCATATATGCACCGCACACAAATCCATAGCCGGAACTGACAATCGTTCCGACCGCCGACAGCTGTCCCTGTGTGGTAAGCGGATAGCTGACAATACTAGAAAGCGTACTGCCGAACAGCACAAGCAGTATTTCATCCAAAATCACCCACAGCACATCCGAGGTGCTCATGTACCAGCCCATTTTATATACATATCCAAGACAAAGTACCAACGCAAGCCCATTTACCATGAGTGAATTGGCTACAGTGGACAAGAAATATCCAAGATACAGCTTACATCTGCTTATCGGGGACACGTTGAAATCCTTGCGCGTTCCATTTGCCCGATCCTGCACCATCGTAAGATTCACACAGAATGTCACCGTCACGCAGCTTACCGCTAAAAGTGCTGCCACAAGCTGTGTCGCCACGGTTCCGTCTATCAGCTTATCAGAAATTGTAAGCTTATCTGAAATTGCCGATACAAAGGAATCCCTATACACCTTGGCTAAAAAAGTTGCATACAGAACAATAAGAATTGCCGGTGTAATAAGTGAAGAAAATAACATCCCCTTATCCTTAAAATATAATTTTCTGTTTCTTTGTATAAGTGCCAATACAGCCTTCATCAATTCTCACCTCCAAGCCTTTTTCCTGTTACCGCAAGAAACACATCGTCCATTCCGCCCTTTGTCACCTCGTAATCATGAAACAATTCCTGATGTGCTACGATAAGTTCAGTAGCCTCCGATGTATTTTTTACCCTGACACGATAGCCATCCCTGATTTCCTCGTATTCAATGCCAAGTGACTTTATCTGAGCTTCAGTCACTCCATAGATGGACATCGTATCCTGCACATACTTATTTTTTAATTCAAAAGGAGTTCCCTCCGCTGCAATGCTTCCCTTATCGAGAATAACCACATAGTCGGCATTTGCCGCCTCCTCCATATAGTGGGTGGTGAGAAATACGGTGAGCTTTTCATCGGTACGAAGCTTATCAATCACGTTCCATATCAGCAGTCTCGTCTGTGGGTCCAAACCTGTCGTGGGTTCATCAAGAATCAACACCTCCGGTCTATGTAACAGTGCCCTTGCAATATCTATCCTTCTTCTCTGTCCTCCTGAAAGCTTTCCAACAGTTCTATTAAGATAATCTCCAAAATCCAGTATATCGACAAGCTCCTTAAGTCTCTCCTCAAAAGCTTTCCCTGTTATCCCATAAAGTGCTGCCCTGCTTTTCAGATTTTCCCGGACTGTAAGCGGCTTATCAAGCACACTGTCCTGAAACACGACGCCAAGTGTTCTCCCTACCTTCTTGCCTGTTTTCTCTATATCATTTTCATTAATCTGCACCGTACCGCTGTCCTTTTTTAACTGCCCGCAAATGATAGAAATTGTCGTACTTTTTCCGGCTCCGTTCACACCCAAAAAAGCAAACAGCTCTCCCTTTTTTACCTGAAAGCTCAAATCATTTACCGCCTTCACCTCGCCAAAGCTTTTATGCAGATGGCTGATTTTAATAATATTATTTTCCATTTTTCTCCCCCTTTATTTTTCTTAACTCACTAAGCTTCCTGTTCATGCTATCAGCAGCTATTAGGTCATTCATGTATACAACCAGATTCACAATAAAATACACTCCGATAATAAGCCCTTCCATAAAAACAACCATTTCAGGCTTTTCAAAGTAAAACCATCCGAAGGCTCTTCCAAGTCCAAGCACCGCAATATTTACATATACAAAATATATTATCTGACGCACAATCATTCCTTTTTTGGATAATTCCTTCTCATTCTTAGTCGGAGACATGAGAATCGGTACCGCACAGACTGCGGAGACTATTATAATCTGCCATAGAATTCTTACGCTTATTTGTGCGTCCAAGCCCCATAATGCAGAAATATAGATTGCCGACGCAAACAATACGCATACTGTAATTTTAGAAAAAATATTTGCAAGATTTTTTACTTTTTCAAACACTGCTTAAACCTCCTACAATCCCAAGCGTTCCTTCAGAACCGGTACATACTGCCTTGAAATAATCACTTTTTCCTTATTTTCCAACAGGGCTTCAAATCTGCCTCCGAACGCAGGTGACAAATGCTTTATTTTATTCAGATTTAAAATCATGGACTTGGAAGCCCTCATAAACGGAAATGACACAAGCTGTTCTTCGAGCTGATACAGCTTTTCCCTGACCTCATAGACATCCCTCTCACAGTACGCAAAAACCTTGTTGTCCGTTGCCTCAAAATAATACACATCCGACGCTTCCAAAGGGCATATCCCATTTTCATCATAGCCTGTAAGCTTCCTGTCTCCATGTTCCAATCTGTATACAAGCTGTTTCATTTCATCTGTCAGCGTATGGCATCTGAATATTATCTCCTCCTCTTCGCCGGGAGACGGGGCGATTATCGTTATTTTCAATTTAAGCTCCATTTCTTCACAAAAGAATATACTTTCTCAGACCACTGCCGCACATCCAGATTTTCATGACTTAAACATAATGTCCTATCTACCAAATTTTCCGGTATTACCCTTATAAGCTGTGCCTTGTATTCAGACGGAACGATTATTATATGTACATAATCTGCCAGCTTTACCTCGCCTTTTACTTTTTTTCCTGCATTCACTGCCGCTGACAATGAACCACGCTGAAAAACAGAAATCGCATTTTCGAGTTGGCTCTGAACAGTTACCATATATTTTATTCTGATTATTTTATATACGATTTTCTGGTATATGTCTACCTATTATCATGTGAAATGCAAAAACAGACGTGTAAGATGTATGAGTGTAATCAAATTAAAGCGGACATTCGCAATCCGCTTTCGCTACTTGCTCATGAACGCAGTCGCTTTGCGAACTGTCAGTGGGAGCTTTCAGGTCAAAGTACAAGTCAGCAAAAAATCAACCACCCCAAAACATTAAAAAGTTTGGAAGTGGTTGATTTTTACTTTGCAGCCATTATGTATGAAATTACCACTTTTCAGCAAGATTCTTTATGTCATAAAACTGAATCCATACCTTGCCCCTTCTAAATTCATAGAAGAATGCGCCCTTGCCGTAATTGATAAACTCATCTCCGTTAATTACATTTGTCTTATTGTCATTTGTACGAACTGCAATTATGGAAGTCATTCCATCATAATCCTCCGGTTTTTCACAAAGACCTGCTATAACTCCTGCCTTACCTGTCTTTGTCTGCGTTCTGGCATTAGTATAATAACAGTAGCCCTCTGCATCCGCAGTACTTCTGTTGATACCTGCAAGCTGTCCTGCATACTCTCGTCCGCCGTATACATATACATTGGTCAGGGAAGCCTTCTCGATAAGAGCATAGTTGTTCTCACCGATTATACCACCTGCTACAGACTCACTTCTTATTTCAGTATCGGAAATAGTTACCCCGCTGATTCCGCGCACATCTGCATCACTTCCACTAGCTGCGTCAATTCCTGCAAAGCCTCCTGCGCTCATGTATGCCACGTTGTCAGAGCTTACAAGATATTCATTTCCTATTCTGCTGCCTTCAACAGTACTGTCGCTTATCATACCCTGATTCATACCGGCATAACCGCCAATGTAGAGCCTATGACTTGTATTTATGTCATATCCGGACTTAACGGATACTGTAGCAGAAGTCATGCTGCTGTTCGTGATTGTACCGTTATTATCATTCTTTCCGGCAAAGCCTCCGATGTAATTGCTATCGGATACCGCAGCAGTATCATTCCAGATAACATTTGTATCGCTTATACGGCACTCTGTGATGGTTCCCTCGTTGATACCGACAAGTCCTCCAAAATATGCTGCATTACTTGTTATTGTATTTCTTGTGACTCCGTCATCAGTGCTTACCCCCTCAATAAAGCAGCCCTTTATAATGCCCTTATTTACACCGGCAATCACACCAAAGCTGGTCTCCTCTGTCTTTACACTGTCCACACTGTTATTTACGTTTCCTACAATTCCAAGCTCACGAATCTCGCCATGATTTTCTCCGAATAACGGTGCAGCTGCACGTTTTAGCGTAAGCTTATGATTATTACCCAGAAGTACATAACCATCATCAAATATCTCAAATAACGGCTCTGAAAGCTCATTGATTGTGATATCATTGCTAATCGAAATACCTGTATACCTTGAATCAGACTTTATGTATTCAATAGCAAGCTCTAACTCCTTCTCGCTTGATACACATATCTGATAGCCATCAAAGCCATCCGTGGTTACAAGCGGCATCCAGTTGGCTGTCACGAAGTCTATGTTGAAATTAAGTGTCGATACCTTGGTGTTATCGCGAAGCACTACATCATAATATCCATAAGTACTCTTAGGTATCTTCTTTGTCCAGTACGAGAATACATATCCTTCTCTTACCGGCACTGCTATCTGTGCGAGTGTTATATCTTCACTGCCCGCAGCAGGATAATAATAAATATACGTTTCCGGTGAGCCATCGTACAGTGTTGCAGAGAATACAAGCTTATCCTCACTCCATACAGCTTTAAACCTTAGATTTCCCTGAGCATCTCCTGTAACATGGACAAGTCCGTTAGCGAGGATTTTAACCTCTGCCGGCATAGCTCCATCGCCTGCCCACTCCCATCTTACGAATGACATATCATCGCATTTTGGTGCAGATATGTTAAAATCCAAGCCTGTGCGGTACTGTGATGGATTGTTAAGACTCTGTGCTCCATCAAGTACAAGGTCGTAGGTGATAGTGTAGGTCACAGGCTCCCAGAGAAGCTTGTAGGTCACATCCTTAGCACCTATCGTAATATTATTTCCATCAACCAGCTTCTTAGAAGGGTCGCTTGCATCATACCAGCCCTTGGCTGCATAGCCCGTCCTCTTAACCTGACTAAGAACCGGTATCTGCAATGTTTTTCCATAATAGAAATCACCTGACTGTGCATAGTTGGAGGTTACAGCTGTTCCGCCGGACAAATCATAGCCTAAATGACTCTTTATAAGTCTGTAATCATAATATATTACAGTACTTCCATCGCCGGCAATCTCCACAGTCTGTACAAGAGGCTTGATATAGCCCTCTGCCACCTGTGATGCATACTCATCTGAAACCTCGCATGACTCCTGAACTATCGAGCCGGCTTTAGCTGTCCTGTTCTGACTATACATAAGCGTATATGCACCGTCCACATTCATCCTGCGATATTCCACACTGTAGAATACATCCTGTGCCTCATAGTCAGCCGTGAAGGTCACATCATTAGCAGGCATAGTATCAGTAAGATTCTTCCATGCTCCTGTATAGCCCGGTCTGTTAAGCCCCGGTGCAGTAATGGTCTGACCATACTTTACTTTTCCGGCTGAATAATCTGTTCCTGTCAGTTCTCCTTCGCCTGCATCCCATGTAATTGTGTATTCCGCTCTCTCATACCGGTACTCACATACCGCACTTCCGTCATCAAGAACAGTCACACTCTTAACCTCCGGTGTCTTAAAGCCTGCAAATACCTCTGGTGCAGGTGTTATAGCTGTACCTGTCTTTCCATATATAACCGCTGTCGCTTCCGGTATCTCATTGTAGGTTCCGTCAAGCTTCTGCATGTAATACTTGACGGTAACAGCCCTCCTATCTGTCTCCCTGTACTTCGCTGTCAGAGTTACATCATGTTCCGGCATATACTCCGGTATCTCATAATCCCATCCGGCAAACTCATATCCGTTCTTAGAAGGTGCGGAAGGAATATTCCCCATCAAACCAATTCCGGATAACTGCGTCCATACAATATCAGCCTCGTCATTATCAAGCTTCACGGTAAATGTATGCGGAATTCTATTGTACACAACTTCAACCACCGTATAACCTTTATAAGCAGAATATACATTATTAAAGCTATCATAAGCTTCACCAGGGGCAGGTTCCGTGACAACATCCACACCTATCTTCTTCTGGTTGATATCCTGTGCTGTTACGTCCTTGAACTCATAGGCCACAGCATCGGTAGTACCTTCATATTCACCAAACTTCAGAGTGTAATAGCTTTTATATCCGTTTCCGCCGGAAAATTCTACCTTGTGGACAACTATGTATGGTGTCATGCCTTCCGGCACATCAACTAACGCCCATTGTCCATACAATGACATTTCCAATGTGCCATAATAACTATTAGTTGTGACATCTTCAAACTCTACATCCGACAGGCTCGTTCCCGGCATATACATCTTTCCGCTGCCATCCCGCCTGGTGTTCCAGCCTGCGAATTTATAATACTTAATGATATTTCCATTCTCATCCTTCACAGGATCAAGCAAAAACAACTCACCCATAAGCTTGTCTGTGTCGTTGTAGGAATATGTCTGTGTCGCAAAATCAGCGTTTGAAAGTCTGTAAAATACAGTATACTCATCCTTCTCCCACACAGCAGTGTAATGAGCATCACTATGATTGATAGTTGCATTATTTCCATTAAATACACCTATATCATCTCTCCAGCCGACAAGCTTCATGTGGTCATCTGTTGTCTTGCCTATATCCGGCAGTCCATAAGTCTCACCATCTTTGACATACAGTGTCTTATAAGGCATATCATCCCTGCCATAGTCGTATGTCACCGTGAAACAATCAGCCGGCTTAATATTATAGTAGAGAGCAAATACTGTGCTTCCATCTGCCTTTATCGTTCCGGTGAGAACATTCTGTAAGTTATTCTCATCAAACGCATATCCGGCAATGCCGTATAATGAAGCATCTATTACAACATCCTCATTGGTTGTCCCATATCCAATCGATTTATCATACAATGCATACTCTTTAGTCGCTGTATCAGAGTTCTCTGTATCCGTACCGTCACTATTCCCATCTGCAGCCTTCTCTACATAGCGCTCAACTGTACACTGGGTGTTGGTGCCATTCTCCCACTGTGCCACGAGCGTATGTGCATCCGGATTATTTATCACTGTATCCGCTGTCACATAATTTCCTAAAGCGTCATTCTCCACAGTCCAGCCTGCAAAGCTATAACCCTGACTCCTTCTCCCAGTTTTCAAATGTATATCCGCGCATGAAGTAAGTCGGAACATATATAGTCTCTCTGTAGCGGTATCTGATTACCACATCAGGGTTGTCACTGTCTTTAAGCTCACCCATGCTGTAGGTTACGGAATGAATCTGTCTCTTGTAGTAGATATCAACAACAGTTGAACCGTCCGGTGCAACCGACATGCTGGAGGTTGTTAAAGACCAGTCAATCTCAAAGCCCTCCGGCACTATCTGATTATCTCTTACAAGCTCCTCAGCCTTCAGCACATCATCCGTATAGATATAGTCCCTGCGGGTCTTTTTTCCACTGGTTTCATCCACCTCATATACATTATACTGCTTAGTCGTCTCAGTAAGCTCATACTGTGTACTAAGTGACTCGTAGTAGTGTCTTACAGTATATACATTCGGTATCGGAATCCACTTCGCATAGAGTGTCACATCATGTGCAGGCATGGTTGAAGGTATCGCTTCTGCTCTTGTACAAGCCTTGTCACTGTACCAGCCGCCGAATGCGTAGCCTACCTTTGTCGGGTTCTCAACCTCCTCTACTTCCTTGCCTATTCCATATACCTTAGTCTTGATTGTGGTGCCGCCCTTTGTATCAAATGCAAGGCAGTAGCCTGCATCCGGGTCAACCCATGTGATATTGAAGGTCTGGCTTATCGTCTTAGAAGCATAGGTAAGATCCGGCTGCTTCCATATGATTGTCATTGTTCCCTCATATGAGCCCACGCCCTCCTCAGGCACCACTGTGATTGTATTGTCAACCGGGTTATATTTAAAATGCGGGTCAGACATCTCAACAAAGAATCTCTCCTCGTCATCATATTCCGACGTAGCAGCATTTAAGCCTGCCCTCTTATTGCCATCATAGGTAAGACAGCCCTCCCCGCCTTCCTTTAAATCCATATATCTCATGCGGAATATCTCTGAAGGAACCTCCATGGTTCTTGTACGAACCATATCAAAGCTTAGAGGAATGCTGTACTTAATCTCTGCTCCATCATCATTCTCTTCAGTCCATTTTCCTTCCTCATCATAGACAAAATCGAGCACATTCTCGCGTTCACCCACATGCCATATCGGCCATTCGTTGCTGTATATCGAAGGGTTGAAGGAGAAGGTTCCGTTCATAACCTCCATGGCAAGATTTACCTCAAGGTACGCTCCGATTTCCATAAGAACAGCACCCGTCGCCGAGCTCTCTATATCCTTGCCCTTCTCCCACGACATGCAGTAATAGAAATATCCCCACAATCTTGCATACGCACCAGCCTCAAGCTGTAGTCCTATACCGGCAAGCTTCGTGCTGAACAAACCAAATAATACTTTAGCCCTCACACCTGCCCGGATACCCAAAGTTCCCATCGCATAGAAATCAAACTGGAAATACTCCGTGGACAAATCAACTGTCTCAGAGCTGCTCTGATTTCTGTGGAACAGCATCATTGTGAAGGTATGTCTCTGTGATTTCTCATACTGGAAGCTCATACCTATTGCCACACTCATGTTGGCGGATACAACAAACTTGACATCAATGCTGTATGCCGTCACATAGAATGGATCTAATGAACCTTCCGCAGCAAATATAGGTGCTTCTATAAGGTCAATCCACTTATCATTTGCCGCAGAGATAACCCTCTCATATTTTTCAAGAAGTCCGCCTGATGCCGTGCCTGCCGACTCGTCATCATCTTCGTCTCCCCCTTCACCTTCTTCACCTGCCTGCTTGTCCTTCTCCATCATATTCTTAATGGATTCGCTTAAATCAATAAGCTGCTGTGCGTAGTCTTCAAGTCCATCCGGTTCAAGAAGCTCCGGTCCGAAGGTATTCTCCGGCTCGTCCTCATCAAGCTGTGCTGTCGCTGTGATAGCGATACCTGTGTAGAGCCCCTGGTCAATGCTTCCCGACATCTTATAGTCATAAATATATGGGAATATCCACTTCGTCTTCCATACAGCGCCGCCGTTTGCACTAAATCCGAGCAGAACCTCTGTCTCAAACACTGCTGTCATCTTTATGGCAACCTTGTTCTTACTTCCTGTTTTCTGCACATCAAATGCATATTCGAGTGCAACCTCCACACGGAAGCCTGAACCCTCCTCAAAGTGTACGAGATCTCTGGACACATTGACATCTAACGCAACATCAAGCCTACCTCGCTATATCATTATCTATAATCTCCAGTCTGTATGTATCACCTGCCCTGAATCCTCCGTTTACCTTGACAGAATATCTGCCTGCAGCTGTCTTTACAACTACAAGCTCATCCTTTTCAAGCGTATTACTGTCATCTGTCCTTTCAGGAGATGTTATATTAGTAAGCTTTAATGCAGCCTTCACTTCATCTACGTCTGCCGCTGCTCTTTTCGCTGTATCTGTTGTAACATAAATAGTAAAATCTCTATCCTGTTCAACCGCACTGATATAGTTTGGACTGCCGCCCTCATTTGACATAAGCATCCCCCTTACCCACCGCTTAGTGCTCTACACACTTGAAGCGAGGGATTGCTTATTCTGCGTTCAAATTTGCCAACTGTGCATTTTCTGTTTTTCATCACCGGACAAATTATTTTCATTACCAGATTATTTAAATAATATCATGGTCAAAAGGTCAAAAAGCTGTTCGTGCCTGCACGATTGGGCTTTTGAACTTGAAAACCGCAAAATATAAGGAATCAACAAATTCCGAATGTTTTAGAATTGCGGGAGCTGTTTTACAGCGGAGCAATTCGAGGATATCAAGTGATGGGCAAAATACCTTTTGACCCTCCTAATCATTTAAATTATACTATCAAAAAAATACGAGCGCAATATTTTTTCTTATTTTTACAAATAAATTGGTACGAATTTTTATATTAAGTGGTACAAAACTGTATTTATTGCTTTTAATCGGTACAAAATTTATCTATTTTAATCAACTATACTAAACTGTCAAAAACATGCCCATGAACTTGACATGCACTTATAGACTAAATTTAGTATGTTTTGACTCGAATCATATTATAGAACACAGAGATTGAAGTTTCCTATTACACAAAAAAAGGCACTATATCATTTCTGATATAGCACCTCATTTTCCTAATATTATCTTAGTAATTCCATCTTCACCACTTGCACTTCTTATATGCCGTATGTTGTTCGCATCAAATAAAATACATCCGCAATGACCCTCGAAGGTAGGAAAACATATTATCGTAAGCTGTGTGTCTATCTCAATGCTGTACTCATTCATCCCCAAAGTTTCACCAAACAGAACTGCTCTTTCATAGCAGCGAAGCCACTTTTCATCCATATTCGGAAATATACTTCCAAACCTGTTTCCTATAAGCCTCTCAAGCGGTACTTTTTCCAGCTCTGCAAGCGCCTGGTTTCCATACCTGAATACCCAGTCAACCGCATGGCAGTCATCATCAAATATCATTTCTATATCCGTAAATGCAAATGGCATATTCTCATAGCCTTTATAGTATTCCGAATATTCTTCAATAGTACCCGGAATACCTTCTGTTGAAAAGCTTCTGATAATGCTCTTTTTCTTCTTATACAAGCTATCTTCTATCTCTTTTTTTCTGCTGGATGTATATTCTAGCGTACCCCCATTATTCAGATTTACAGTATCCGTTATATCATGTATTGCTATAACAGACACAAGATTACCTCTTTTTACTTCAATGAAATCGTCACCAAGCATATCATAAAATTCCTTATATGTGGTTCGTGTTTCAATGCTTTTCCCATCATCCATATATACATCTGCATGTTTTCTCCGCATATGTATATAGAGTATCTTTCTTACAGGAAGCGTTATTTTTCTTCTTTGTGATACTATCGTAATTGATTTTTCTTTATGCATAACTCTCCATTAAAAAGGGATTAAAGACGCAGCTTTTCTCTCCTTCATCAGTATTCAATCTTACAATCCGGCTCTGCCTCCTTACAAGCCTTCAATACATCTGCCATTACTTTCTTCTCATCCTGTCCCTCCTCGAATTCCACATTCATCTTCTGGGTCATAAAGCTTACCGAAGCATCCATAACTCCCGGTGTGTTATTCGCAATATCTTCCATAGTATTGGCACAATTAATGCAATCGACAGAAATATTGTATGTCTTTCCCATAATCTAATCTTCCTTTCTCTTAATGATATGTGTGCAGATGCTTTTTCTTCATCTGCATACGGAATATATAGATGGTGTTGATATCAAATTGCTCCGCACTACATGCTCCCACAATTCTCATAAAACTTAGTAATTCGCACATTTTTCTTTGAAAATGGCTGCTTACTCATGTTTCTTAGCGGGTAACAAGGTCAAAAATCCTCATGCAGTCAAACCTGCATCGGACTTCTGACCTTTTGACCCTGATTTCTATACATATGCTTATTATATGATATGAGGGTCAAAAGGTATTTTGCCCCTCATTTGATATCCTCGAATTGCTCCGCTGTAAAACAGCTCCCGCAATTCTAAAACATTCGGAATCCGCTGATTTACTGCGTAAATCGCTGCTTCCTCATGTTTTGCGGGTCCCAAGTTCAAAAGCCTAATCGTGCAAGCACGAACGGCTTTTTGACCTTTTGACCCTAATATCATTATATTACATTACAAATTATTTATCAATATAATTGACCAATTTTCATTTTTTTATTTGAATGTATTTCCTTATAAAGCTGTCTTATCAAAAGGGAACCTGTTATAGAAGCAATCCTCAAAATAACAAGTTCTCTCATTAAATTAATGTGCCTTAACCTTTGTCCATAAATCAGCACAGTATGACTTAATCTCTGTCTCCTGATATGCGAATACTTCATCCTTGTCATAGCCTACTCTTGTCACATAAGCACTTATTCCCTTATATGTCTCATCCTGCATCTGCTCAAACGCAGCCTTAACAGGTGAAGAATATCCAACCTCTTCAGTATTAGCAAGAGCATTGTCTGAGTCGAGCATAAAATTCATGAACTGGTGTGCAAGCTCCGTCTCTGTGCAGTCCTTTGTTATAACCATGCAGTCACACCAGATATTCGTTCCCTGCTCCGGCTCAATATACGCAAGATTCTCATTTTCAGACATAATGTATGCAGCATCACCGGAATATACGACTGCGATAGCTTTATTTCCGGAAATCATATTATCGATAACGTCATCTCCTACATATACAGGGTCCATTGTATCCCTTTGGCTGCAAAGCCACTGATATGCTTCGTCAAGCTCAGAATAATTCTTTGTGTTCATTGAATAACCAAGTGCCTTTAAAGCTATCATAAATGAGTCTCTCTCAGAATCATACATATATAACTGTCCCTTATATTTCTCGTTTAAAAGAAGGTTCCAGCCCTCCTTTGCATCCTCCTCGGAAACAACCGTCTTATCATAGAGGATACCTACAGAGCCCCAGAAATAAGGAACTGAATATGTGTTTTCAGGGTCAAAGCTTCTTCCAAGTAAATCAGAAATGATATTGTCTTTGTTAGTGATAAGGCTCCAGTCAACAGGCTGAAGATAGTTTTCCTTTATAAGTCTTTCAATCATATAATCAGATGGAATAAGCACATCATACTTGCTTCCGCTCATGACCTTTGTGTATAGTGATTCATTTGAATCAAAGGTCTCATAGACAACCTTACAGTTATATTCCTTCTCGAATTTTGTGAGAAGTGACTTATCAATATATTCTCCTGCATTGTACACTCTGAGTGTCTTTTTGCCGGATGAGCTGCATCCGCAAAGCGCAAGCGCCGCCATACATATGCACAAAACCAAAGCTGCTATTTTTTTCTTCATTTCAATCTCCATTCTGCCTTCACAGGCTCCATATAGTCAATGATATCCACAGTCCGCTTTCGCTTCCTGCTCATAAAAATTGATGTTTCGCATCATTCTCCGGTGCTTAGCTTGTACCGGACACCGGAGAATAGTCTGTTTTTATTATTTTTCATCTGTCTGCACATTTTCCTGCATAAGCTTCCTGTTCCTGTCGGCACGCTTTTCCTGTCTTTTTTTGACCGCGTCAGGTACAAGATTAACAATAAGAAGTGTCACGATAATGATTACAATAACTATAGCAGACAATGCGTTTATCGTAGGGTTGGTTCTCTTTGTCATGTTATACACAACAATAGAAATATTCGCAACTCCGTTTCCTGTAACGAAATATGATATAACAAAGTCATCGAGTGACATTGTAAATGATAAAAGCATTCCTGCATATATTCCCGGCTTAATCATAGGAACAATGACCTTCGTAAGTGCTTGAAATGGTGTCGCACCTAAATCCATCGCCGCATTTGCCAGATTCGGGTCAAGGCTTCTCACTTTCGGATACACGCTTGTGATTACATAAGGCGTACAAAAACATATATGTGCGAGAAGCATTGTCACATAGCCTCTTTCAATCTTCATCGATGAGAAGAGTATCATAAGACCGATAGCTGTAACTATCTCCGGATTCATAATAGGAATATTGTTAACGTTTATAAGCCATTCCCTGACAACCTTGCGGTTTCTCGAAAGACCTATAGCAGTTATTGTTCCTAACACTGTTGCAACTGCTGTCGCAATCACCGCTATGCTTAAGGACACGCCGACAGCACTCATGATATCCCTGTCTTCGACAAGAGCCTGATACCATCTGAGGCTGAAGCCTGTGAACCTTGTGAGTGACTTTGATGAATTGAATGAAAACACCATTGTCACAATAATAGGTATATAAAAGAAAGCGAAGCATATGATGATATATATAATCGAAGCTAATTTCCCACGTTTTTTCATAGTTTAAGCTCCTCCATTCTCATCAGGGTCTATCTTTTTCATAATTCTTATCATAATAAGAATTGCAACTGCAAGCAGCATAGAGATGGCACTTCCGAAGTTCCAGTCGCCTACCGAAATGAACTGCTCCTCAATGAGATTACCTATAAGTACATACTGTCCTCCACCGAGCAGCTTCGGAATGACGAAGCTTGATATCGAGAGTAAGAACACCATGATTGTTCCGTTTACAACTCCGGGTATGGATAGCTTAAATGTAACCTTCCAGAAGGCTGTCAACGGCTTCGCTCCGAGGTCATATGCCGCTTCTATGAGAGAATGATCCATCTTAGCAAGCGAAGTGTGAATCGGTATGACCATAAACGGAAGAAGGTCACACACAAGACCGATTATGACAGAAAAGTCCGTGTACATCATTGTCACAGGGTCAAGACCTAACAGTGTGAACAATGAATTGATAATTCCGTTGTCTGACAGAAGGCTTATCCACGCATAAGTTCTAAGAAGCATATTAATCCATGTCGGTATAGTTACTGCAAGAATAAGTATGTTCTGTGCCTTTTCACTGTAGCGTGAAATCACATATGCGAGCATATATCCAATCACAAGACATACTATTGTAGTTATCGCACCGAGCTTGAACGAACGGATAAACACGTTCATATAGACCGGCTCGAATATTTTCTTAAAATTATCACCTGTAAACTGTATATTTACAAGACTGTTGCCACCTGTTGTCACAGAATACATCACAATAAGAAACAGAGGCACGACAATCAATATGAATGACCAGATAAGATATGGTTTTACAAGATTTTTAAACTGTTTCATGATATCCTTTCCTTGGGACAGTGGTGTCAGACCCCTGTGTCCCATGCTGTTAGTTCTCCATAGTGTACATTACATGAATATCCTCGTCAGTGAAGCTAAGACCTACGGCTTTTCCGACTTCGTGATAATCTGTCGTATGAATCTTGTAATCACGTCGGTCTGTCTTTACTATAATCTCATAATGAACGCCCTTAAATACTATAGACGCAACTGTTCCGCAAAGCCTGCTCTTGTCAGGCTCTACTATATCTATATCCTCCGGTCTGAGTACAACCTCGACTTCCTCATTCTCCTTAAAGCCTTTATCTACACATGGGAACTCTATTCCATCAAAGCATACAAGACAGTCTCTTATCATATTTCCTTCTATAATATTGGAATCACCTATAAAATCGGCAACAAATCTGTTCTCAGGTTCATTATAGATATCCTCCGGTGAGCCTATCTGCTGTATTATACCATTATTCATTACAACAACCGTGTCTGACATTGACAGGGCTTCCTCCTGGTCATGAGTAACAAAAATAAATGTAATGCCAAGCTCTTTATGCATTTCCTTTAATTCAAACTGCATTTCTTTCCGCATCTTGTAATCTAAGGCTCCAAGTGGCTCATCTAACAAAAGAATTTCCGGCTCATTAACAATTGCTCTCGCAATCGCAACACGCTGCTGCTGTCCGCCGGACAGTTCGCAAGGATAAGCGTCTGATTTGTCTGACAAACCAACTTTTGTCAACAGGTCATATGCCTCAGAAATCACTTCATCCTTATCGGTCCTTTTCTGAACCTTAAGTGGTGCATGATAGACGTTTTTTAATACTGAAAAATGTGGAAACAGGTTGAAATTCTGAAAGACCAATCCAAAATTGGATTGTGCTTCCAAAATGTCACTGCGTTTTGGATAAATGGTATGATCGCCTTCTGTCGTTACCACACTTTTCCCGTTGTATGCGATCTCGCCGCTGTCAATCGTTTCCAGAAATGTCGCACAGCGAAGCAGTGTGGATTTACCGGAACCGGACGGGCCAAGGATTGAAACAACTTCGCCGGGAGAGATCTGCAGATCGATATCCTGCAATACGATCTTACCGTCAAAGCTTTTTTTGATATGTTTCATGTCTAATATATTCATAAAGCTTAGTTTCCTTTCTTAATGATAGTAATTCAATTTATTTTCCAGTGTTTCCATGACATATGCTACTACGAAGTTAAAGACGTAATAAAATACGCCGGCGATAAACAGCGGCAGCAGTGAGGTTTGAGAAGCTGCGATCTGTTTTGCCAAGGTAAACATTTCTGTATATGCCAGTGCAAACGCCAATGAAGTATCTTTGACCAAGGTAATGATTTCGTTCGTGACCGGAGGCAGTACACGTTTGACCATCTGTGGGAACAGAATGTATCCGAATGTCTGCAGACGATTGTAACCCATGACAGTGGCAGCCTCACGCTGACCGATCGGGATACCTTGGAATCCGGCACGGTAAATCTCAGCAAAATATGCGGCGTAGTTCAAGGAAAATCCGATGATCACTGCCAAGAAGCGGTACGAATACGGTGTATGTATGTGGAACGCATAATACGGTGCAAAGAATACAACCAATAACTGCAGCATCAATGGGGTACCACGCATGATCGAAATGTAGATCTTTGCAATATACTGTAGCAGCTTCCAGTGTGACATACGGATCAGACAAACAAGCAGTCCCAATGGAATTGAGAACAAAATTGTCAGGAAAAAGATCAATAATGTCGAGATCATACCTTTGCGCAGCTGTTTTGCAATCTGTGCAGCGGATAATTTCTTGACTTTATTTTTAGAGCCCTTGGTTTGTGACTGTTTGTCCGGAGCCGGAGTCACCTTTGTTAATTTGCTGGTATCAATGGTTGGC
>OGOD01001193.1_pt1 | contig 17496 bp, 14 predicted proteins | sample 1573631 | NCBI WGS metagenome assembly OGOD01 (sample SAMEA2581895, study PRJEB24529) | metagenome | biome: Human gut stool | place: China | collected 2011
GCTTCTGTATTCGCGTTGTTTGTAGAGTAACATGGCACCTACATTATGCAGACCGAATTGACGGGCGTAGTTTAGGTTGAACTGTAATTCAAATGTTTGGTCGGAAGACTTTCCGATAGCCGACTGACTGATATAATCGCTGCCATTCGAATTTAGCAGTTCCAATTCATAATTCGTATTTTCCAGGTCGGTTTCATCGTAGCTTCCGCTTTTTATGCGATAATAATAAGGAGCAATGCTACGATCAAAGTAAGAACTTGACCAGGTTTTGAAATTTACAAAAGCATTAATTTTAAGCCCTTTAGTGATAAAATCCAAATCCTGGTCTATCTTGATAACTGTGTTAAGTGTATTTTCGTTCGTTTCGGCAAAGGATGTCATCATCCTGGCATAAGGGTTCGTGTATAAGGTACTTCCTGAGATGATGTTGTTGCCGTACATGATACGCCCGTCTTGACTTGGATAAGTAACCGGAAATTCTATGGGGGTAGTAGTCAGAATCTGTTTGAACAAATCCTTGCTTGATACATTCGGGCTTTTTTTCTGACGGATCTGAGCGTTCATATTCATTTTGATTGTTGTCGTCGGCGTCAGTTTATAAGCAATATTATTCTGGAAGGTATAGTTCATTATATTAATATTGTTGTTCCATGAATATGCTTTCCCTGTGTTCAGCAAGCCTGAATCATGGCTGACATCCAAACTCATGTAATATTTAACTTTAGAACCACCACCGGAAATGTTGACGTTGGCACGTTGGCGCATACTCATGTTTTTAAACAATACGTCTTGCCAGTTTACATCGGGGTATAGGTATGGGTTGACTCCGGATGCCGTGCGTTCCATGTCTGTAGCACTGTATTTGGGTGTAGCGGAAGAGTTTCTGGCTAATGAAGCTTTATTATACATATCCATATAAGTAGCTCCGTCCACAAATTCCGGGAACTTGTCTAAGTAGTTGAAAGAATTTTCTGCTGTAACGTTGATGGATGTTTTACTATTGTATTCTCCGCCTTTAGTTGTGACGATCATTACACCGTTAGCTCCGCGTGAACCATAGATAGCGGTGGCAGATGCATCTTTAAGGATAGAGAACCTTTCAATATTCTCGGCCGGCACATAATTAAGGTCACCGGATGATATTTCTACATCATCCAATAAAATCAGAGGAGTTGCTCGTCCACCAAAAGTACCGATACCGCGAATGTAAAATTCGGCACCGGAGCCAGGCTCTCCGGAGTTTGTTTTTGCGATGACACCCGCCAACTTTCCGGCAAATGAGTTGGACAGGGTAGATGACGGCAGTTTGAGGCTGGCACCTTTTATACTTGTGATAGCTCCTGTTACGCTGACCTTCTTTTGGGTACCGGAACCGACTACGACAACTTCATTCAAGGTATGATCGTCTCCTTCCAGTACAATTTTGATATTCCCTAGATCTTCTACAGGAACTTCACGAGTTTTATATCCGATGTAAGTTACGACAAGGATCGTCTTTTTGTCGGGTATGGAAAGACTAAAATTACCATCAATATCCGAGATTGTACCGGTGTTCTTGTCACCTTTAATCGTGATGTTAGCTCCAATGATGGGGCTATCGTCCACTGCGTCTATAATAGTACCGGTTACAGTACGTTTTTTCTTTTGTTGGGTGTTATTCGTTTTTTGTACGTTAAGAATAACCTCTTTGTTTTTTACGATATAGCTAATACCGCTGTCTTTGAAAACTTCATCCAGAATCTCGTCAATAGGACCATTACAATTAATGTCTTTCCGTTGTTTGTCTTCGAGATCTGCTGCATTGTAGAAGAACGTGTAGTCGCTGTTTTTTTCTATAAGCTGGATAGCTTGCATAATAGTGATTGATTGCCCCTTGATAGATATGTGTCCTTGAGCTCCAAGAGCGGACAAGGGGTAAAAGAGCAAAACGAGTGCGATATGCTTCAGATATCGCCTCCGGTAACAACTGTGATTTTTTTTCATGATTTAACTTGTTGTGAGGTTAAATATTGGGTTAATTATTAGAAATATGGTTAATTATATATTACTATTTTACTATTCTGTTTTTTGTATGTAAGGTTAAGGCTGAAACAAAGCTTCTCTATTACGTCATCCAATGTTTCATCATAACGGATGCTACCTGTGAATGAAGATTGTTTAGTAAACTTTCCTTCTAGAATTATATTTGATTGGTATATTTGATTTACAATTGAAATGAGCTGGGGTAATGGGGTTTCTTTGAAGTTGTATCTTCCGTCCTTCCAATTGATATCCATTACATTCTCAACTAATGTTTGTGCATTGTTTGGATTATACATTACCTTTTGCGATGGAGACATGATAATTTTCTCTCCTGTAGATTCTACATTAAATTCTATTTTACCATGAAACAGCGTGATTTCATTTTTTTCAGCATTAGTTTGCTTGATTTGAAAACAGGTTCCCTTTACTTCTATAAAAGCTTTATTAATATGTACTTGGAAGAAACTGCCTTCATGTTTATATACCTCAAAAAATGAGTTGCCTTCTAACCATACTTCTCTTTTTTTGTTGAAGGCTTTTGTGTATTTAATGGAACTACCTGATTCCATCCATACTTTTGTACTATCCGGTAAAACGTGCATTTGGTTTTGTTGTGCTATCACCATTATAAACTCGTCGTTAATATTATCTCTGACTGAATTCATCCAAAATCCTCCTATTGTTAGTAAAAGAGCGAGTGAAGCTACGGCAAAATACCATCTTAGTTCTGTTAGAACTTTGTTTCTTTTCCTATCTACACATCTTGCTTTTACTTTTTCCCAGATCTGTTCTTTTATTTTAAAATCTATAGCTTTATTTTCTGATTCATTCCATTGTATTTTAAGTTCTCTATCCACTGATTCCAGGTCAGCATAGCTTCTTCGCTGCTTTTTAGTCAGCCGTCCTGCCAGCAAATCTTTAATCAAACTCATCTTTGTATCTTTATCCATCCTATCTTACTTTGTTATTATTCTATTTATTATTACTCGTATATTATAAATACACTTGAGTTAAGTCTATCCCCACATCCCTTCGATAAAAAAAATAGCAAAATTATTATTAAAACCACAACAACTTAATAATCAATATACTACCACCCAATTAAAAAGAAGTTTTTTTTTCGAAAAGTCATTTTTTTATCTTAGTTCTAACAGAACTTAGTTGAAATTAATAATTAGAATAGATTTTGAAGACATTATTAAAGGAAAAAAGGTAACTTTATTATAAATAAAAATCAAAAAAAAATGTTGTGGTTAATGGTTATTTCTTTATTTTTGTAACACAATTGAAAAGAGATGGAGGAGACAATAAGTCTGGAAAAGGTAAAAGCGGGAGATGCGGCTGCATTTTCTTTGCTGTATGACCTTTATTGGCTGAAGGTTTATAACTTTGCACGACTTTATGTCACTTCATCTTCCGTGATTTCAGAAGTAGTTCAGGATGTTTTTGTGAAAGTTTGGGAGTCCAAAGAGTTTCTTGATATTACCAAGAATTTTGATGGGTTGCTTTTTATGATTACCCGTAATATTATATTCAATTATTCGCGTAGACATTTTAACGAGCTGAATTTTAAAATGACAGTTCTGAAAGGACTTGAAAATTCTTATGATATAGAAGAGGAATTGGATGCTGCTGATTTGAAGAACTATATTGATAAATTGATTTCGCAACTTCCGGCCAGACGGCAGCAGATCTTTAGAATGAGCCGCGAAGAGCATCTATCTAATCGGGAAATCGCGGAACGTTGTGCAGTCAGTGAAAAAGCAATAGAACGGCAGATTACCTTAGCATTGAAGTTCATCAAAGAGAACCTTCCTTTATTTGTTGTATTTATGGGATAAAGACTCAAACGTATTCATGCTCATGCTTGAGCCTGAATACGTTTAATTGCCTATATGGTGTTTTTTATTTTTTCAGTTTAAAGAAAGGGTTCTTGCTAATCTTGACATCCGAAGGTTTCATATTTTCAATTTTAACAGTACGTCCTAATACATCCCCTTCAATCTTATTGTTTGAAATAACCACAGATTTACATGCTTCCAGCGTAATACCTTCTTTACGATAGTGATAAGGCTGGTAAGTCGTATCACGTATGAGTGTATTGGAGGAGAAGGTGAGTCCGTCTACCGACCGTGCGAAGAGAATCGGATAATCAAATAGGTGGAAGGTATTATCCACAATGCGGATATTGCGATGATAGGGGTACTTCTGTTCCGATGTCGGAATTTCCGGATCAATGCTGATCACGGCTTCACAGAACTGATAAATCGAAGAATTGCAAGGATAACGGAAATCATTGTTACGTATCAGCACGTCTCTGACAGCTCCTGACTCGTACCATGCATTTGCGTCTCCGGCAATCAGAATGGCAGAGCCGCTGGATTCGAATACATTGTTCTCAATAATAACCTTGCCGGGAGTAGATACAAGCAGACCACGTGCCCGGCAACTTCCGAAATGGCAGTTGCGTATTTCTGCATCAGGTGTGCAGGTCAGATTCTCTATTACATATCCGGCTTCCACTCCGGCTGGAAGTGGTGCTGATAATTCGATGATAAATTCAGCTTTATTTAGTGCTTCAAATTTATTCATTTTACCAGTAGCTACGGTACGCATGGTTTTATGCTCTATAAATCCGATTGTTTCGTCCGGACGTCCCCATTCCATCCCTTCACTCATGTCCTGCATGAATTTGCATTTGATACGGGTAGGAGAAAGAACTTCCATAATACGGGAACATGTTCCATGGATGTTAATAGGATCATCCATCAATCCTGCCCAACTGCAGTTCTCAATCTTGAGTAATCCGCTGCATCCCATGAAGTGGAAACCGTCGTCATGTCCGCTGAGCACACGTTTCTTGGAAGTGTTAGGGATGATATGTACATCATTGAAAGATATATTCTTGCTATACTGTGACAGAATTCCCAGTCCGCAGGTATGGAATAGTTTTACGTTTTCTAGTTTTGTGTCCATGCTGTGGTAAATGAAGATACCGGCGTGGTCTCTGGTGCTGTGTCGTAACACAAGGACCGTACCCGGCGCAGGGAAGAATTTATCAGCCTCCTTTTTAGGATCGGATAAGCGTATTAATCCAGGTTTTACTTCTGTTGCATCGTATGAGCGCCAGCCTAAGTTGTCACCTGTATTTGGCAGGACGAGATGGGTGTCGGGATCAAACTGCATGATCGCCCAAAGACTGCTTTTCCATCCTTCACCGACAAAAGTCAGTCGTTTGTTTTCTATGATATAAGGATATTGGTGGGAGTCGATTTCGATCTCAAGGTATCCGGAGGTAGATTGAGTGACAATACCTTGCGCAGTTAATGGGATTTCCCAATCGACGGAGAAGTTCTTTAAGGTAATGTTCCGGCAATGATCCAGAGTGAATGGCTGCATCCGTCCATGCATAATAAACTCAGAACCATTACCGTCAATCGTCAGATCATTGATCTGCTCCAATAGCACGGCGAGAATTTTGGGATTAACATCGTAGGTGTTCGTTTCGTGATAATCTTTTTCGATAGCATGTTGTGCCCAGAAGTCATATCTTCCTTTTGGAAAGACAAGTGTGGAACCTGGATATTGCTTGCAAGCATCGATTGCCTTTTGTATAAATGGCACTGCGTTGATACGGCTGTCGGGTTTCAAACCGAAATCGGATACGGAAATAATCTTGCTTGCCGAAATGCTGTTTGCACAAAGTAAAAGTGCAGATAGTAAGCATGTCTTTAATGATAGGAATGTTCTCATGTGTTTTATAGTTTAATTGGGGGTAAATAGGTAAAATCTAATGTTTGTGTTTTTCCCAGACACCTCTGGTGAAATCCGGTACCTTTACGGGAATACTTCCATTCAATACCGACTTCTCGCTTAATTCGGTGATACACGACCATTCGGCTGCATCATAAACGTCCATGTCAAGGGGCAGTCCGTTGCGCAGGCAATATATTAACCGATAATCCATTACATAGTTCATTTCGTTCGGTAATCCTTTACGATGTGCTTCCTCGCCGATGGTGGCGCTAAAAGGGTGTTTATAGAGAGTTAATACTTGTTCAAGTGCTTCGCCTTCAAGCGGAGTATCTCCATGAGAATCCAGGGCAATGCATGGTACCGGATATTTTTGTGCAAAGCCGAGTGTGCCGCATACTGTTTGCAGGCGACTGTAAGGGCGGGGAGTCGAAACATTATACTGAAGCATGATCGTTTTCCCTTTGGCGGTATGGATAAGCGTGGTGTTGACATCTCCCAGTTTATACTTTTGACGGGCTTCCGGTGAGTTCTCTCCGAATCTTTTCCGCGCATACTCGCTCATGCCGGCCTGATGGGTGGACATGGATACGAGATATTCCATCCTGTCATTGCGGTGGATGTCGAGGATTTGACAGGCAGGCCCTAGTCCGTGGGTGGGGTAGGGATTGCCTGTATGTTCGATACTGTATCTTTTTCCCCAGTGATTGTGGTAACCGCCTTCGCTCTCTTCGGCAAAATACATGGAACGGAGATCGTGAATATATGCTCCTTCTACATGCATTATTTCTCCGAGTACACCTTGACGTGCCATTTCGAGAGTAGTCAGGGCAAAAGGGTCATAACAGCAATTTTCCAGCATGATACAGTGGCGTCTTGTCTTTTCTGCTGTATCGACCAGTTGCCAGCATTCGGCTACATTCATGGCGGCAGGAACTTCGATAGCTACATGTTTGCCGCATTCCATTGCATAGGTTGCCATTTGGGTGTGAGTGAGCCAGTCTGTACAGATAAAAATTAAATCCAGATCGTTCCATTCACCCATCTTTCGCCAGCCGCCTGGTCCGGTATATCCCGTGGCTTCGGGGTGCTTTGCTTCTTTGAGTATGAGTTGGGCTTTGTTCAAGTTACCTTCCCTGATTTCGCTGAGAGCTTTGATTTCGGTTCCTTCTATTTGCAGATAACGTTGCAGGGTGAGTAGCCCTCGATTCCCCAATCCTATGATTCCGATGCGGACAATTGGGATAGGGGGGTGTGCCAATTGCAGTACGTGTGATTGCGTTGGAGAATCTTCCATGTTCTTAGAGGTTTAAAGTTATACAAAAAAAGAGAATCTAATTTCTCAGATTCTCTTTGAAGAGCGGAAGACGGGGCTCAAACCCGCGACCCTCAGCTTGGAAGGCTAATGCTCTATCAACTGAGCTACTTCCGCAATTTTTTGTGGGCAAAGATGGATTCGAACCACCGAAGTCGAAAGACAGCAGATTTACAGTCTGCCCCATTTGGCCACTCTGGTATTTGCCCTTTTGTTTGCTTTTGAGTCCCTTTGCTTTCTCTTAAGTAGGTTTGTTTCTCAATTGCGATGCAAAGATACAACTATTTATTTAAACTCCAAACAAAATCGATCATTTTTATTGCAGTAATTGCACATTCGTCTCCTTTGTTACCCAGTTTGCCACCGGCACGATCCTCTGCTTGCTCCATTGTATTTGTGGTAATTAATCCGTAAATAACTGGTATATCGCCAGTTGCGTTTAATTCGGTAATTCCCTGGGTTGCTCCCATACAAACATAATCAAAATGTGGAGTATCTCCTTTAATTACGCAACCAATTGCAATAATTGCATCAAGATCGCAATTTTCCATCATTTGATTGGCGCCAAAAGTTAGTTCGAAACTTCCCGGTACAGTTTTTACCAGAATATTTTCGTCTTTTGCTCCATGTTTTTTTAATGTATCGACTGCGCCTTTCAGTAAAGCACCGGTAATATTGAAGTTCCATTCGGATACGACAATGCCAAATTTCATTGCTTCTGCATTCGGAACGGAATTGAAATCATATTCGGATAAGTTATGGTAAGCTGTTGCCATAGTAAATTAAAAGTTGAGAATTATAAAATGAAGTTTGAAAGTATGGGAAATTAAGAAGAAAGGCACGGATTTCACGGATTCCACGGTTTTAATAGATAATCCGCTTAATCCGGTGTAATCCGTGCCTCGATCTCCTTATATAATAAGGTATTATTTTTTCATCAATTTAGCCTGTTCGATATATTTGTCGATGTCCATAGCTTGATAAGACTGGAAGTATTTATCCTTGATCTTAGTGTAAGCGTTTACTGCATCGTCATATTTTCCTTGTTTTACCAAGATTTCTCCGGCTTGTATCAGGAAAATCGGGCTTAATGTGTTATTGTCAGCTTTGTCTGCTGCCGACAGTAAAGTAGAGGCAGCTTTGTCCAGTTGACCAAGTTGTGCATAGCAGTTACCTGCAGCACCCAAGATTGCCGGAGCAACCATTTGGTCTTTTCCATTGAAGCTATCCAGCATCTTCACTGCTTCTTCATATTTGCCAAGTTGTGCGTAGCAAATACCAGCATAAGCTTTTGCCAAATTAGCAGCTTTTGTTCCGCTGTACTCATCAGCTACTTTCAGGAAACCTGTGTAACCGATGCTGTCACCGTTTAAAGCCTGTTCAAAAGCATCCTGTTCAAAGTATTCCTGTCCTTTGAAAAGAGCTGCTTGTGCTTTTTCTTCACGTGGTTCAGCATAGAGGTTTTTGTACATGATAAAACCTGCTACAATAATAATCACAGCAACAACACCGCCAATAATTGCGTTTTTGTACTTGATAAGAAATGCTTCCGATTGTGTCAGTGCATCTTCTACGTTCAGATGTTCGTTCTGATTCTTTTGTTCTGCCATTTTATATGATTCTTTTTGTTATTATTCACAGTTTGATATTTCGACTCGCAAAAGTAGTTTTTTTATATCTACAAATGAAATTTAGAAGCATCTTTTTTTGTTTTACACCCGAAAACCACGAAAATCTTGCTACTTTTGTGAACAAATTAACGTGTGCACAATGATACTGAAACGAATATCTATATTAAATTATAAGAATCTGGAAGAGGTGGAGCTGGGATTCTCTGCCAAACTGAATTGTTTTTTTGGACTGAATGGGATGGGGAAGACGAATCTGCTGGATGCAGTGTATTTCTTATCCTTCTGTAAAAGTTCCGGCAATCCGATTGATTCTCAGAATATTCGTCATGAACAAGACTTCTTTGTCATCCAGGGTTTCTATGAAGCGGAGGACGGAACTCCTGAAGAGATTTATTGTGGAATGAAACGCCGTTCGAAGAAACAATTTAAACGGAATAAGAAAGAATATAGTCGTTTCTCGGATCACATCGGCTTCCTGCCTTTGGTGATGGTTTCACCTGCCGATTCTGAATTGATAGCCGGAGGGAGTGATGAACGTCGTCGGTTTATGGATGTAGTGATTTCGCAGTATGATAAAGAATATCTTGAAGCACTGATACGGTATAATAAAGCATTGGTGCAGCGTAACACATTGCTGAAGAGTGAGTTCCCGGTGGAGGAAGAATTGTTTCTTGTATGGGAGGAAATGATGTCTCAAGCCGGTGAAATCGTTTTCCGGAAGCGTGAAGCGTTTATCCGGGAGTTTATTCCTATTTTCCAATCTTTCTATTCTTTTATTTCTCAGGATAAAGAGGCTGTGGGATTATCTTATGAGTCTCATGCACGGGATGCTTCTTTGTTGGAAGTGTTGAAGCAGAGCAGGGAGCGGGATAAGATAATGGGATTCTCTTTGCGGGGGATTCATAAGGATGAGTTAAATATGCTGTTGGGCGAATTTCCGATAAAGAAAGAAGGCTCGCAGGGACAGAATAAGACATATCTGGTGGCGTTAAAACTGGCACAGTTTGATTTCTTGAAACGTACGGGCAGAACTGTTCCTTTATTATTATTAGATGATATTTTTGATAAACTGGATGCTTCCCGCGTAGAGCAAATAGTGAAGTTAGTGGGCGGAGACAATTTCGGGCAGATATTTATAACGGATACGAACCGGGGGCATCTGGACCGTATTTTACATAAGGTAGGTAGTGATTATAAGATATTTCGTGTAGAAGAGGGTACAATTCAAGAAATGGAGGCTGACGATGAAGCGCAATGATGCCGAACAAATAGGAAAACTGATTCAACAGTTTCTTCGTCAGGAGAGTTTGGAATCTCCGCTGAACGAACAAAGACTGTTGGATGCCTGGCCTCAAGTCTTAGGACCGGCGGCGGCTTATACCAGCAATCTTTATATTCGTAATCAGACATTGTATGTGCATCTTACTTCTGCTGCTCTCCGGCAGGAGTTGATGATGGGGCGTGAAGTATTGGTGCGCACACTCAATCAGAGAGTCGGTGCTATGGTTATTACAAACATTATTTTTCGTTGAGGAAAGGGATTCTGTCTATAACCTTTATACCCAGCTTGCGAAGTGTTTCGGTTGCACGGCTGTAATAAAAAGGATTTTCCAGATATTGATTATTGTGAGCATCTACACCGATGATAGCGGTACAACCTTCATGGGCGGCTACTTTCCAGAAATCCGGGTAAGGAATGGTGGTGATTCCATGAATGTCATTATACTCTTCATAACCAAGATTATATTCCAACGGTAGGTTTAACCGTGCTGCTGTCCGGCAGATATGTCTGCTGACCAGTTTGCAATGATGATCGAATTCCGGGTAGGAACGCATGAATAAATCCGGATGGGCAAGGTAGGCAAATAGTCCGCTTTCCATCCCTTCAATAGCACTCTCTTCGTAGAGCTCGAGCATGTCTACCGAATCTGTATTCCGGCCGAAATAGGGAAACTTCTCATCTGTATGAAAATGGTGATTTCCGAAGATGATGTAATCCAGCTTATATTCTTTGATGATTCCTTTTAACCAGTGTATATATTCAGGAAAGTATTCACATTCCAATCCTATTTTTATACTGATTTGATTCTTGTATTTTTCTTGTAGCGAACGGAGGCTTTCCACATACCCCGGCAACTCTTCAGGGAGCATGCGGATGTCGGAGATATAATTGGTGTGGTATTTCCACGGAGTGTGGTCTGAAAAGCCTATTTCTTGATAGCCGCCTTTGATGGCACTTAAAACAAATTCTTCGTCACTCCCTGTCGCATGATGGCAGCGGGTGGTATGGGTGTGATAATTCGTCTTCATTGATTGTTATAATTATATCCATGCGGACGTCGAATGATTCCGCAGGAACTTCTTCTACTAATTGAAATGGGAAACAAATCCCAGCTTTGTAAGCTGTTGGTATGCGTGGCAAGAGGCGGTCGTAGTATCCTTTTCCTCGTCCCAAACGATTACCTTTTGCGTCGAAAGCGACTCCGGGAACGACGATGAAATCGATGGCTGCATAGTCTGTGAATGCTTCCCCGGTTGGTTCTTCTATGCCATAGACACCACAGATTGACATATTTTCAGGCCCGGTATATATCCGAAGCTCCAAATCATCGCCTACCACTACGGGGAGCAAGATTCGTTTCTTATTGCTCCATTTTTGGATAAACTCATGTGTGTCTACTTCATCATTTAGCGAATGGTATAGTAGTACGGTATTGGCCGCCCTGAAAGCCGGGTGGGCTTCAAGGGCGGTCAGTATGTTAGCTGATTGCAGCTTTCGCATAGTCGAATCCGCGTGTTGGGTCTTCAGTAATGCTATACGCTTGCGCAGTTCTTTTTTTCTTTCCATCTTTTTTGTCCTTTGTCACTTCTTCCTCTTCAACGGCTACCGGAGCTTTTGGGAAAGCTTCTCCTTTTTCGAGTATCTCAATGCCTTTAATGACGGTAGCATCTGTCTTGTTAAAATATTGAAGATAAGCTTCCAGTCCAAGCATATTGTAGATGATGTTACCAAAGAGGTTCTTCTCCAAAAGTTTGTATGACTTCTGAATGAGGATATTTCTTCTTTTCACTCCTTTGCTGTCGGCAAAACGGACAAACTGTTCTACCAATCCCTGATGACGAAGATAATTCAGCAATTCTTCCTCTGTTTCATATTGGCTAAGTTTCTTCCGGTTATTGTCGGTGTACTGGAATGTGAATTGAATAGTCAGTCCCCGATTGATAACAGTAGAAAGATAAGAGGTGACTCCCGTTGTATCTTGTGGTACGAATATATCCGGCATGATACCACCACCGCCATAAACAGTACGTCCTAGGCTGGTGTTATAACGTTCGCTCTCATTCTGCTTGATACTGTCGCGTGAGAAGAATTCCCCATGTTCGTAACGGGTATATAAATCCAGTTCGTAGTTACGATCTTTACCGCTTTCGTATGGGCGTTGGATGCAGCGTCCGGATGGAGTGTAGTAGCGGGCGATTGTCAGGCGGATAGCCGAACCATCACTGAAGTCGATCGGTTGTTGCACGAGCCCCTTACCAAAGGAACGGCGTCCTACAACTGTACCCCGGTCGTTATCCTGAATAGCTCCGGTGAAGATTTCACTGGCAGAAGCAGAACCTTCGTCAATCAATACGACGAGTGGCATTTTCTGACAGCTACCTGTACCGTTGGCGAATTCTTCTGCACGTGGATATTTACGGCCTTGAGTGTATACGATTAATTTGCCTTCGGGCAGGAATTCATTCACCATGCGGATGGCAGCTTCCATATATCCTCCGGTGTTACCGCGGAGGTCAATGATTAGACCTTTGCATTTTTTATGGTTGAGTTGTGCCAGTGCATTCAACAATTCTACATGGCTGGTACGTCCGAATTTGCTGACTTTCACGTAACCTATGTCATCGTTTAGCATATAAGCTGCATCAACGGTATTTTGAGGAATGTCTCCACGGGTAATGTTGAAATGCAATAAGTCTTTTTCTCCTGTTCGTTTGATACCTAATTTCACTTGTGAACCTTTCGGGCCTTTCAGAGTGCGCATAGCCCGTTCGTTGGTTACTTTCTTACCGACAAACAAACTGTCGTCCACGGTAACAATACGGTCGCCCGCCATCAATCCTATCTTTTCAGAAGGGCCACCCTGAACGACTGCATTCACATGAATGGTGTCGTTCTGTATGGTAAACTGGATACCGATTCCGCTAAAGCTACCTTCCAGTTCCGAGTTGACTTCTTCGAGATTTTGGGCAGGGATATAAGTTGAATGTGGATCTAATTCGGCCAGAATCTGCGGCATGGCTTTTTCCACTAAATCGGCCATGTTTACGGTGTCGACATATTGATCGTCTACAATGCGTAACAATGCGTTTAGCTTATTGGAGGAACCGTTGATAATACCCAAACGGTTGCCGGCAAAATGCTTGGCATAAAATGTACCGATAAGAATCCCGACTACCACGCTGACTGCTATGATGACAGGTGTAAAACGTGAAGAGTTTTTTGTACTCATGTCTATTCCTTTTTTAAAACGTTCGTCTTCTTATTTATTCGGAGAGGAATGGTTATCTAATTCTGTGTAGATAACTTCGATTCCCGCCCGTTTTAATAACTCAATTCCATCTTCCAGGCGGTAATGTTCGGAGTAAACTACCCGTTTGATTCCTGCCTGTATGATTAACTTCGCACATTCGATGCAAGGAGAGGCGGTGACGTACATGGTAGCACCGTCGCTGCTGTTGTTTGAACGTGCTATTTTGGTAATGGCATTTGCTTCCGCATGCAGAACGTATGGTTTTGTCAGATTGTTTTCATCTTCACATACATTCTCAAAACCGGAAGGCGTTCCGTTATATCCGTCGGAGATAATCATTTTATCTTTAACAATTAAAGCTCCTACTTTACGGCGTTGGCAATAGGAATTTTCAGCCCATATACTGGCCATGCGTATATAACGTTTGTCAAGTTCTAATTGTTTCTTTTCAGTGTCCATGTTGTTAATTATTTGCTATCTTTGTACATGAAATGCCAATACGTATGTTTGCTGGCTTCCGGCCGGATTATAATATAAGAATAATCCATTGTCATCCCCTATGTATGAAGAGGCATTGTTTAGCCCTTTTATAAATTCTTTAGCTAAATCATCATTCTCATTGACATTGGTAACGCTAGCATGAAATTCATTATTCTTTCCATTAGCACTCCAGGTGCCCGTAAGATCTGCAGTGATAATTCTCCCTTTGACAGCACCATTAGAAATTCTGTTATCTTCTTCGGTTCCTGTGAAAGTTATTGTATAGGATTCTTGATTTTCATTCAATATTTTGATGCTTTTCTCACTAAAACCATTCATCCACCCGCCTTTATCCTTTAGATTGATGTAGGTCAGTTTCCATGTCTTTCCGGTGAATATACCTTGTAAATCGTCCGAATCATTACATCCTGAAAATAAAGGAAGCAATAAAAGCAATCCTACTATTTGAAATATACTTCTCTTCATATTTTATATCTAATAACTTAATACTTATTTCTTTATCCCATTTCTGATTAATAAAGCATCAATACTTGGTTCCTGTCCGCGGAAACGTTTATAAAGTACCATTGGATGTTCCGTTCCTCCTTTCGACAGAATATTATTGCGGAACGAGTCTGCAACTTCCTGATTGAATATTCCTTTTTGCTTGAACAATGAGAAAGCGTCAGCATCCAGTACTTCCGCCCATTTATAGCTATAGTATCCGGCAGCATATCCACCAGCAAAGATATGGGAAAACTGCGTACTCATGCAAGCTTCCGGCACAACCGGCAATATTTGTGCATCCTTCCAGGCTTCCTGTTCATAAGCTTTCACGTCTCCTTCAAAAGGAGTGTTGCGAGTATACCACGCCATATCAAGTAAACCGAAACTTAGTTGCCGCAGACAAGCATAGGCAATATTAAAATTAGAAGCATCTACAAGACGTTTTATTAATTCATCCGGTAAAACTTCTCCTGTCTGATAATGACGGGCAAATGTATTGAGGAAATCTTTCTCTATGGCGAAGTTCTCCATAATCTGCGAAGGAAGCTCCACAAAGTCCCAATATACATTGGTTCCGCTTAAACTTCTGTAAGTGGAATTGGCAAACATACCATGCAGGCTATGTCCGAACTCATGCAAGAATGTTTCTACTTCATTGAATGTTAATAAAGCAGGCTTATTCTCGGTTGGCTTGGTAAAGTTCATCACAACGGATACATGCGGACGGCTGTTTTCGCCAGTCTTTTTATCTATCCATTGGTCTTTGTAACTTGTCATCCAAGCTCCGGCGCGCTTACCTAAACGCGGGTGGAAGTCAGTATATAAGACGGCTAAGAATTTTCCGTCTTTATCAAACACTTCAAAGGCTTCCACTTCTTTATGGTAAACCGGAATTTCTGTATTTTTCCGGAAAGTAATTCCATATAACTTTTCAGCTAGTCCAAACACTCCTTTCTTCACTTGTTCCAATTCGAAGTAAGGACGGAGCATTTCTTCATTGATATTGAATTTTTTGTCTTTCAGTTTGTTTGAATAATAACTCCAGTCCCAAGGCATTACAACGAAATCATCTCCCTGCTCTTCGCGGGCCAGTTCTTGGATTTCTTTGTATTCTTGTTGTGCGGTAGGAGCGTATGCTTCCAACAGTTGGTTGAGCAGTTTGTATACAGACTCACTGTTTTCAGCCATTCTTTTCTTTAGCGTATATTCCGCATAATCTTTGTATCCCAATAGCTGGGCTATTTTCATACGTGTATTGGCTATATTTTTTACGATATCGATATTATTGAATTCGTTATCGTGCGTACATTTTGTATTGTAAGCCATATACAATTTCTGGCGTAAATCACGATTGTCGGAATACGTCATAAAAGGAACGTAGCTTGGAGCATGAAGCGTGAACGCCCATCCTTCTTTTTCTTCGCTCTTGGCTGTTTCAGCAGCAGCTTCTATGATAATTTCGGGTAATCCGGCGAGACTTTCCTTTTTTGTCAACAGCATCTGATAGGCATTTGTCTCTTTCAGGTTGTTTTCACTGAAAGTAAGCGTCAGTTTACTCAACTCGTTTGTCAGGCGGCGGTACTCTTCCCGCGCTTCTCCTTCCAAATTGGCACCATGACGAACAAAACTGTTGTATGCATTTTCCAGTAACTGTTTTTGTTCCTGTGTCAGTTGCAAAGTCTCTTTTTGGTTATACACTTCTTTCACACGTGCGAATAACTTTTCATTCAGTGTGATATTATTGCTGTGTTCACTAAGCAACGGCATAATCTTTTGAGCGAGTTCTTGCAGATCGTCATTCGTTTCTGCGCTCAACATATTACCGAAGACGGCAACTACTTTATCCAGTAATTCCCCTGATGCTTCGAAAGCTTCTATCGTATTGCTAAAATCAGCCTTTTCCGGATTCTGTATGATAGCCTCTATTTCAGCATTTTGCAGCTTGATTCCTTCGAGGATAGCAGGCTCATAATGTTCAGTTTCAATCCGGTCGAACGGCACGGTTCCGTGCGGCGTATGGTATTGCCCGTAGAAAGGATTCTGGGCGTTTGTTATATTGCTCATAGTGCAAACTAGTATCAATGTTATTAATAATCTCTCCATAGAAGTACAAAGCTACTAAAATTGTCGCTTATTCAACGGATAACACGTTGCTTTTTAACAATATATAAAATGAAATGTATAAAAAAACCGCTACGGTTTCCCGCAGCGGTTTTCTATATGGTTCAAGCTTCTAATTAAGCGTTAACTGATGCCATGTGAGCGATCAAGTCAAGAACTTTGTTAGAGTAACCGATTTCGTTGTCATACCAAGATACAACTTTAACGAAAGTATCAGTCAAAGCGATACCTGCTTTAGCGTCGAAGATAGAAGTACGAGCGTCACCTAAGAAGTCAGAAGAAACTACTGCATCTTCAGTGTAACCCAGGATACCTTTCAATTCGCCTTCAGAAGCTTCTTTCATTGCAGCGCAGATTTCAGCGTAAGTAGCCGGTTTAGCCAAGTTAACTGTCAAGTCAACTACAGATACGTCCAAAGTCGGAACACGCATAGACATACCAGTCAATTTGCCGTTCAATGCAGGGATTACTTTACCTACAGCTTTAGCAGCACCAGTAGAAGAAGGGATGATGTTGCCAGAAGCAGCACGACCACCTCTCCAGTCTTTCATAGAAGGACCGTCAACTGTTTTCTGAGTAGCTGTTGTAGAGTGAACTGTAGTCATCAAACCGTCAAGGATACCGAACTTGTCGTTCAATACTTTAGCGATAGGAGCCAAACAGTTAGTAGTACAAGAAGCGTTAGATACAAATTGAGTACCTTTTACGTATGTTTTTTCGTTTACACCGCAAACGAACATCGGAGTGTCATCTTTAGAAGGAGCTGACATTACAACATATTTTGCACCAGCTTCGATGTGAGCCTGAGCTTTGTCTTTGCTCAAGAACAAACCTGTAGATTCAACAACGTATTCTGCACCTACTTCGTTCCATTTCAAGTCAGCCGGATTTCTTTCAGCTGTGATACGGATAGCTTGACCGTTAACGATCAATTTGCTGTTTTCAACATCTGCTTCGATAGTACCGTCGAATTGACCGTGCATTGTGTCATACTTCAGCATGTAAGCCAAGTAATCAACCGGGCAAAGGTCATTGATACCTACGATTTGAATATCGTTTCTTGTCATTGCAGCGCGGAAAACGAAACGTCCGATACGTCCGAATCCATTAATACCTACTTTAATCATTTTGTTTA
>OGOD01001201.1_pt1 | contig 17387 bp, 6 predicted proteins | sample 1573631 | NCBI WGS metagenome assembly OGOD01 (sample SAMEA2581895, study PRJEB24529) | metagenome | biome: Human gut stool | place: China | collected 2011
TTTTTCCCGGATGCGGGCTGTTTGTGTCAGGCCGGTATAATAGAGTGGAATATGGATCGTACGGGTGATCTCTTGATGGGTCGGATTGAAGAACATGGCTAGACCTTTCTCCTTCTTGTGAGGATTGACGTGTATGAACCCGTCCCAGTCTCGTGCGTCCGGCCGGCGTAAGTGGATCATATCGCTGTTGAGTATATCGCGGTATTTCTTATACCATTGAATAACCTCGGTTACGGCCGCTTGGGTTTCCGGGGTATCATATAGGCGTGGCCCTCGATAGCAAGCTTGGACACCAGCTCCGTAATTTTGCATCATATGTGTTTTGTATTCGAACAAGTGTTCGTGGAGGGGCTCCAAGGTGGCGGCCTCTCCTCCTCCTTGATACTCCACGAGAGGAACGAAGCTCCAGCATGCCGAAGCCATCCGATCCCATGTACCATCATAATTCAATTGGCGGGCATGGATGATCTGCCGGTCCCGGGGAAGCGACCAGTTGGCTTCACGGTAACCAATGCCTGTCTTGGTAGACCCGTTCAAGAAATAGAAATCGGGAACATTGATATAAATGCCATTCTCGCACATCCAACGATAGAGATCGGTTATCTTATGGAACTGATTCCATTGGGAATCTTCCAGCCCTTTATGATAGGTATGGTGGGTGGAGGCGCATACGTCGCCGGGATAGGAGCCGTCGTGCTCGAAGCAACGCATGCCCGTACGCTCGAAGAAGGTTCGTATATGATGGAAATACTCATATCCCCAATCGCTGCACAGGCAGGGAGCGCTACCGAAACGCATGCCTCCCCGTTTGCCCGTCTTGGGATTGATAACATCCACCTCGTCGCTGATCCAACGGCTTGATAAGAGGGAGTAACATCCTAACTCTACACCTTTGCCGCGGGCGTAATCTACCAAGGATTTATATTTGGCGATATTTTCTTCCGAGATATCCTCGGCGTTCAATCCAGACCCGAAGCTGATGATCACCATCTCGTAGCCCACGGTAGCGCATTGATCGATAGCGGTACGAATAACATCCGGATCGGAAGAGGTAAGGTGCATGAAGATCGGATTCTCCGTAGCCCATGGAGCTACCGTATAATGAAAGCGTCGTTTGAACAAGCCCTTCCGTTCCCGGTCATCGCTGTCGAACGGCATCTCGTATACGCTGAAGGACTTGAACTCCTGGCCCGCCGCTAGGGTATAATCGGGACCTAGCTTGGGCGATACGTCTAATATGCAAGGCGTGAGCAAAGGATAGTTGCGTTGGGAGGTATATTCCGGATCGGCTACCCATTTCTCCGTGATATCGGTTTCCCGCTCGGTAAACTCTCCGCCACAAGCATAATCGCTTTCTATATGTATGTTCGGGAGCCTGAATTTGGAGGGATCTCCACCGCCGGGAGACTCCGGTTCGGCGAATGCCAGATATTCCGATTGAAAGGCATCGATATCTATGGACTGCGGGGTCTTGTTGGTAACCTCCATACTTTTCCGGATAACCGGGATATGATCGTATAAGTCGTAATGGAGTTCTACGGTGACACCTTCTGTTTCTTTCTCTCCTTTCAATACGAAAGTCAGTCTTTTCCCTGTGGGTACGTTCTTATTCAGTGCCCAGCGGCTTCTGGCCCATTTGATATCTTCCTGCAGCTCCTCTATGCGGAAATCCTCAATGAGAAAAGAACCGGAGCGGGTAGTCATCTGCTCGACCCATTCCATCTGGAAGTATCCGCGCTCGGGCTGGCCGGCCAGCCCGCCAAGTTCCCAACGTTTCCCGTCAATCGTCAAACTGCCTTCGCTACTTACGGCACGAAGCATACTTTCTCCGGTCATCCGGTTAAAGATATCTAGAGTGGAGAGATTGGGCAAGACACGGAACATACGTGCTACCATTCCGTTTGACAATAAGATGCTTTTGCCATCGGGAGTCGCATATATGCCGGCTTTGGATCGTGAGGGTTGTAAAAGCCAGTCGAAAGAGGTGTTTTCCAAAGGAAGCCCTTGTTGGGGCAATCGCTTGATTTTATCAAGTAATTTCTTCTCCGTACCGGATGATACCTCCGGCCCTTTCCCTTGATAGCTTGTGGAGATGATCGAGGGGATGATCTCCATATACTCTATTTGGGGCGTGATCCATAAGGCATGATCTCCGCTGGGGCCATCGTCGGTAGGCTCTACGATAAGGTCCAATATCTTTATGCCATTTAGGGGGATATCGATTGTTTTCGGGGCGTCGCCAAGTTTGACGATACCGCTGTTATAAAGCTCCTTGTCATCTCCTTTCAAGATAAATAAGACCGAGCCCGGATGTACCTTTCCGTCTTTACCTTCTAGACCAACAAATGTCTTGGCGTTTTTTCGGGTATCGAAATACATTTTCGTTCCGTCAACAAAAGGGATAACCGTGAGGCTTTTATCTGTATAATCGATATGTGAGTCGGCGATCCCGACCTGTGCTTGAAAGCGTGACGCATTCTTGTGTAAATCGATCTTGATATGGCTTTTGGCTTGTACCCCGATCACGTCATCATACGTTTTTCCTTGTATGGAGGCGGGCTCGTTGGTAACTGATTTCCCTTTGACGGCGCCACCGTAGGTTTGGTAGGATTTATTTAGGTCCATGTCCATAAGCCGGATCTCGTTCTGGCCCATGGCGTAGAGACCGGCAAATCCCGAAAGGATAGCTGTAAAGATAAGTTTATTCATAAAATCCAGTGATAAAAGAGCGTGTTATCAATGATAAAAATAAGGTGCTTCAAAAAGACTTCTTTTGAAACACCTTATTGGGTTTATAATCTAGTTTCGTTCTATTATAATGTCGTAAGTTTTAAATTACGCCAAAGAACCTTGATGCCTCCACCGTCGTGAATCTGAAGGGCGATGCGGCCTTTGCCGGCTCCGATCTTCTCGTCATTCAAGTTTACCATTTCCTGTCCGTTCAGCCAAGTCTGTACGTTGTCGCCTTGTACCTTGATACGCATCGTGTTCCAATCGCCCTCTTTCAATATATTCTCTTTCTCGTCCGGAATCTGAACCAGCCAGCCACGTCCGTACGACTCATAGATACCACCTGTATCGTGACCCTTCGGAGCTACTTCTACCTGCCAGCCGTTTACTTTCACGCCTTCCTCTACGAAAGAGCGGATGAATACGCCGGAGTTTCCGTCAGCCTCTTGCTTGAACTCTACGGTTAGATCGAAATCATCGTAATAATCACGGGTAGCGAGATAACCGTATTGTTTGTCGGGACCGCTTTCGCAGACCAATAAGCCGTCTTTTACGTACCATTTCTCCGTACCGTATGGTTCCCATCCCGTCAAATCCACGCCGTTGAACAAGTTCACTTCCTTACCGGTCTTACGGGGAAGTTCCTTGATCTTCAAGTTACGGAAAGATGCGGGATAACCATGATCTTGCAAACAAAGCACACCTTTTTTCGCCAATCCGTATTCCGGTGCGTTGGCCCATTTACCGCTATTTTTCTTAGCGTGCCAATCGTCTGTCCATGCCTCGAACTCAACGATCTTTTGTCCGTTCAACCAATGTTCCACATGTCCGTTATCGAATACGATCTTGGAGTTGTTCCATTCGCCTTGCGGATTCACCTTCATCTTGGATTTATCCGGCAAGTGCATCGCGTAATCTACGCCTAATTTCTGCCACTCTTCCAATGGCTCCGGGAAGTTCGGCTCGTCGATCAATTGATACTCCGGCCCTGTTACGTAAGGAACAGCGTATTGGGGACGCTCTACCACGTGGTACAACATACCGCTATTGCCCCCCTTGGACAATTTCCAGTCCCAAGAAAGCTCGAAGTTCTCATACTCTTTATCGGTTACGATGTAGCCACTAGCGTCGCTGCCATCACCTTTGGCTTGGATACAACCATCCACTACATGCCAAGGCTGTGTCAATGTAGTCCCGTTGTAATCTTTCCAACCATCCAATGTCTTTCCATCAAAAAGCAGGACCCATCCGTCAGCGATTTCCTCGGGAGTAAGTGTGTTTTGTTCTTGACTGGCACAAGAGGAAAACAAGGCCAGCGATACCGCACAAGAGGCTAACAAGCTTGTGGCGGCTGTTTTTTTCATTACAGATTCCATGTAAATAAAGAATTTAGGTTGATAAATTGTAACTGAATGGCAAATTTACGTAAATATCTTTGATATCTCTCTCTGTTGGAGGAAAAACGCTTCTCTCCCTAGGAAATACTTCTCCAAGAGCCTATATATTCTTTGTCGGATAAGCTCTATTTCTTAATTTGGCGGCGCTGAATTTATATTCACAGCCGCTGAATATACAAATGCCGCCGCTGATTGTAAAATCAGTGGCGATAATTTAAGAATAGAATAGGTACCGATCAGGTTTACCTATAGGTACGCATAAGTTTTATTCTGGCACAATCAACTTTTATATGTTTTTGTGGAAAAGAATCTGGATAATACTTGTTTAATCGAAGAATAATATAGATATTGCATGCATCTAATAAAGACTGAAATACCCTGCAAACCATATGATAACAATAGGCACCTTAAAACTAGATTTAGTTGCGGATCGGGAACCTTTCGTTCATGATTTATATGGTCGTTGGGATACCTTTAACCGAACCTCTTTAGAAGGGATCGTGGATGAGATTTTAAGCCGTTATGATACGGAAGATGAGTTGATCCGGATCGAGAGTTTAGATTTGGATCTAGGTGAGCTAGACGAAGATGAATTCTATGAGCAATTCCCCCGTAGACTGGCGGAGAGACTGGACGAGACTTTCGCTTCTTATTTGCGAAGTAAAGAAGAGCATCCAGACCGAATAGCAGTTGTTCCCATCAGGCAATCTTGGCTGGAAGTATTTACCTATTATATGTCGCACGGGTATTGGCCTTGGCTGGAAGAGGAGCGACTCACCTTACCGGAGCTTCTGGATAAATTAGTACGAACATCTTCGATAGAATTAAGTCATTTCCTGCGTGAGAAGGGAAAGGCGCTTACCATTCGTAAACGTCTAGTCTTTCAATTGGATGATATCTATCAAGAACGTTTGGTACATGTGGTGGTACCCTCGGAAAGCTCGTTTATAAACGCTTATGCCCGTTTCTTGCAAGACTCTTATCCCGAGATAAAGCGTCCGGAGATAGGGAAGAATGATTACAGAAACGCTATCTGGATAATCCTATGGGGATATTTATTATCTCAGGATCAAGGCTATTTCAACCGGAAACAAATGGTGACGTACGCACTGCGGGAATTATCCGGCTATTATTCCATTTATTTTGTGGATTTACTGGGGATGCTGACGTATGATTTAGATAAGTTCGCCTCTACCCGCTTGTTCATGCCCGAGTTACTGTCGCTTTTGAAGGATATCCGGCTAGAGACATTATCGGAAAAGGAATTCACTAAAAATTTCTCTCTTTTTTCTCTGGAAGAATTGAAGGCTTTGCTCGTGCGGGAGAAGAGCTTGACTTTCTTATCCGGGTATAATGAGGAACAGATTTACCTGATCGTGGAACAGGTGATCCCTGCGGAGAGTCCGTTTGTCATCGACTATGCGAGAGCGTTGGATAAGGAGAAGGAATTGGGCATGCTCGAAGGGAAAGCCGGGAATGATTTCCGGGTGCTGAAATGGGTGTTTATCTTCGAGGTTATTCTCGGTAGAAGTGGAAGCGTATATTCCCGCCATCAGTTCGCTTTCTCCGTGTTAAAGGAGTTGGCGGCGCATTATAATCTGACGGTGATGGAGTTGTTGGGATATTTTTACCGTACCTTGGCTAGTGGACTGCTAACGGCTTATCCAGCCGTTCGGGAATTGATCATTGCTTTGTACTTGAATGCTATCGATGATTCTCCCGCCGGTATATCCGTTTATTACCCGGAAGATTTGAAAGATCGGTTGTCTAATCCCGGCTTGTGCCGTTGCTTTATCCGTTTCTTGCGCGAGGAGCAAATCTATTCGGTGGTCGAGCAAACCGTTCCGGTGGAAAGCCATTTCATTATACGGTATGCCCAGACGCTGGATAAGGGGAAAGAGCAAGGGCGTTTGGAAGGAAGGGTGGGTGACGAGTTCCGGCTGTTGAAATGGGAATTTATCTTTCTGGTGCTGTTTAGTGCGCCATTGTCCGCTTTTAGCCGGAAACAATTCGTACGTTCGGTGTTGGGACAGTTCTCTGCCCATTATAATATCACGGTGCGGGAGCTGATCTCCTATTTCCATGAGGGAACACATGGGGAACATCCATGGATCCCGGAAGAGTTACGTGAGATAATAGATCTGCTGTACGAGGATATGGATAAGGAATCTCCCGAGCCTTTATTCTCTGTTTGGTTGAATGAGGAGAGGAAAGCCTATCGGTTCGGGCAATTTATAATCACGGGCCGTGCCGATGAACCGCTGGGCGATCTATTCGAGTACGTGAGGGACTTGGAGAAGACGAACCCGAAAGTCTTACTGGACCAATTACGGCAATTGAAGCATATTCCTTCATCCGGAATAAGGGTGGAAGAACCGATAGAGGCCGCTCGTATCTTCGCTTCCTTATTACTGCTTGTCATCCGTGAATACGGTCTGGCTTTTCCGAATCAGGTATCCTTGATCCAATACCTTACGAATGTAAAAGAGAATCGTACATTTGGAGATGCTGCTCGGCTGCGCTTGTTATTGCATGAGTGTATGTTGGAGAATATGGATGCGTTTACACGTACCATGGATGCTTTACTGGGCACGAAACCGGGGAAAGCGCCCGAGCTTCCCATCCGTACTGCTTTTCCCGCTATCTATCCGTCCAATTCCAAAAAAATGGAATTATTGGAGGAATTATATACAGGGGCGACTCCCGCTTTGCGCTTACTTGTAGAGGAGGTAATCCGCTTGTTTCGTCTCAATAGCTTCGGGTTGGAAGAGAACCTTTGGTTGGGGTGGTTACAGGCTCTTTCCGGCAACGTTTACCGGAATTATTCCAAGGATGGATTGTTGTTCCTCTTTTGGCAGCGTTTGAGGGAGTCTGTGCCAGAGGAGGAATTACGTAAGATCGAGACTTTTATAGGGCGACATATAACTAATTTACCTGAATTGTCAGTTTTTATATATCAACTTAAAAATAATATGAATATGAACGTTTTGAATGGCCAGTTAAAAGACCATGGCGTGTCTATTGACAATGCGGGCCTAGTGATCATAGCCGTCTACCTGCCAATGCTTTTTAATCGGTTAGGCTACTTGAGTGATGACAGGCGTGACTTTAAATCGAAAGAATGCCAAGTGAAAGCTATTTTTGTGTCCCAATGTTTTGTGACGGATGAGAAGGAAATTCCGGAGTCAGAATTATTCTTAAACAAAGTCTTGACGGGCTATGACAACAGCCCGGAACCGCTTCCTCGCTCGTGTGATTTAACCGAGAATGAATTGGAGATCATGGAACAATTGAAGAAAGCGGTACTTATGAATTGGGACAAGATGAGGCATACAAGCTGGGAAGGTTTTCAAAAAACTTTTATCCAGAGAAAGGGAATGTTAAAAATGGAAGAGGATAATTGGATGCTAACGGTCGAGGAGAAGCCTTTTGACATCTTATTAGACTCGCTTCCTTGGAACTTCAAGCTCGTTAAAGCTCCATGGATGGAAAAAATGCTTAGAGTAAAGTGGCGGTAAAATACTATTAAATGATAACATTATGAATGCGGATCGGATACAGATTCAAGAAGGACCTTCGCAGGTCTTTCAAAACCGTAAAGGTGAATCAACACAATTGATGGAAGATAATCGGGTACAATCTGTCTTGCAGGCTAAAATGGTGGAAACTATGCAACGTGACGCGATGGATGAGGATGATTTGCAGCAAGGTAAGTTCGCCGTTCAGCGGGATGTGGAAGATGAGGATGAGCTTCTTCAAGGAAAATTTGTGGCCCAACGGCAAACGAAGAACCAGACAGGGATTCCGGATTATGTAATCCAAGGCATGGAGTCTTCCTTCGGGACGGATTTCTCTTCGGTACGTGTACACCCGGATTCATCGAAAGCGCCGGAGGTTGGGGCTTTGGCATATACGCAAGGTACGGATATCCATTTCGCCCCGGGACAATTCAAACCGGATACGTCTGCCGGACAGCAGCTATTGGGACATGAGTTGACACACGTCATCCAGCAAGCAGAGGGACGTGTGCAGCCTACTACCGAGGTAGGTGGAATGGCCGTTAACGATGATTTATCCTTGGAACACGAGGCGGATGTGATGGGCGCTAAAGCTGCTTCTGTCTTATGAACGAGTGGATCGATTGGTTCCAGCGGGTATTGGATGTCTCTATTCGTTTGTATTTCCGGCAGGAGTGCGATTTATCTTCCGTCTATGATATCGCACTCCCGAAGGCAGGACCGCTTTGGAAGGCGTTGTTGCCGGAACAGGTCGATCCTACTTTCGATGAGTGGATGGTGTTGATGTTGGCCTTAATGCCTCATCTTTCTCCGCAGGTGTTGGATATTTTCTTTGTGCATAATAAGAATTTTGACCGTCCTTATACGGAATTTGGCGGTTGGAAAGGACTATCGCACGGAGGATTCTTGCCAACGGGCGAGACGGCCGTTTTCCTGTTGGCGGGCGATCGTGTGGAACGCCGTCTGGAAGTGGTTCGTCTATTTCGTGAGGAGCATTGGTTCCATATGTATCACGTCGTTGGCTTGGAAGGAGCCGGGAATGGTGAACCGTTCTTGAGCGGACAACTGCGTATATCGGAGGATTTCTTGTACCGTTTATCTTTTGAGGGAGAATATAAGCCGGACTATAATATGGGTTTTCCGGCCAAACGGATTAGTACGGCTTTGAATTGGGAAGATGCCGTATTGCCTTATTATGTGCGTGAGGAGTTGGAAGAGATAAATAATTGGATTACGGGTCATCGAGTCATCCTTTCGGACTGGGGATTGAGTCGTTTTTTGAAGGCCGGTTACCGCACTTTGTTTTATGGCCCGCCGGGAACGGGTAAGACGCTTTGCGCGACCTTGATCGGCAAGAAGAACGGGATGGATGTATATCGTATCGATCTTTCCATGATTGTCTCCAAATATATCGGCGAGACTGAAAAGAACCTTGCGAATGTATTCGACCAAGCGGAAAACCGGAATTGGATTCTCTTTTTCGATGAGGCGGATGCCTTATTCGGTAAACGAACCTCAACGAACACTTCTAATGATCGCCATTCGAATCAAGAGATCGCTTATTTGCTGCAACGGATCGAGGATTTCCCGGGAACCGTTGTTTTGGCCACAAACTTAAAGAGTAATATTGATGAAGCTTTCTCCCGTCGTTTCCAGTCTATTATCTATTTCCCGATGCCGGATCAAGACTTACGTGAGGAATTATGGCGTAGAATGCTTCCCTCTTCTTGGCTACCTGCGGATGCGGACAAAATGATTCGTATGGCAGCTACTTATGAGTTATCGGGTGGCTCCATCTCGAATGTGATCCGGCGTTGTGCCCTTCGGTTGCTAAAGCAAGACACTCCCCGGCTAGATTCCGATATCTTATCTATGGCGATCCGCCGGGAATTGAATAAAGAGGGCCGGTGGTGATTTAAGGCAACGGCTCTCTTTCCCGGTGCCCGATCGGTACGATGATTAAGAGGAAAAAGAAGAGTGGGAGCGCCAACAGTATCATTTGGGTCCATATGTCGAAAGTTTCCCGCGAGGATACGATATTGGTGATTAGGTATAATACCAATACGATCTCGGATATGAATACCAGTAATAGAGGCAAGACATATCGCTTATAATGTTGTGCCAACATGTAGAACTTACTGGATGTCATATACAGGTTGATTAGGATTAATAGTATGAGAAATAGGAATATATCACCCAATACGAAATAAATAAGCATCGGGTTGGAGAATTCCGTATTTGCCAGTTGCGCCAGATCATCGGAGCAACTGGTGAGTTGCTCGCCTTGCGGAAAAGGATTTAGCAAATAGAATAAAGAGTTGAAAAGATTATCTAGTAAGGATACCTCGCATTCTTCCTCATACATGACCATCTTGAGTACTGGTTCTTGCTTATTCTCTCGATTTTCGCAAGTAGTTACAGGAACGCCCATTTCATCGTAATCGACAAAACAAAGGCGGTCTACCAATTGGTATTTCAATAGAATGGATAGATAACCGATATGCTTTTTCTCCTTGATAGGGAATATGACATTTAAATCGTAGTTTCTATATATTTTATTACCCATCACACAAAAGGAATCAATTACGAAACTGGTGGACTTCACGAATTGTACAAGTTCTCTCCGGTTCTCCAGCTTAAAATCGAAATCAGGGAAGTAAAGAGTCAAGCCGTTGAGTTTCCGGAGAGACGGGTTCCGGTTGATCGTGCCGGTATCCTTTGTGAATAAGTTATTTAAAAGAGCCATCTGGGATTCTTTCGATCTTAGGAAATCATTCGTCGCTTTTGAGTTTCGGAATAGGACCAGCAAATCGACAGGCGTATCCGAATAAACGGGCATATCTACCAGACACTCCTGTTGTTGCCAGTCGCTTACTTGACTAGGTTGCCCGCTTTCTGTATCTACTACATACCCTAGATATTCCATCCGGCTGAATTTCCGGATAAGGCCTGCCGGTAATTGCTCGTATACGGATTGCAACCAATACGGCACGATGGGAAAAGCTCGTTGGTTGTATTGACTTAGGCGTTCGGATAGGCGTTCGGTTTCCGATGATGCGCCATCTACCTTGAATACGGGAATACTGCAATTTCCCTTTTTCTTTTGTGTGGCGATCTCTTCTTTGCTACGTTTATCGAAATAACAGAAGAACGTACGAATCGTGGAGGGACGCAGCTCACGCACGGATAGCAACCAGTTCTTTACGGCTTGCGTGTAAGTGGTGTCGTAAACGAATGGGATGAAATCGGTTTCCCGGTATCCAATGGCGTCTTCTTCCCAAGGCGTGATGTTGAGGGCGATGGAAAGGGGAGCTTCTTTGATGAAAAACTCAATCGTTCCGCTTCCTCTGATGGAGGGATTCTCGTCCGGATTATCCAGAACTCCTGTAACGTCTTCTGTCCATACGGGGCAAATGATATAGCCTTGTTTATCGGAGTTGAGCAACGATTGCATATTATCCAGATCTCCGGTTTTGCCCTTGAAGAAATACATATTCTCGACGGTAGGGGGAGGCAATATCCTTTCCGGTTCTCTTTTATTGAAATAATACCACAAAGCTTGCGTTACTTTGACTGGGCCGGGCATTGCATCGAAGAAGCGGAAGAGAGGATCTGCGTTGGCCTTATTCTTGGATGCGGTTAATAACTCGTTTCCGAACAACCAAGGTGTATATGCACATTGTTCCACATGATCTGGTAATAAGGAACTCGGGGACTGTAAATAACCCAAACGCAATATCGCTTGGTTCGCGTCCGGATTTATTACGAAAGTGAAAGCGTTCCCCAATTCAGCGGGATAGACGATATAACTGCATTGCTCCGTTAAGATACGCTGGGTGATCGAGTCCATAAGAGCTTGATAGGAGACGATCGGGGTACGAATCTCTTCCAGTTCCAATTCGGTCCGCTCTCCTAAACTCCGGAAATAATCCAATCGCTCCGAGAGACTTCTTTGGGCGTTAACGGCTTGTGCCATGATTACATGAAGTAATAAGCCCAATAAAATGCCGTGGTAGGTAGTTCGATATCTGGTTGACATAAGGGTAAATTTAAAGTTCTATATTTATTCGTATCAGATTATTCTTTAAGATTTCTCCGGTGCGGTCAATCTCTTTGTCGTCTTTATCGGCCCACGCTTTTCGCCATGCCTTATAGTCTTTGACAAATAGGGCTAGCTCTTTCGGAGGAAGCCAATGAACCGTGAATCGTAGATGTGCCGGTATCTTCTCTCGCAAGAATTCTTCAAGACGAAGCTGAAAATCCGGCCGTTGCCGCGTACGTTTTGTTTGTGAGAGGATTGCCGTTAAGGTAAATTCCCGGGAGGGGACTGGATGATCAGTCGCCTTCGGTGAATGCAGGAGTATGTTTTCCAGAATGAAAATTTGCTCTTTCGCATCTTCCCATCCGAGTATGGAATAGAGATATCTTTCCAATCCGGAAAGGGAGTCTGCGTCGAATAGATTACAGCCTAGATACCGGTCCCGGATAAGTTCCGGTAGTTGTCGCAGGAACCGGACTCTTCGTTGACGGTTTATCTCTTTATGGGAGTAGCGGAGAAAAGGCGGGTTGCTATTTTCGCCGTAGATTTTATCCAACGTATCCAATAGCAGATCTTTGTTTTGTTCCATAGAAGCGGAACCGGGGGTTCCCATATTTAAGGCCATCCAATCTTTTAGATGGTTCATTTCTTTATGTCCCTCCGAAAAGAGATGGTCGAATATAGAAAGATATGCCTTGAATGAATCGGTAAACGAGTCCTTGTAGCAAATCGGGAAATCATTTGTGACGCTATAATCATTCAGATGGATATGGCGACTGTCCATGAGGATCGATTTGGCTTGTTTTTTCTGTTCTCGTATCGCATGGTTGATATTATTCCGCGAATGCAAACGATTCAATACTTTTGTGGCATTAATCTCTACTGCTTGTTGGTTTTGGTAAAGTCGTATCTTGATTTGCTCAGGGGAAGATAATGCTAATGTATAGGCGTATTCACCCTCTTCAAAACCTTGAAATTCCAAAGAGTGTATCGATAGAACCCCTTGTATCTGCTTGATCCCTTTGAAAAGCTTGTATATGGGAAGCGCACTACCTGTATAATGACTTCCCGGTGCGAATAATTGAATCGCCTCCGTATAAATGGCGATCAAGGTTTTTTCCGGAGAGATGCTACCGTCTATATCGATATTTCCAATAAGTAATAAAGGTTTTCTTCTTACGAAATGGATTGCGTGTAGGGCTTCTCCTAAATTCCGGTTCGCGTGATATAGTTCCTCAATCTTTTCCTTGATTTTCTTTTCTTCCTGTTTGTGTTGATCTTCTGAGATAAAGGACGAGAGTTCTATAAATAGGTCGAACCATCCGTGGCAGATCTGATCATTGGATCTATAAGGGTGGATTTGCAGGTCCGATAAGTTCATTAAGTAATCAGTGTTATCTAATTGATCTAAAAAATGGTCTCGGTAATCTTTGGGTGTCACAGGGGCCATCCCGGAAACCCGTTCAGGACTGAACAAGCCGTAATCCTCCGGATTGAAACGATTATTCGATCCGGTGAGATATTGTTCTAATGGGAAACTCATTTGGTAATCCAATTCGCTTAAGGCGTAATTTAAGATGTCCAGAGTCGTGATTCCCGGGTCGTGCGGGGCATGGTCTGTCCACAATTGTCCCGAAAGCTCCCGGATTGTTTCCAAGGCATTCTTTTGGAGGTTATCGAATATGGATTCCTCCGTTTTTAGTTCTTGCAGGTTGGGCAGATCATCCATGGCTATTCTTGATTAAAGGTGTTTCTCCGGTCGGAGGCATCCATCCGGTAATCTTTCCATAAATCGGTTATCTGGAAACAAACAAAGATGTTGTCTCCATAATCCCGTCCGCTACGTATTTGCAACTTGCATTTTTGTCCGGGGCCGTACCAACGGAATTTGATCTTGTTAAAAAAGGAACCGAACCAAGATTGATTCGTACGGATTTTTCGATGTTTCCCGTAACAATGGATAGCCGTGGCTTCCACCAATGCGTATTGTCCGCTTTTTAACTTACCGCATCCAGCCATGATGCGGTAGGCACGACATCCTTCCGTTGGTATTTGCAGGGTATGCCATTCGCCATCTGCGGGAAATTTACCCCGTATCGCGCCGTCGAAGCGGGTTGCGGAAAGACTGCCGTTGATACGTATATCCATACCGGGTTGGTTCATCTCGATACGACCGTTTGGATGAAGCGATAGTATCGGTTCATCTTGCCCTTGACGTATGATATGGAGTTGGCTATTGTTACCTAGGTATATTTTCCACTCAGGAATATTGTCTTGTATGTTCGTGAATAAGCTGATGACGGGACTGTTTTCCTTGGAAGGAGCTAACCGTAAGCCATCATCCGGATTTTTATCGATCCCGTCGTCGGAAATATTGACCATGGAATCGATTAATTCGTAGAAATGCTTTTGGTTGGGCATACTTCCGCGCTTAAAGTATTCTTTTAGTGTATTTCTGTTTGTACGAGGCATATCCGGTTTGTTTTATTTGTTAATAATAAAATTACTTCCAACTCCTAAATATCCGAGTCCGAGTTGTTCCAATAGTTCGTCTTTTTGGTCAATATATAGCAAATGCCTATCAGAAGGAACTAATATGCACCAAGGTTGGGAAGGGCTAACGTTGAAATTTTGCCTAGCCTCTTCCGGGTAGCGGTTTAGATAATAGCTCTTTTGTTGGTCTTTTGCCGTATATACGACATGCGCTACGCTTAATATATCAATGTCCACGATGGCTTCACACTCTCGTATGGAGTTATAAAGATCGGTCGATGAGAACGAAAGCCCAAATACCGGGATCTCTTCCTTATCTCGCCAAGGTGCGATACAATTATTAATGCGTGCCTCTGTCTGGCGGAGTATATCTCCTACGGGATATCCGGGCTTTATCCGGAGGTTACAGCAAACGGTTACTTCCTCGTAGACCGGAGTGATTGCATCAACGGTAATGAACGGACTTGTCTTGTCACCTATATAATCTTCGATTCGCATGAGTAGCCTATGTTCGCATAAAGGCAAGATCTTTTTATCTTTCTCCTTTTGCATCACGACCAATGTTACGATCGGGCTCCTGTTTTGAGCTTTACTGTCTATTCCGGGCAAGCAAAGTACTTTTTCGACTTCGGGGAACTGAGCCAATGTTATTTGCTCGTAATTCCTAGGCAATACAGCCCGGTTCCGATGGGACATCTCTTGGGTGATCCGGAGCCGCATATCCTCTGGCGTTTCCGGCGAACGTCCTCCTTTAGCGGGTATGATCTGGTAAATATCCGTAAGTCCCGGCATACTTTTCTCGAAAGAAACGAGTCCCGTGAAGCTTTCGAGTTCCTCACCGATCAGGGCTTCCATTTCTTCGGGGATTTCTAACCGGGCTTTCACTGGGTTTAGATAGACATTTCGTATGGATGAACAATTTTGCGTGTGGCAAGATACTTTTGCCGAAAGCCAGAAATCTCCATTTATGTCAAGCATTTCCTCGCTAATAGGTGAGGGAAGCAGGATGTCTACCAAACCTGTATTCAACAGATTCCCGGTTGTATCGGAAAGTAAATTACCCGGTTTGATAAACTCCCATTGCTTGCCGTTGAAGAAAGACCATTGTACGCAAGGAAGATATTCTTTTTCGATTTCCCGTTTCAAGGCAGCCATCTCGAAGAATAAACGGATCTGGTCGTTACCGATCAAGTTACCAATACCGAATAGAATAATCCCATCTTCTGTGGGTACTTCCACCATTGGGAACGGATGACGTAGATCGATTTCATGTAATTCCTTTTGCCTCAATGGATGGATATGATAGATACGGCATCTATCTCTTGGGGTATCGCCATTGAAAAAGTATTCTTCCTCGGCGCTATAACCGATACCTATACTTTCAATCATAGGGTTGTAAGGAGGTTTGGGCACCGGGGTCTGTTTACGGGTATGGCTGTTTCTTATCATGATATCCGCAAAGAGCATCCGGTACTCCGTCTGCCCGAATCCGCCGTTCGGATCTGTGAGTCTAATCCTGAAGAAGCCTTGCTGGGCTTTCATGTATTGATATTGCTCTTCTTCCGTGGAGACCGTAATGTTTTTGAACGGTTTGTCGTAAACGATCTCGCTGTACTCCGAGAGCTTTCCCCTAGGGGAAGTATGCTTGTTTTTCGTATTGAAGAGACAAGATGTACTTTCCGGTAATTTTACCCATTTCTGGTCTGTTAGTTTTTCCCATTCAACTTTGAAGGTGGTATTATCGATAGGTGTCTTATATGCTTGATACAAATCATAGAAACCTCCTTCCGAATAAGGTAGATCCGCCCATTGCAAAGTAATACCCATGGATTGGATAGGCTTGATCGCTATCTCATAATTACCGAATGCGAACCATGAGCCTTTTTGAGCTTCTAACCCGAATAAAGGGAAATGTACGCTTGCGTCTACTTCTCCCAGAGGATTATAGATTTTCAAGGATGACATGCCGGATACATGTACCTTTATCTTTAAGCTAGTAATAAAAATACGGTGTACCCAAGAGTAGGGGAATAACCAAGCATCCGTGTTCATCAATATACGGAGCGCTGGGTTCCGTGTTTGGCAACCATGAGCTTCAGAGCAAGGTGTTGTAGGGTCGAATTTCTCATTAAGGACGAATTTCAGATAAAAGGAGTTTTCGTTGATGAATGTCAAGGTGTAGGCGTATATCGGGGCCCAACCTTTCTCTGTGCTTAACTCCAATAGGAAAGCGTCGTTTAATACACGCCCGGTTTCGTGGGAAGATTGTTCCGTAGTAGCGATTAATTCTTTGAAATATGATATGGAGTCTTCTTCTAATCCGAATGTGATATGTATATCCCGATGTCCTTCCCGAAGTAATAACATGGGAGATTCGATCATCAGTCCGGCTTGTATAGAGGATTGGTTCTCAAAGATTAGCTCTGAGTCCAGATTGGGCTTCTTAGAAGGAACGTTTCCGATCCTGTCATTCAACTGTTTTTGCCAGATGGACGTAACGAAGCCTAATCGGCTCGCTGGATATTTTTTCGGATCTTTTTCCAATAGTAACGAATGTATACTCGTTATTTTCATGTCATTGACCGAATAATCTTCGTCCGTACGATAACAAAATTGGATATCTTGCGCAGGAAATGGTACCTGTGTTATAATACCTGTACCCTTGGGTAACTGGGCTTGCCGTGCGGTATTATTCTTCACGGCGATAAACCAAGCGGAAGGAATAATCGCTTTTTGGGGAGATTCCTTCAATATTTGGTTGACATAAAATAACGGATAAGCTTCCCAGCGTTTATTGAACTGATCTACCAGATATTGATAGTTTTTCAAGAAAGCGATTAAAACAGCTAATGAGGGATCGGTCTCTCCGCTTTTAGCGATTTCTTGGATGTAAATCTCCCGTTTGTTTTGTAAATTGCGGAGGATACGTAATAATAGGTAGAGACTTCTACGAACCGTTTTAGGATTGGATAGGGTTATTAGCTGAAGTCTCTGGTTATATTTCTCCATATCCAGAAATAAATCGGACATGGAATCTCTAAAGATCCGATGATTCAATCTTTGATACCAATCAGAGAACTTATGGTATAGAGCGTTTCTTAGATAGGTGATTTCTCTGTTACTTTCCGGTGAGTTCTCATTTTGCCACAAAATGAAACTCTGTTCGATCCCGATTGTATCTGTTTGCTTGATCTCATTGAGTATGGCTAA
>OGOD01001206.1_pt1 | contig 17356 bp, 14 predicted proteins | sample 1573631 | NCBI WGS metagenome assembly OGOD01 (sample SAMEA2581895, study PRJEB24529) | metagenome | biome: Human gut stool | place: China | collected 2011
GGACAAAGGTACTAATTTATTTCCAACAAACAACATCCCGCTCATATTTTTTTACGGGATCCGAGCAGCCGGACACCGCCACCCGGCCGGAATCGGACACAGGGCGCATCATTTTTTTCGCACACGGCGCCCCGAATGGTTGCGCAATCTGAATTGTTTTTTTATCTTTGCAACGCAAAAAGCGCTCATGCGCCATGCAGGACCCATAGCTCAGTCGGTTAGAGCAGCGGACTCATAATCCGAAGGTCGTGGGATCATGCCCCTCTGGGTCCACGATGAAAGCCACTTACAGCGATGTAGGTGGTTTTTATTTTGTCTTCTCACCGCGGTTTTACGCAGGTTTACGGCAGGGTGTGTAAACCGCTGTGTAAACCATGAACGCAACAGTCGAAGTCGTTTGCTACAAGTCCAAAGTATTAGCAAACAACGAATCCCCGTTAATGTTACGGGTTACAAAAGACCGAAAACGCAAGTATTCCAGCATCGGAATCTCGGTAAACCCCGTCTATTGGGACTTTGAAAAGAACAAACCCCGCAGGAATTGCCCCGACAAAACCCGCATTGAACAGATCATAGCCGAGCAGATCAGAAAGTATCGGGAGCAGATTCTCGACTTTCAGGCGGAGGACAAAGAATTTACCCCAGCGTCCTTACATGACCGAGTAAACAACCATGCAAAGAACCGAACTGTCGGCGATTTATTCCGATCCCATATCGCCGACCTCAAATCCCAAAAGCGGTCAGGTTATGCCCTGACATTTTCCGAATTGTATAATTCGCTCGTGCAGTTCAACGGACACCTTGACATCTATTTTTCCGATATCGACACCGCTTGGCTGAAACGCTATGAAATGTGGCAAAGGGGTCAAAATCTTTTGGAGAACACAATCGGCAAGCGCTTCCGAACACTGAGAGTATTGTACAATATCGCCATTGAACGTAATCTTGTCAAGAGGGACCTCTACCCTTTCCACGCTTTCAAGGTCTCCAAACTGCATCAGGCGACGGCCAAAAGGGCTATTTCCAAAGAGGACATTATGCAGGTTATCGGCTATCAAGGCAATGATATGTACACCTGCTTGGCAATCGACTTGTTCGCTTTCTCTTACTTTTCGGCAGGAATCAATTTCGTGGATATGGCTCATCTGAAACCGAGCAACATTGTTGACGGCAGACTGATTTATACACGCCAAAAGACGAACAAACTAATCCGCCTGCCGTTACAACCCAAGGCCCGCGAAATCATCGACAAGTACATCAACCCGTCCCGCAACTGCCAAGACTATATTTTCCCTATCCTGTCCTCATTCCACAAAACCGAGGTTCAGCAACGCAACCGCTTACATAAGGTCTTATCCAATGTAAATAAGCGGCTCAAAGAGGTTGGCAAAGAGTTGGAAATACCCATAGACCTTACAACATATGTGGCTCGACATAGCTATGCCACCGTGCTGAAAAGGTCGGGTGTCAGCACCTCGCTGATTTGTGAAACGCTGGGGCATAGCTCAGAAAAGGTAACCCAAATCTATTTGGATGCGTTCGAGAACTCACAGATAGACGCGGCTATGCAAAATCTGTTATGAAAGAGATTGAGGGGGCTATCCTTGCTGGATAGTCCCCTCTGAAAGATATGAATTGAAAGAATTGTCGTGTTCCGTTACTCTCGGTCGAAGGTTACGATCGGCAAGGAGAACATGGCGATATACGCCCCGTAGACCTCCTCTACACCAAGTTTGATGACAGCCTGCACATTGTAATAGCCGTCGAAGACGATGTGCTGGGCTACACAGTCGGGATTCAGCCCGAGCCTTGAACAGTAGGCGTCGAAGCCTTCGACCTTGCGCAGACGGTCAGCTGTCCATACGAGGTGTCGCAGGCACAGCGTTGGGTCGGCATAGAGGTCTTCGGCATACGCCATGATGGCCTCGGCTTTCTCCTCATTCGACCACGTTGTGGTCGGAGTTGGCTTGGTTCTGCTGGCAAGCCACATTACATTCCAGAATGTGTGCTGCCAATCTTTGGTGTCCTCATCGACAACTTCCAGTTTGAGTTCCTCGGTTTCCACCACCTCGTCTTTGTCGTTGAGCTTGTCGATGGTAACGGTTGCGATGTTCGAGATTTCGCTCTCGGGGGCGCTCATCGTGCCAGCACCTTGTGCGGCAGTCAAAGTAAACTCTTTTTGTTTTTTCATGTTGTATGAATTTACTCTGAATGCTACGAATTTTATACCAATTTGATTTTCAGCAATTTATGCGCTTTCATCCGACGAGAGTATTAAAAACACATATTATTCTTTTACCCACGAAATAGGTATTGAAGACATTCCATAGGTCTTTTTGCAATTTTGGAGCATATCATATGTGTTTTTATACGACAAGTCCTGCTTTGACACATTGTCAGAGCAGACTGTCAGATAATCGCAAATGAATTGGCATAACCCCTGCGGGACAGTAGGTCTGATGTGGAGATAGTCTCGGAGGAACAGGAGGGTGTTGTATCCGAGGAAACTGGCAAAGGTCGGCCGACGCTTGGGAGGATCGTCTTTTCTTGGGTTGGCATGACGGGGCGGGTTCCCTAAAATATCATAATGATTGCGGTATTCTCTTTCGACCATTCGCATGAACCAGTTACTGGTATTCGGAATCTGGACGCTCGACATTCCGCCGTAAGAAAGCAAATATTTTTTGGACGGGTCGAAACCGCCTTTCTGCATCTGTTGTAGAAACTCATATACCCGTAACACTTCCTGCCGTTCTGCTCCGTCTTGTAAAGCAAAGACATCCTCATCCGTGTATGGATGAAAAACCGAACTCATCAGCGGGGCGAGCAGGAGAGTATGAAAGATTAAATCATGCTTTGCTAAAAAATCGTATCGCTCTTGTAATGCCTCTACGTTTTTGTAATACGGGAGGTCGAATATAATTCCGAAATCATCGGGGAACATATCCAGATTTTGGTACATCCAAAATTTCGGAAGGAGATTCACCCGATTGTCGTCGTCCAAATTGCAAGTCGATTCGACATACCGTTGGATATACCAATAAGAAAATCCATAGAACCGTTCAAGATAAGGACAAGTTTTTTTAATGATACAAACGGGAACAGAGATAACAGCCATAGTTTTGAAATTTGAGGATAAACAAAGATAGGAAATTCACCTGAAATTTCTTTGAACAACCAGCCCTTAAACTTGCATTTATTAAAGATTTTTATTATATTTGTAATAGCAAATCCGAGAATAGGGAAATTCGACTTCCATAGAAAATAAGTTATAGGACAAGATAAGGACGGCATTATTTGCTGTCCTTGTCTTTGCTTCCTATTTCCACATTTTTTGAGTACGAAATGAAGATTCCCTTTATAAATACAATTACAGGATTAAAAAATATGGAACGTTTTCGATTAGCGAGGGTAGAAACTGCTTGCAGGCTATACCGAGCGGAGAAAACCTTTATTAAGAATAAAGATTTCAGATAAAGAGATAGTAGGTATTGCTCAAAACTGTCCTGTGCAAACTGCTCAAAAGTGTCCTATATATACACTACCTACTTATACATAACCTAATAAGTCTTGCAGACCATGTACTACCATATCAAAGACCATAAATGATTCGACAACCGCAAGCAAGCCAAAGACCATTACGGCATTGCCTGTTTTCGGAAATTGTTGCATCTAAAAGAAATCATATTTACGAACAATCAAAATTCCATTGCTAACGATGAATTATACCGTAATCCCAAAATCTATCGTGAACTTTCAGACGGGAAACAGTAAACCCGTCGATGTTTATGTGTGAGCGACCATTAAATGTTGCTCCAATCACAAGACAAACATTTCCCATGTAACAGAAGAAAAACTATCCTTACTGACGGGATTGGATGAACGAACAATCCGCCGTGTTATCAAACGGCTGAAAGATGCAGGTTGTCTGACCGTGCAGACTATCGTTAAAGAAGATGCAGATAGAGGATTTATAAAGCGAAATGCCTACTATATAAAGCCAGAAAATAAAAACTATTTCTTTTTGGATAACAGTTTCTTTAAGAGGAACTATCCCGCCAAGATTGCAGGGTTTCTATTATTATTGAAATCCGTATGCCTTAATAATACAGATACCATCCGATGAAGCAACAGCCAAATTGCAAAGAGTATCGGATTATCCCGCAATACCACTACTGCATTATTGAATGAATGTCAGCAATTAGGGCTTATAAAGCCCATAGCGAAAGGCTATGAATTGACGGCAGGCTGATTTATTAATTCAGCAGTCAGAAAGACCGATGCAGGGATTTATAAAGAGATATGCGAGTTCTGCAAATCAAAGGGTATAACACCGCCAAATTGGGATAAGCGGGCAATGTCGGTATTGCTTACAAAATACAATGCTATCGACGTCCCAAATACCGAGCCAATAAGTCTAACCTACCAACTCGATAGACGATGCAAGAATCTGCCCGAAAAGGTATCGTTAGCCTACTTTATAAAAGTTCTCGATATGCAGGAGCAGTATAAAGCCGTTACGGAACGAGCCGAACAAGCAAAACAGTTTAAGGAAGAGTTCAGCGGTTTTGAGTTTTAGATAGTCAGCAAATAAATCATTCATATACAGCCCTCATGCTTACGCATGCAGGGCTTTTCCCATTTAATAAGAGAATGACATATTTTGTGGATATTCGATTTATATAGACCCTAATAATTGTGTCATTCATTTTCCGTATCTCTTTATATGGCGTGCCGTAGGCACTCTCATTTCATTATGGATTTTTCCTGTACTTTCTGAATGCGGCAATGGTTTGATACATGAAATATGCAATAATGACTTTTGAAACTAAAAAAATTGTTTCACCGACTGCATTTAACTCAACTCCATTTAATCGCTCTCTGAAATTTAGCACATTAAGAACATCCAGATATTTTTTCCAGATTTCGCCAAATTCCGTGAAATCAAATTTGTAATTTAATTCGAAAATTTGCTGTGTTGTGCCGAAATAATTAATCCCCCAGAACGCAATAATAGCGGACGCAAATGTCCAACCTACTCCCCACCAGAAATTTCTATCATAATTATTAGAAATCTTATTGAGGAATAAAATGACTTTATCATTGCTATACCAAGGTAGTTGCGCTTCTTTTGATTGATAAATGTCTAATTCTAAAGCTCTATATTTAAGCCCGTCAATATTATTATTACTCTTATATGCAGAGTCTTTTAACAGCCGAGCTGTTTTTCTATTAGAGATATTTGAAGTGTTAATCTCTGTATTCTCTAATTCAATGACTCCTAAATTAATAGCACTCGCTAATGTAATGTTAGATATTTTATTATCTTCAAAATCGAGAATTCCTCTATTACACAAAGAGTCCATATCGCAATTTAAAATAAGCAACAGCCCCACGCCTATACCCACGAATGGATATGACGCGGCAAGATGTTCGCCTTTTCTCTCTACTGAATAGAATTTCCTACGTTCCATCAACGAGAATAAGCAACACTTTCCGTGTTTGTCGTATGTCCCACAAAGATAGACAAGACAAACTAAAAAGCAAAACATCTTTCCGATTTCTCGGAACTGTTGCAGATTAAAAATAGACTTTACGCCTGTATAAACTCTTTAATCGTGGTTTGCTGGTCGTTTGATTCTGCATTTATCGACCTTATGCCAACGTAAAAGCAGAAATTAGAGGTTGCAAAATCTTCTCGAAATTGCAATACCCCTAATCTCTGTAATTTGCAGTTTTGCTATGTCGATATGCAGACGGTGATTTACTCTCCTGCAATCTCCTGTATCGCGGCATCCATATAAACAGCCTGCCCACTCGATTGGCGTCCCCACCAATGACATTCGAGCGCGTCGATTACAACCTCTCTCTGTTCTTTGAGTTCCTGTGCCAAGTAAGGCGATACCAACCACCACTCGAAAACCTCGCCGTCTGTATCGACGAAAGGATAGGTATATTCCTCGTCGATTTTACCTGCACGGATGAGTTCCTCGACCACCTCGTTTTGCCCATAAAACACATGCAAATCCGCAATGCGTTTTGCCCTTGTTTCTCTGTCCATATTTTTAGGTTTTACATTCAATAAGGGGCGGGGGCTTTAGTTCATGTATCTGCTTGTATGGAGTATATATTTTGAATTATCAGTAAGTTTCATTACTTTTATACTTATGAATAAAGTATACCACGTATGAATATACAATCTCGCACTCCAGTTGACGACATTCTATTAGACGATAACGACAGACACATTTTAGACTCTACAGATAAAATAATTCGGTGGATTAATTATCAATACGAGGAGCAGGAAATCAAACATGAAGAAAATATAGACATTCCATATCGGCGTTATATCGATTTATCGAATTGTATTATCTGTACGCGTACAACTGATGGAAAGCCTGCCCTGACAAATCTTTGTGATTTAGCAGGCAAGATAGAATGTGTAATAAATACATATAATGATTATCCACATAAGACGCGGTTTCATCAAGAAGTTTTAGAGGAAATTATATGTCATAATAGTGTTATTCATGGCGCATTTTTTCATTGTACGAAATTTCATCAACGAGTGTATTTTCTTAATACCATAATTAATAATGGTGACTTCAGCCGTTGTGAGTTTTTAGAGTATACCTTTATTCAAGATTGCCAATTATCATTTGGTTCTTTTGAAGGTTCGATATTTCATAAAACCGTATCTTTCTCTAAGTCAGAATTTGATCACTTCCAAATAATATTTCGAAACTGTATATTTAAGGACGACACCTCTTTTCATTCAATAAAAATCAAAGGAGATGGAGTATCCAAGGAATTATTGCCCCATTGTTATATAGACTTTAGTCATTCTACATTCCTTAAAAACTTTAGTCTTCTGAATGTCGAACTTCCTACACATTGCTGGTTCGATGATTGTATATTTGAGCAAACAGTGATATTACGGGATATTACATCTCAACATATAATATCATTCGCAAATGCATTAGTCAAGAAACAAATATTAATTTTTGTATCAGAAAAAGACCGCAAGAATCAGATTGAAAATTTAATTATTAGTCATTTGGATATATCAGGGCGAGTTGATATTGAGGATAGCCAAATTAATGTATTACGGGCGAACTTTACAAATTTGCAGGATAAAGGTATCTTACGAATCTTTCGTAGTACTATTTTAATAAATCAGTTGATAAATATATCAATCTGACAAACAGACTTTTAAGAAGATTTTACAGGGGTTTTAGTAACGATTTGGAGAATGTGCGAAATTCGCTACTTTGCGTAATCATCTTGTCAAATAACCCTTGTCAAAAACAAAGGTAGGAATTTTCTTTGAACTTGCAAAAATATTCGATTTAAGTGCTAAATACAAAACGAAGGCACGAGGTTATGAGCCTCGTACCTTCTTCCCTTTTATTTCTTGTTACCGTGTTAGATGGCTTTGATGACGAATGGGCAATAAGATTAAAATGGTTTTCTGCAAATTACGAAAAATAATTGATATATAGCCTATTTTCCGGTAATAAAAATGTAGCGACGGTGTTTCACAACTCTGTCGCTACCGCTACAACTAAAACAAGTTTTTAACCTTAATTTTTATCTTCATTACAAATGAATACAAAATAGTTGATATTTGCAAATCATCTGTCCGTTTCCGGTACGAGCCATTCGGGGGCATGAAAAAATGGTATGCCGCATGATAGTGGTCGGAAATGCGCCGGAGCCCGATTCGGATGTGTCGGATGGAAAAAAGGACTCCGTCGTTATACGACGGAGTCCCGGTTTATGAGTGAAACGGATCGGCGGGGTTAGAAATTGCCTTTGTCCTTGCGGTCCCACCACAGACGGGTGCCACCGGTGTCGCCGTCGCCTTTCACTTCGGAAGATTCAGCCTTCAGCAGCTGGATGGCATTGTTCACCTCGACGGTGTTGGAGCTCAGTTCCGTTTCGTTGTACAGCAGGCGGCGCGGGCCGAGCTGCGTGTCGATGATCGAGGGGGCCAGATTTTGCTTCGGACGGAAGAGTTTGGGGTAGCCCGTGCGGCGGTAATCGGCCCACGCTTCGGTCGAGAGCGGGAAGTTGGCGATCCATTTCTGGGTGATGATGCGTTCGAGCTTTTCTTCATTCGAAGCGCCTTCGTCCCACTTCACCGTGATACTGGTGGTCGGATCGGAGTTGTATTCCGGCTTCCACGGGTCCGTATAACCCTCAGGTGAGGAGGTATCGTCGTTGATGTAGCTGCTGATAGCCGCATCGTCGATAGCCGCCCAGTCGGGGGCCGTCAGTTTCTTCTCGGTCCATGCTGCCGCGGCGTCGGACTGTCGGTAGCTCTTCTGGTTGCGGATGGAAACCTCGATACCCTTTTCATAGAGTTCCTTTACGCTCTGCTGCCCGGCGTCGGTCCAGCGAAGTTTGGCTTCGGCGCGCAGGAACCAGCCTTCGGCGGCGAACATGATGGGCTGCGGCGTCGCATATCCGCCGGCCAGAAACGAGTAGTAGACGCGCTGGTTGTCGTTGCCGCCGTTCTTATTGCCCAATTCGCAGCCTACGGGAACTCCGATGTATTGCGCTCCCTTGCGGATCAGGATGTCGCTTTCGTTGTATATGTCCTCGTTGTTCTGGTCTTTCTCGCCTGTCGGTTCGGCGGTCTTCTTGACCAGATGGCGGACGTTGGTGGTGAAATAGAGCGGGCGGCGCGGGTCGTTGTAGCCGTTCATGAACGCTACGATCGACGAACCGATGCCCGAATCCAGCCAGTCCATCATGCGGCGCAGTTCGTTCGAGTAGGACTTGTTGATAAGGATGTCCTTGTCTTCGAGGACTCCGGCCTGAATGGCTTCCTTGGCGTATTTTTCAGCATCGACGGGGTTTACCTTGACGATGCGCAGCGCCATGCGCAGCTTGAGCTGGTTGGCGATCTTCTTCCAGAGCGTGCGGTCGCCGTTGCACCAGCAGTCGAACGATGCGAGACCTGCGGTCTCCGTATCCAGTCCTTCGAGCGCTTTGTCCAGCTGTGCGAATATCGCCTTGTAGATATCTTCCTGTTTGTCGTAGGCGTAGCTGCTGGGGCGTTCGGCCAGTTCGTCCGCTGCGAGGACCGACGAATAGGGAACCGGGCCGTAGGTGTCGGTATACTGGAGCAGGTTATACGCTTCGACGATGCGGGCTACGGCTGCGAAGTCATGCTGTCCGGCGGCGTCGCACTGTTTGATCAGCCGGCGGGTGTTGTTGAATATTTTCTGCATGAAGTTCTCGTGCATGCCGCCGCAGAACCCGCGGGCGAGGTCGTAACGCGCCATCGTCCAGTTGCTGTGCGGCACCTCGAAATAACCGCCGTAGTTGTCGATCGACAACGAGGTCCAGTACTGGAACAGGTTCTGGTGGGTGGGGTAACTGAACGAGAGGGGAGTGGAGAACTGCGCTTCGAACGGCAGTTCTTCGGGGTCGATCTCGTAGGGATTGGTGTTCAGCTCTTCGAAATCTCCCGTACAACTTCCCAACAGTGCGAGGGGAAGCGCCATTGCGGTAACGTTTCTAAGAATATTCTTGAGTTTCATAATGTGTAAACGCTTTTGATTAGAAATTCAGTTTCACGTTCAGACCGAAGCTGCGCGTGGTCGGCAGGTTGAAGACATCGAAGCCTTGCAGGCCGTTGCCCGTACCCATCGACACGTCGGGATCCATCGGGGCGTCTTTGTAGAAGAAGAAAAGGTTGCGGGCGATGAACGCAAGGGTCAGGTTCTTCGACTGGCCGAACAGGTTACGGAAAGTGTAGCCCAGCGAAATCTCGCGCATACGGACGTTGGTCGCGTCGTATACGTAATCCTCGACGTTGTAGACCGAGTTGAAGCTTGTCGCGCCCACCACGTCGTAGTAAGCCTTGACGTTCGAGAATTTGATGCCCTCGCGCATCACGTAGCCGCGGTCGCGCGCCCGGCCCGTGCGTTCCGATACGCCGTATCCGTCGAGTGTGGCCTCGGTCATCGAAACGACCTTGCCGCCGATGCGGAAGTCGATGAGCATGCTCAGTGTCAGGTCCTTGTAGCGGAACGTGTTGTTCCAGCCCATGTTCCACTTCGAGTTCATGTTGCCCATGTATTTCAGGTCGGAATTCTGCTCGCCGCCGTTTACGGGGATCTGGTAGTCGGCGCCTTCGGGGGTTTCCGTCACCAGTTTGCCGCTCTCGTCGCGTTTGAGCGTGCGGACGTAGAGGTCGCCATACTGGCCGCCTTCATAGAGGATCACTTTGGCGCCGCCCAAGTTGGAGACCGTTACGCCGTCTTGGATACCGTCGAAAAGCTCGATGATCTTGTTGTCGTTGTACGAGAGATTCAGATCGGTGGACCATGTGAATTCGTTGCCGAAGTCTTGGTTCTGGACGTTGCCCGCATTGACGAACTGCGATTTGTAACCGCTCTCCCACGGCAGCGTCACCTCGAAGTACTGGTTCTTGGTGTTGGTCTTGTAATAGGTGGCGTTTACGTGCAGACGGTGCTGGAAGAACTCTCCGTCGAAACCGACCTCGAACGAGTGGGTCTTTTCGGGTTTCAGCGTGCGGAACGGCACCGATTCGGGCGGGTTGATGGCGCCTTGGTCGCCGTAGGTATAGCGCGGATTGGTCTTGTAGACGGGGACGTCGTTGCCGACGATGGAGTACGAACCGCGGAATTTGAACAGGTCGATATTCCGGCCCATGTCCACGAAACGGTTGAGCAGAAGGCTGGCGCCCACCGAAGGATAGAAGAACGAGTAGCCGTCGGTGTAAGCGAGGGCCGACGACCAGTCGTTACGGGCCGTCACGTCGAGGAAGAGCGCCTCTTTGAAGCCGAACGTGACAGCTCCGAAGACCGAGTTGAGCCGTTTGCGCTCCAGTCCCATGGTCGTGCCGTTCATGTAGAAATTCGACGGGTTGAAGATGTTGGGATAGTAGGCGCCGCCGTTGCCCGGAGCGACGAACTTGCTCTGCTCGTAGAGCAGGCTCACGTTGTTCGAACGTGTCTGCATCATGCTGGTGCCGAGGGTGGCGTTGAGCGAGAAATCGTCCCACGTATGGTTGTACTGGGCGAGCAGGTCCGCATAGAGCTGTTCGCTGAAGTAGCGGTTGTCGTCCATTTTGCCGTAGGTGTATCTATTGCCGTAGGACGACGCGTAGTGGTTGCGTACGTAGTGTTCGTCGGCGCGCTCGTAGCGCATGCGGCCCGTGAGCGAAAGTCCGTCGATGATCTGGTATTTGATCGATCCGCCGAATTCGTAGCGGTTGCGTTCGACGACGGGGCGTTCGCGGTTGAGCAGCCAGTAGGGGTTGCTGTTGGTCTCGTCGGTGGTAGTCACCCAGTTCTGGACGTTGGCGTTGAGCTCGCCGTTGTAGGTCTCGAAGTTGCTTTTGTAGCCGTTCCAGTCGCCGCCGCGCGGGAAAGTGTAGGTGCCGACGAGCGGGTTGAAGACGAAACCGCCGGCCGGCTGGTTCGAGATGTGCTGGTTCACGTATTTGGCGTTGAAATCGACCTTGATGTGGTCGTTGAAAAGGTCGAAACCGACTTTGGCGTTGAGCGTGTGTTGCGAGTAGTCGTTTTCAGGGGTGATGCCGCCGGATGTTACGTTGCCGTAGGAGAAGTAGGCTCGCAGGTCTTCGGCGCCGCCGTTGATCGAGATCGAGTTGTTGGTCGTCCAGCCCGTACGGAAGAACTTCTCGGCGTAATCGGGAGCCTTCGACGCGAGTTTGTCGCCCCAACTGTATTGGCCGTTCGCCCCGTATGTGTTCTGGAATTCGGGCAGCGAGAGCGGGGTGTCAATGGTCGTGTTGCTCGATACGTTCACCGCCAGACGCCCTGCCATGGCCGATTTGGTCGTGATCATGATGGCGCCGTTGGCGGCTACCGCACCGTAGAGGGCGGCGGCCGACGCGCCTTTCAGCAGGGAGATCGAGGCGATGTCGTCGGGGTTGATCGTAGACATGGCGTCGCCGCCGTCGCGCTGGGCGCCCCAGTTGCTGTCGACCTGATCGGACGTGATGTTCATCATCAGGGGGACGCCGTCGACGACGACCAGCGGCTGGTTCGAGCCGTTGATCGACTTGTTACCGCGGAAGAGTATTTTCGACGATCCGCCCGCGCCCGTCGAGTTCGGGGTAATCTGCAGACCGGCGGCCTTGCCCTGCAGCGCGTTGATCATATTGACCGACTTGATGTCGGCCACGTCATCGCCGCCGACCGTTTCGGCAGCATAGGAGAGTGTTTTCGACTGACGTTCGATACCCATGGCAGTCACTACGACTGCGTTCAGCTGGTTGGCGGTCGTCGTCATCAGGATGTCCAGTGTCGTCTGACCTGTGTAGGTCACCTCGTAGGGGTCGTATCCTACGTAGGTTACTTGCAGTACGTCGCCGGGCTGCAACCCTTCCAGACGGAATTTGCCGTCCATGTCGGTTGTCGTTCCGCGCGTCGTGTTCTTCACAATCACCGTTGCTCCGAGAAGCGGCCCGGAGTCGTCTTTGATCAGGCCTTCAAGGGTGCTGCCCCCCCCCTCCTGCGCGTAGGAACGCAGAGCGGTAGCCGGCGCAATGAGGCAAAAGGACGTCATCAGAGCAAAGCAGATGAAAAGTGCTCGGTTGGTTAATTTCCTCATAAATAAGTGGGTTTTAGTTGAACAAGAGTAAAGATTCCGGAGTGACGCCGTATCTTTGGTTTGATAGAAAAAGCAGTGTTATAGCGGCATATTTTAATGTTAAAAAGTAGTGTTATGAAATCAAAGATAAATATATTTTAATTAAATGTCAAATTATATATTAAAAAATAATACGTGAAGTTCAGTATGTCCATAATGATATTTCGATTGTTTATTTCATTATAAATATATTGAATTTCAGCAAAATACACAAATGTCTTTGTATAAATTTTACGCATGATTTATTCGTGTTATGTTAAAAATATTAACGGACGTTATACGGATAATCATATTTGCAAATTATTCTCGTTGTTATATTGAAAACCATCTCCGCTAATTGGTGAGGAGTACTCTGCGTTTTCCGATGGTTTACGCCTAACTTTTTACGCTTCGTGTCGGCACGAATTTCTTTCGACTGATCCTCGTCCTCGGTTTTTTGGCTATGGGCTGGATTTCGGCAGACACTTCGGCTTTAGGCTTCCGCCCCCGCCTTTTTGGAGGCACTACCTGCAGGCAGTCTATGGCTTTCAGCCGCTCGTATTCCTCGCGCAACTCGTCGATGATCCGTCGGTTGTTGCTTGCAATACAATCGCGCAGGAGTTTTACATCTTCGCGGCTGAATCCGTAATGTTTAATCGTTTCGCGCGTCAGTTCGAAGGGCGCGTTTTCCAGAACCGCCCGACGGCACAGGTAAGCCAACAAATGCGGATATTCCGTTACGAAAATTTCTACCGTCAGCTCCTTGCGGCTCGTAGCGCAGAAACGCTCCTCCCCGTTGAAAGGGTTCTCCATCAATTCCCATTCGGGAAACTTCGTGGCCCATTGCTCGCGAAAAAAATAGGCATTGAAATTAACCCGGAAAGAATCGATGCGGCTGTCGAAGTTTTCGTAATTGTCGTTAAACTCCGCAACTGAAAATGTCTTTTCGTCGGGATGGCTTTCTTCATCGTCCAGCGTAATCCAAAATACCGATTTCGGAGCACCGCACAAGATTGCATAGACAAAATGCGCCTTCTTTTTCAGATCATCGAAAAATTGCCGGATGTCGCTTTTGCGGATGTCGCAATCCAAACAGTCTTGAAGCAGATTCCCCAGCGTATAGGATTTTTGTGGCATGGTTCAGTAGTTATGGGTTTATAGAACAATTCTTAAACGTACGCAAAGGTTATAGGCACTTCGAGAATACAAAATAAAGGGACGACCGAATTGTAATTGCAATAAAATAACGATTGTCTGTTAACTAATCGTGGTTGGTCATCCCTTTTTCTATTAAAAAGACAATGCCAAATACGTTAGGCGATGGTTGTGTGACAGTGATGATGTAAGTCCGTATCGAGTTTCGGCATTGCATTTAACAAATATCTTAAATTGTGAGAATACAAAATATATCGTAAAAAAACAGGTGCGGAAACAGTAAAGTCAGTAGTGGGAAAATTTGAAGCTAAGATTCGAGTATCCCGCACCCGTTATCGTAAAATTGAAGTATCGAAAAAGAGGGGCGGTAACGGACTGGTACGCCTCACACCACGATAAACGAAAAAGAGCATCCTTCGGCTTATCGTTTCCGTCCGCCCCTCGGCTTCCGAAACGCGGGCCTATGGAGGCAGGAGATTTCGGAAGCATTGTTACAGAAGAAGCAGGAACCGCAACGGACTTACTTGACATGATAGCTACATCACTTCCCTTGTCACTCTCTTTTTTAGCGGTTCCTGCATGATGAAAAACGGGTGCGGGACTGTCGATGAAAAAAATAGTGACGCAACTTCGACATGAAGAATTCCAATGTCCCGCACCCAGTTCGGAGAACGGCCCGCCGTTACCAGATTTAGGTGCCTTTAAAGCGGGATTATTATCGACGGCGAGCGTTCTCGTTACAGCGAATGACGGCGCCCCACCCCGCACCGACCGAGGGTCGGCGGAACGTGATTCTTTCCGATTGGGAGTATATGGCCGTAACATCGTATTATTAAGGGTTCGTTATTAAAATCCTCGTTCCGGCCTAAACACATAAAAAAGCACGGAACGCAGGTACAGCCCCAACGGTCGGCCTTGCGAGCCTTGGATTGGTAACTGCCCTTACGCCCGTGCCCGCCCACGGCACAAAGCCGCAGGCATGACAAGGGTTTCAGACAAATTTTACACCAATCCTAAAACCTATTATATCGCTATAATAGTCGCAAGTTTACCGCTGGTATAAAGGTTGTCCTAACCTTATGAATATGTTACGGCTATGGCGCCGTTTTCATCCGCAAAGGTAACATATCTTTTTCAATTTTAGTTATGCGACCCGACTGATGCCATAAAAGAATGACGAAACGTGAACCCGGCTCTGAAGAACCCCGCTGTCCTTTACAAGAAAGGTATGCGGCTTGCGTTACTTACGCTGCGTAGGTCGTAGGAAACCCGTCTGACTTCGTAACACAAGAGGCCCACGCCCGTCAGGTGTAGTTGCCTTAAATGTACTGCCCCGTCAAGGCGTGGTACGACCCGACAAGGACTCTCTTGTTGCCGCAGACTGTAAATTTCCTACGTTTACGCAAACAGCAACGCGATTCACGCCTTTACAGCGGATCGCTTGTCCCAAAGGTAGCACAAAAAATTCGAATCCGCAATATGTTGCGGGCACTTTTTGTGCCGTAGGGTTTATGCCGCCCGAATAGCCCATGTTCTGGCTTTAACGGAATACGCCGTCCTAAAACAACAACGGGACGGCCTTTTGGTTCCGTCCCGCTCGTGGTTACATCTTCATCCCGCGCCTTTGCTCCGTTTGTTCGATGTCAATTCCTATCCGCTCGTAAAACTCCTTTCGTTGCTGTCTGAACCACTCGTCGCAGTCCTTTCCGTTTATGGTGAACTGGAACCCGCTCGGCCCGTCCTTGTCGGGTTTGAATTGGAGAATGACATCGTTCGCCCGAAACGTATGATTATACCTTATCGAATGCAGCTCGCCCGTATATCTGTAAGGTTGCATCGTAAACAACGCTTTGGTCCGCTCCTTGTCCAACCCGACATCCTTGCAGTAATTTTCCCATTTCAACAGCCCCTTTACATAGGGACACAACTCATCGACACGCATCAAGGCTTTTATGACTTGTTGTGCTTCCTGTTTAAGGTTGGCCACCTCTTTATCGTGTCCGGCCTGCATGGTCTTGATCTCTTGTTGCAGTTGCCCGATGCACTTATCCTTGTCGGCAATTACCCCTTGCAAATCTGCAATCTGTTTTTCATACCTCGCGGGCTTGGGGTCGTGGAACAACGCTCCGATCCTTTCTACGGCTTTCGTCGTGGCATCCACGGCCACGCCTTTGAGTTTGTCGGTCTTGATCTCCCGCCGCGTCTGTGCCAACTCCGTTTCGGCTTTCTCCAATTCTTCTTTCTTCTTCCTCCGCTGTTCGTCGATAATGTTGCAGTCTGTCTGCGCTGCGCTTTGGGTGTCTTGGATTGCGGCAATGTCTACCGTCAGCGTTTCTTTTTGTCCGATCATCGCTTCGATCTGTTCGGCCATTTCATTTTTCCGGACGAACACCTCGCGGTAATACTGCTGCGTGGAAATATGTTTTGCTTCCGATCCCTCGACGCCGCGTTGCAGTCCGTATTTGGCCATCGCTTCGGCATAGGTGGTCTGGTAGGCTTTGAGTTTGTCCCGTGCCATCACATCGTCGGCACATAGACGCGGGCGGTCTTTCTTAGTGCGGTAGGTTCTCTTTCCGCTTTGGGCGTTCTTCTCCCGCTCCAGCTTGGCCTTTCTGCGTTCGCCCCGTGTGATCGGCACGACGGTCGCGTGTATATGTGGGGTTTTCTCGTCCAGATGCAGGACTGCCGACACAACGTTTTCCTTTCCGAAGGTCTTTTGCAGCCAGCCGCAGGAATCCTTGGCCCAAGCATCCAACTGTCCGGCCTGCCGGATACGCTTCATATCTTCGGGGCTTCCGGAGAGCATGACACGCAACGCCCTTACTTGGTTCTTTCCGATCTTGCGTTCCAGTCCTGCATTGTCCAGCCGGTGCTGGATCGCTTCGGTACGGTTGGTAACTCCTTTGGGGAACTCTACTAATTCTTCGTTCAGGTAGGTAAGTGTCGTTATGACGTTGGCGGGTGTTATTCTCCGCTCGACGTGTCCCGACATGGCGGCGTCCGTTCCGGCTGCCTTCTCGATATGCAATACGACATAGCCCATAGCGGTATAGTTTCAGGTGGTTTGGATAATCTGTTCTCGGCGGCATCGGAGCGAAGCGGATAAGGATTCGGAGTTGTCCCGGCCGTCCGGCTTGCGGAGTTGCCGCCGCCAGGGGGGTCCAGCGGGGCGCCGCCCCTTTGGCCTATTGGGGCATTTTCAGCGTTGCGGAGCAATGCGGAAAGAAAATGCCCTAATAGGCTATGCCTTTTGTAAAAAGGCGCGGGCGCGAAGCGGCCGATGGGTGGGCGACGGTGCCGCCGTCATGTCCGTCAGCAGGGGAAGCCGATGAAAGCGAACCGACGGCCCGGAAGCCCGTGCCCCTGTGCGCCCGGAGGGATCCTCCGTAAATCCCGAAGGGCCCACAAGGGCCAAAGGGCTGTTACTCCGCCAGACGGTATTTGTCGCCGAGGCGTTCGGTGAGCGCCGACATGTCGCGGCTTATCTTTTCATTGGTGATCTTCGCGTAGATTTGGGTGGTCTTGATGTTCGTATGCCCCAACAGGCGGCTGACGGTTTCGATAG
>OGOD01001211.1_pt1 | contig 17297 bp, 17 predicted proteins | sample 1573631 | NCBI WGS metagenome assembly OGOD01 (sample SAMEA2581895, study PRJEB24529) | metagenome | biome: Human gut stool | place: China | collected 2011
AAGTAACAAGTTTAATTATTTCACTTGTCTACCTAGAAGGGAGCATATCAGTGGGACAGTCCCCCTTGTTTTACAGCATTTTATTTTGCTTATAACATTCAAATAAATAGGATGGATTTTCATAATAAACGCTGCTATTATAATCGTCAATTTTATTACTTAAAAACGAACGATAAACCTGAACCAATGCATCTACAACATCGATTTTTTCATCTTCTGCCACTTGTTTGATTAAGCGCTTGTACACTTTTCCAATATCCCAATATGTAGGAATTGAATATTGGCACTCACCTACGTTGTCAAAATCACCCTGCTCAATTTTGGCTTCTTTAATAAAATCATCTGCTACTCTGGAAATATTGTCACAGTGATATACATCCGCTAAGTCGTAAATTTTTTGAATTCTCTCTTTGCCTAATTGGTTCACAACATCCACACGTTTATTCTTTGTTTTACGCGCAATATAATCAATCAAACTACATGTATAAAAAAGGTCATTATCTTTTTTCGGTTCTCTGCCTTCACCAATCATTTATAATACCTCCTCAAAGTTTCGATATTCTAAACACTTCAAAGCCTCTTCCGAACAAAAAGCAATTTGATGTGTTGGATACTTAAATTTAGCCAACACCCAAAATTGTTCCCTTGTAATTACCCCATCCATATAATCTGAAATAAAATTGTAAATTTGGTCATCTGCCATTGCCCCAATAACAATATCATAATCGTGCATTTTCCCGCTGCGGCATGCCACTATAAAATCAAGCCATTTTTCTGACATTTCTTCAAATTCCAGAATATTTAACTTAGGATTTAAGCAAACATCATAGATGGATACAATTTTAGTATCGTACCGCTTTGCCCACCTTTGCGCCTGTTCTTTAATGATAGTACAATAAAATCCATTACCAAAGTGTTTCGTATTTCTTCCTATACGAATTTCCGGTTCTTTTACTGGCTGATATCCACCATGATAAACTGTCATTTTTGCCATATCATAACTACCTCCTGCCTTTTTATAATACACCAGTTAGAAGATAGGTTTCAATCTTTATTTTTTCATCCTATTCTCACTTTTACATTTTTACATTTCCGAAACACCTTTTTATAATATGATTTTAGGTGTCTATTTACGTAAACGGTGACTTTAGACTGCAAATCAATGGCATCACAATTTACAAATTTAACTTTATTTTTCCCCGGTATATAAAGTTTCCTCAGGTACCCTTCCCTCACCGGCAGATAATTTCCATTTACATACTTCACATTTTTAGATAACGTAAATTTGTTAATATAGGAAGTACACCAGTATGTCTTTTTCGTAATCTTCTTAATACTTTTTGGTAATACCGGGTCTTTTGATTTATTTGCGTAATACAGTAATTCGCCTGTTTTTTTCAAATAAACGAATCCATTGTCTGCCCCAAATACTTTATTCTTTTTGTGGATAAACACTTTTATGCCACGAGCCAGCGCACCGATGTTATTTGTAACTTTATGGCTCTCCGAATCGACAATTTGTCTCACTTTTGCATCTATAGTTATTGATTTTACTTTACCATAAATCAAATAAAGACTTTTACCATTTTTAGAATAAATTACATTCTTTTTAGCTTTAAATGTTTTATTCCCGGCAGCAATATTTACTTTTTGTAACTGATTGTCTTTGTAAAACACATTATGCTCCAATGCTGTTACAGACTGTGGCAAACTTACACGCTTAAGATTTTTCATGTGTGCAAATGTATTTTGACCAATAACTTTCACTCCCTCAGGTACAACAATTTTTGTAATATTTCTACCATCACGATAAGCCGGCGCACTCATTTTATCTTCCTCATAAGGAAATCTCTCAAAAATACTGCAATAATCCGCGTTAAAATCATATGCACCTATCTTTGTAACTTTAATACCATTTATTTCAGATGGAATTCTCACCTCAACCGTATCTGCCGAAATCTTTATTCCGTTAATCCAAAATGCCTTTTTATCATTTGATAAAAAACCTGTATAATCTCCGCATTTCCAAATTTCATGACCCCATCCTCGAAATGTTTTTATTTTGTCCCATTCTTCTTTTTTCAGTTTGTCTCCTGCATCAGTCAATTCACCTAAAGACCTCATTTCAACGAACTGCATCTCCTGCGCAAGACCCTGCGCTCCCGGCATGATAACTGACACCACCAAAACCATGGTTGCTAATGTTCTAATTATTCTTTTTTTCATAGTTATAGTCCCCCCTCACAGTAAATTCGCTGCCTCTTTGTAAATAATACGATTAAGGCAGCGAATAAGTTGCATAACAAACTTTATCAATATTTATTATTTTATTTTCGCCACCTTAACTTTCTTCGTATGCACTATTTCTCTTGTGTAATAATCATCCGTATCAATATTTTCTGTATCCTTTTTGAACTTCTTAGCGAAGTTCGGACATACAAACTTTTTCATCTTCTTCCATGTTTTTGAACCTTTTTTACAATTTACTTTTTCTACAGAAATCATTTTTGCTCCCATACCACTGTCACCGTATAATACCATCTTTTTCCCCTTTACCGTAATGCATTTTATATTTCTACGATGCTGACCGACATATACCGCCTTAACGCCCTCCGGAACCACCAATGGTTTTAATGTAGAAAGAGAATCGTCTAGACAATGTTTTGGAATATCAATCGTTTTCAGATTCTTTGGAAATACAATATTTTTTAAGGTTTTGCATCCACGCAAAAAGCCCTCGTTATAGGTATTAAAATCACGCCATGTAAAAGAAGTTCCAACATAACCACAGAAAGCTCTTTCTTTTAAAAGCCCCTTATACTTATACGGCATAACAATCTTGGTAAGGTGGCTTTTTTTTATGATTTTGGGGTTACCATTTGCATCATAACCATCCGTAACATCCGTAGAAAATGCTTCTGAGCCAATCGTTGCTTTACTCATCTTTAGCGTAACTTTTTTTAGTGCTGCACATTTCATAAATGCACCACTCCCAATCCCCTTTACTTTTTTCGGAATCGTAATGTTCTGCAAGGACTCACATCCGTTAAATGCATTGGAACCAATATGTGTTAATGCCTTCGGCAGAGTAACCTTCTTGATTTTTTTACAACCTTGAAATGACATCACACCGATTTTTTCTACTTTGGATGGTATCGTCAACTCTGTCACTTTTTCTGCATCTGCGGCAGAAAACAACTCTGCCTTTCCTTCCAATCGAAGAGTAGACGCACTGGCAAAATGGTAATTGTTTTCCTTCATAGTTCCCAATTGAACAATTGTATAACCATCAATACTTGATGGAAGAATCACTTGTGTCCCCGGTTGCTCCACTTTGGTAAGCGCTGCTGTCTTTTGGGTACTATTTATGATTTCATAATGATATTTTCCCGACACCTTTTCTGCGGCCTTTGTTCTTGATGTTGCTGCAACCATGCAGCAAATTCCTAATGCCGTTAATAATATTGTTTTTTTCATACTAACAAACCTCCTCATATTTGTAATTTATTCGCTGCCTCTATGTAAACAATACGATTTAGGCAGCGAATAAGTTGCATTTTTTTATTATTCAGACAACACTTCTCCGTCTTTTATCTCAATCACCCTCTGACATCTGGCAGCCACACCATTATCATGCGTGACTATGATAACCGTATGCCCATTTTTATTTAACTCCTCAAACACATCCATGATGTCATCCGATGTATTGCTGTCGAGTGCCCCTGTAGGCTCATCTGCCAAAATATACTCCGGAGAATTAATAAGGGCTCTGGCAATCGCTACTCTTTGTTTCTGCCCGCCGGACAATTGATTGACCCGTTTATCTTTCAATTCCGCGATGTTTACCTTTTCCAAAACATCCATAATCTTTTTACTTTGCTCTCTTTTTTTCACCTTACCGAAAATAAGCGGAACCAGAAGATTTTCCTGCACGGTATATTCCTCTATCAAAGCAAAATCCTGCATAACCATTCCAATACTTTTGTTTCGAAACTCCGCCAATTGTTTTTCCGACATCTGTCCCACATCTTGGTTTCCAACACGGTAACTGCCGCTCTCAAAGCTATCAATCCCTGCCAAAACATGCAGCAAAGTGGATTTACCGGCACCGGATTTTCCAATAACCGCTACCAGTTCTCCATCCTGAACCTGAAAATCAATTCCTTTTAAAGCCTTATATTCATTTCCTTTTCCTTTATTATATATTTTCACTAAATTCTTAATCGAAATCATTTTATTCTCCTTTCCTATCCCGAAAAACTTCAACCGGCTGCTTTCTGCATAAAATAATATATGGAACAATCCAATGCACAAAACATAACACCACCAGCATAACCACCATAGAAACGACCGTTACCCAGTCTAACTTAATCAGTAAATATTCTGTCAAATTTAATTTTTGAACCGTCGCAAATAAAGCAAAAAACATTACCACAGAGAAAAATGCGGTAAAAAAACTTTGTATTACCGAGAAAGATACACATCGTCTCCACGGAAGTCCAAGCAGACTAAATATCGCATTGTGATATAAATCATCTGACATATTTAGGGCGCATACATTAACAATACTAATAATCGTGATAATCAGCACACATATCAACACCGGCAAATACATCATTGATTCTTTTTGCAAATGATGTTTTGTATTTTTCATAAACTCTTGTAACGAGCTGTCAATCGTAGATCCATCATTTCCCGTCCCCAGAGTTCTTTTCAAAGCATGACTATTGGAACTCATTTCGTATTTTGTTATATCATCCTGATACACGATAAAATGATCCTGATTAAATGTATAGGTAACACCATTTTCTTTTGCCTTTTGTTCCCCGATCAAAATCAGAACACTCTTCTCCTGCTCATAGCGGTATGTGGAATAAATATCTCTGTAATCGTTCTGCAAAATTTGCCCCTGACCAAAATCATGCCCAATTACATTTGTTCCTTCTTCCATGACGCCAACAACTTCCGCTTTTATGTTCTTTGTTTTTCCGCTTTCATCGATTTGTTGAAAATTCAACATACTCCCTGTTCTCCACCCATATGAATTTTCCGAAATCACGACCGGCAGAACACCTTTTTTATCGTCCGCATCCGTCAGCCACTTTCCCTCTGATAAATCGGGTGCATAATCATTTAAAACATCTTCCGGATAAACAGCCGTAATCATATCCGCATTTTCATCTTGATTAGCTAACGTGGTACTCCCCCACGAATAAACGGATTCAACCTTTTTCATGCCGTTTGCTATATCCTTTGCATTTACTCCATGATAACCAAAAGATGTTACATAAATTCCTTTTTTATCCGCCATGTGCTGTACCGGTTTATATGCCCTGAATATTGTCGCCAACATGGTAACTGACACACACAATACAAGCAGCAGCACGGAAATCTGTATAACAACAAAAACATTTCTTTTCCAATGCTTGATATATTCACCAATTGCTAATATTCCCATTATAATTCCCCCCTTTTAAAATCCAGGATACTTTTTCTGGTAATAGAAAATGACAAAGCATACCCAATAAGCAATACGACAAAAAGAAAAATTCCTATAATCGTGCCGTATTCTTTTATACCGTATATTCGGTCCACATACTTAAACCAAGTAAGCATTTGTGGGAAAACCACAAACCGAAACAAGCCTGTTGCCACAATTACAACGCATAACATATTACATAAAATTTCAGTAAAAAATAACATCCGGGCACGTTTCTTGCTGCAGCCACATAATAAAAAAACAGCAAGTTTCTTTCGTCTTTTCTTAAAAATAAAACGATAAATCATATACATATTAACGCCTGCTAAAATTGCGAGTAACGCACTAACCACAAGCATCGAATACTCTTGTCTTAAATCCGCATTATTCGAGACATAAAATTCTGCCGGTTTACAGCCATACGACAAAAGCAAATCACGGAATGTTTCATACTGCGCTCGCGTCGGCAATTGAGCCAACCCAAAGTTTAATCGTATCCATACACAATTCTTAGGAAACGCAGTAAATGGAATTTCATACTCACCCGGATCATTTATATCATCTTTGCCAATAATATCAAATGTTTCCTCTCCTAAAACAATCGTATCTCCTACATCTTTTTTATCTTCTCCATTGATTACAACAACTTTATTTTTATTTCTGTAGTCTTTATCTTCATAATAGCTTCCCTGTAATCCGTACTTCATATTTTCATAGACCGAATCACTATAACCATATTTACCATTTTTATATTGAGCACGATCTAAAAATGACTTTTTCCCATCTTTGCTTTCCGCTTCCACATAAAAATAATCAATCGGTATTTCTTCTTCTACCATGGTCATAAAAATCTTATTTATATCATCACTCGTTATTTTTTGATTATCAATTGTCGCCTCTAAAGACTTCGAGTCATGGTTATCGCATAACTCATACAAATTATTTTGAAAAACTCCAAAAACAAAAAAGATGCTAAGCAGCGCAAAAATCTGTGAAATCAGCAAAATAACAAAAAGCGCTGTATGCCTTTTCATCAAATCCGTTACATTCTTAAAAACCATTTATGCTCCCTCCTTTGGTTTTCCGTACGCATACTTAATTTTATGCTTTTTTGCCCATTTTTCTGCGTAAGAGTGTTTTTTCACATAAAGAGTAACTTTATCTTTGCAATCTCTGAACTCGTACTCGTCTAGTTTCTTTACACTGTCAGGAATTATAACCGTCTTTAAATTTGGACATGTTACAAAACCATATTCTATCGTTTCAATTCCCTCTTCAATTTCTACATATGTAAGATAATTGGAAAATGTCCCCTCACTGCATGGAACATCCAATGACCGAACTTTTTCTCCTTCATAGACAGCCGGAACAACGAGTTTACTCTTTCTCTTTAATTCAGTATCCGAAAAAATACTTAAGCGCCCTTCAATAACGGACCATCTGTCTGCCTCAACTTTTTTGTTTCCAGGCGCATCATTCTCCACTTCTGTCACAGTATTCCTTTGAGCATTCTGCAAGTTCTGAGCACCACCTGAAAAATCAATAAGAAACAGGCATCCAATTCCCAGTATCAACGCGATAACAACAAAGATTATTATGATTCGTGAACTTCTAGTCATATAAAATTCCTCCCTATAAAATATGTTTCAGAATAAAAAGATTTTAAATTCATAAAATCCTTTATTCCAAAACATATTTACTAAAATTTACTTACTTTGCTTTATCGTGTAATCAATCGTGTCAGCCAAAAAAGCAGTATAGCCGTTACCGCTTGGCTGCATAGAACAGTTCCATGACATGGCTTTATGATAATGTTCGCGATTTTCCGTGCTGCGATATCTTGCAACTGCAACTGATATTTTGTTTCCTGAAGCAACAGTTGTTTCCTTTGCTGATTTTTCTATTACACGATTGCTGTCAGCATACCGTCTGTTAACATAAGCAGAATAATAACGCTTGCTTTTTGCAATATTTGTAACGGTAGTACTTGCTGTATTACCATTTCCTTCTGCTTCCATTGTCGCAATAGTTTTTGATTTTGTGTATGTGTAATTCTTTCCATAATAATTAGGCAGCGACGCAGCAAAAGCAAGACTCGACACTACTAATGATAATATCATTGAACAACAAAATACCTTTTTAATTTTTCTGAACATTTTTTATCTCTCCTTCTTTTTTACTTTACAGCTTTCTAGCTGTATCATATAATTAACTTGTTACTTTATGTATGCGTTCTTTTCGGTATTCCACTACCATATGAAAAGAACGCTTTTTTCAATCATTACTCTGTAAATCATATCTGAATACATTCTGTCACCTCCCTTACACGCTTATCATAGCATATAACCATCCACAAAAACCAAAACCGGCACGAATGGTCATTTTTCATCCTTGAACGGTCAAAATCTTCTCCGTTTGAAGTATCTATTTACTATAACGTTTCAAACGGAGAAAATCTGACAAAATATTCGATTTATTTTTCACCAAGAAGTTTTTTCATTTTATCCGGCATTGCCGGCTGATGCAAAACAAATCTGCAAGCAGTACTGGATGAGATTACTCCTGCAATTAAAGCAAGAGATGCAAGATGATTTAAGAATTTTTTGCCGAAACCTTTTTTTCTCATAACTTTCGCCTCCCTTCTTTCCTATCATAACATAGAATCATCCTCAAAAACCAAAATCGGCGCGAACGGTCATTTTTCGTCCCTAAACGGTCAAATTCTTAATTTTTTATGCAATTCTATAAGAATTGTGGCACTAAAATACACTAAAATAAGCCAGATTTCCAACAAATACTCACTCATTTTCATAAACAAAAAAGCCATAAAAAGCGCACCGAGCAATAAAATAATTACTTTGGAATATGTTTGACACCGTTTTTTCTGATTTCCTATAAATGGTTTATTCTTACATTCAACAGGAGCAATTATCCACAATAAGACTTCTAGAATAATAAAACTAAAGCTAACAATCCATACCGATATCCCTGTGAGATAAAAAGGGAGCAAAACACAGCCAAAAAGAACGCTTAGCGACAATACAAAACAAGCCCCTGCCGTTTTGGCATGACACCCGCCTAATACACTTCTCCCCGGAATTACAACCATTAAAAACAATAGTGTCATCGGCAATTTATGAAAAAGCACGCCAATTAGAATAGAAAATATAATATTACCCGCCATTTCAAATAAAGCATTCAAAGAATATTGATATAACTCATATTCATCCACTGCTATAACATGATTTTTCTGCATAACATCGGCAAAATATTCACTTGGCTTCATTTTCTTCCTCCCCTTCGCTTACATACGGAATCAAAATCATATTTTCAAATTCTTCTTGTTTCTTATTATACTCTGCACAACCACCATATTGTTCCACCACAGATGTAACATTCTGCAATCCAAGCCCATGAAACCATGGATTCTTTTTCTTATGCCTTTCTTTGCTAACAGGATTTTTTGTATAAATCAAAAATTCATCTTCAGTCGTTTCAATTCGTATATATACATTCGCATTTTTCTGTTCTTTTACCGCCTCTGAAATATTATCTGCCAAATTACCAAGCACCGTAACCAAATCATAATCGTCCAACATAATTTTTGCTGAATCCACGTGCAATTCCAAGACAAGAATATTACCCTGCTCATCCAATTGATTTTTTAAATTACTCAAGATAGAATCAATTACCACGTTGCCGCAATTAACAACATGGAAATTTTTATACATAGCATCCTCAATACGTGCAATATAGTCCAATGCATCCTCCCATTTTTTTGCTTCAAGCAATGCTCCGACCTGACGCAAATGCTTATTCACATCATGCAAAAGTTTATTTCCCTGCTTAAATGATTGTGATAGTTTCTCATAATTTTCTCTTTGATTTCGAATCTGTTCTCCCAACATTTCATCACGTGCCTCATTGGCAGCAAAACTAGCCAGCAAATATAGCAAATAATAGGCAATTATATTTAGTGCCAATATTGCCAGAAGCGAAAAACTAAGAGCAATCCCCTGTCCATTCGCCAAGCCATAAACAACAAACAAACTCATAAATGGAACCAGCGAAAAATAAAGCAAAAATCGCGTCGGCATAATTTCTTGTTGTTTTCGAATTGTCAATACCAAAATAATAAACACAAAGAAAAATAGTTTTGAAATAACTAATTCGACCGATTGCGCTTCAAATTCCCCTTCTGGGAGCATTCCCGGAATCAACTGGCCGATAAAAACCGCAACAAGTTCAGACACCATAGCTAAAACCTGCGTAAATATTACATGAAAAATACGGCTTCCAAGCTTTCCCTCAAAAGCACAGGAAAGAAAAAACAGCGACAGAAGACTGGCTATTACTACTCCTATCTGTAAATGATAAACGGACAAAAAGTATGAAATAACAAACCAAATTGCAGACACCACACCAATTGAAACATAAGTACCCCGTGCCCATTTCTTTTTAAAAATTCCACAAAAATAAATTGCTATCACTAACGTATCAAAAATTCCAGCTAACGCAAACATTAATTCACTCATTCTCATCTCTCCAGTATCGCATATCTCATAAACTGCTGTTTCAACTCTTTTTCTTTCCGTCTGCTAATCGGAACCAAATTCCCATTGGATAAAACCAAATCATTTTTCTGAATTCTCCGAATATGTTTCATATTTACCAGATAGGAACGATGTGTCCGCATAAAATGCTGTTCCAGCAACTGATTTTCAATTGCACTCAATACCCCTTTTGCCACTACACATTTATCCTCCAAATACACCAGAAATTGTTTGGAACTTTTCTCTTTTTCAATATAATAAATTTCGTTTGTAAAAAAGACAACATTATCCTCATCTATTTTTAATACTACACGATTTTTATCATCTTTTTCCAAGTATTTTCTAGCTGCATTAAACTTTTTTTCAAACTCATCAAATTGAACCGGTTTAATCATATATTGAAATGCCCTTACATCAAAACTATTTTGCATATACTTCGGATAGTTTGTCAAAAACAAAATCAAACAGTCACTGTGATAATTCTGCCGGATTTCTTTTGCCAGATCCAAGCCGCTTTTCTCATCCATATCCATATCCAAATACACCAAATCAAATGGATTTTTTTCACTTTGAAACCTTTCCAGCATAAAATTTCCCGACAAAAAATATTCAACATTTAATTTAATATCCTGACGCATTTCAATATTCGTAAACATCGTTTTGTATAATTCCAACTGCTGCTTTTCGTCATCACAGCATGCAATTCTTATTTTCATTTTTCCGCTCCTCTCCTTTACTATCTGCAAGCAAACCAAGTATAACACAAAATAACCGCTCACGCACAAAATTGGCATGAACGGTCATTTTTTGTCCCTGAACGGTCAAAATCCTATCTCACAACCCCACTCTCGGTCGGTCCAAAGTAAGATTCTTTGGCATCTCCCTCATGACTAAGCACAAGTTTCTGCAAAACCAGACCAGATTCCATACAATAGATATGAATCGTATGTACGCCCTTATCCAATGTTACCTTCGTTTCTCCATAGTGGCAGTTATTTAATACACCCTCTGCCCAGTCTCTGGCACGGCTGTGGCCGCCACCAATGTTATAATGCTCATCAAGAACAGTCTTAACTTCACTCGCACTGCCGTCATCAAAAGAAACGGCATACCGCATATTGCGTCCATCTTCCAAGCTGTTCGTCGGTGCTGTAATCACACGCAGTGTGTACTCACCGCCCTCACGAATCAAAACGGAATAAGAAAGACTTGGTCCCTCGCCCGGTTTGTCAAAGTTTGTTCCCATCGGATACACTTTCATAGAAGAAAGGGTTTTACCATATTCTTTCAGGCATTTCCATTCCTTACCATCTTTTGATTCATTCGCTGCAAAATGCTCTGCCTCCATCGAGACAATACCATCGCGCTCTACAAATGTCATCGATGGCAGCTTCTCCGTTATTACAACTGCTTTAACTTTTACTTTCACTTCACAGCTTGCTGCCTGAACAAGGATTTCAGACTCTTTTGTCTCGGTAAGTTTTGAAAAGTCAACGGACACCTCAAAATTCCGGACAGACTGTGGACCACAGGATAATTCACGAATCGAAACAAAATCATCCTCGCATGTAAGTGTCACATCAAGCAAAGCATCTTTGGCATTCGCAGCCTGAAGCAGATATGTTTCTTCACCAACAGAAGTAAACTCAGGAAGAGAAACCTCTCCTTCCGATACAAAGCAATCGGAATCGGCTGCATGAACAAGCAGCTTATCCTCATCCGATACAGCTCCCTGAACAGTCTCCGGGTACTTCCAGTCCTCATCATTCCAATGCGTAAAACCGATGTGTGCCGAAAGCATCATGCCATCCCATTTGCCATCTGCCATTCCTTTGTTATAATAATTTGTCAGTTCTTCATCATATGTAATACATTGTTTCACTTTTTCTGCATAATCTTTTGCTGCTGCCACACCATACTTTGCATAAAATTGATTCTTCGCTGCATACAGATTCATCAACTGAACATTTGCCCCTGCAACTGCCGGATAATAAACAAGTCCATAATAGCTTGCCTTTGCTTCTTCCGGAAGTTTGCCATCAATGTCATCTGCCATCTTTTTAATGCGGTGGCAGAGATGAATCATTTTACTGCTTTCGCCGTAGTGTGTCACATGATAGGTATCCGGATATGTTACTTCCGGACGGCGGTTGCCATGCATTCTCGTGTAAGCTTTCAAAACCGAAACAATTTCTTCTTTGACATCGTCATCTTCTACAACGCCGCCAAACTGCTCTTCTACCCAGCCACGGACGAAATCATCGGTTTCATTTGGATGATTGATTCCCATTCCCTCATAATCATAAGCAAGTGCCATGTAGTAGGAAAGAGGAAGTTCCTGCGGACGGATATCTCCGACATTGACAATCCACAAATCTTTAATACCGTACTCATATGCCATGGTAAGCTGCTCCCATACTTTTGGAAGCGGTGTCGAATTAACCCATTCATAGGAAACCGGCGAACCATGATAATCAAAATGATAATACAGACCAAAACCGGCTTTTCTGTCGCGGTTTTCCTTGATTGGCAGTGTACGCACATTTCCAAAGTTATCGTCCGACAAAAGAAGAATCGTGTCATCAAGCGCAGCCCAGTCTTTTAAACCTTCTACGCCATCGCCGCCGTAATAATAATCTTCTACCTCTTTGTAAAGGGCAAGCATCTTTGGCATGTCATCACAGTCTTTTGCCTTAATAATCTCTAACTGGTCTGCAATAATCTTGCGAAGCAGTTCCACATTTTCCTGAATCGAGGAACCTTCCGGAAGCATTGTCGTATCACGCTCACCACGCATACCAATCGTAATCATATGTTTAAAGTCTTTGTTTCTCTCTACGCCATCTTCCCAGTAACGGTACAAGCCTTCGCCATTGGTATAATAATTCCAGTCTTTTCCATAACCGACATTGTTCGTATCGGTCTTTACTTTATCCCATTCCTCACTGGAACGCATCAAAGGTTCATGATGAGAATTTCCAATCGTAATCCCAAGGTCTGTCGCTAATTTTACATTTGCCAGTGGATCCTCTTTGCTTCCATCCAGGCACAAAGAAGCAGACCACATCGCCGGCCAGAAATAATTGCCCTTTAAACGGAGCAAAAGGTCAAATACCCGGTCATAAAATTTCACATTAAAATCACCAAACGTATTCATGACAAAGTTGCCAAGAGACGGCCACTCATCATTCATAAAGAATCCACGGAATTTAACCGAAGGCTCTTTTGAGGTAAATTCGATGCTCTCATCCCAGACAATCTCTGCCTGTTTGCGTGGAATGGCATCTCCCCAGTACACCCATGGTGATACACCGATTTTTTCGGAAATGTGATACATACCATGCAAAGTTGCCACCGTCTCTGTTCCGGCAATTACCAGTTTATCGCCGTCCACAAGACAAAGCGCATAACTCTCCCGTTTTCCGTCTAATTGAGAAACATTCAGTTTCCCATTTGCAATCATTTCATCAATCACTGGATTTTTTCCAATGGTACCCGGAATTATCGAATATCCCTCCGGCATCGCATCACAAATTTTCGGCGCCACACCCGTGACAAGTTCAATATCTTTCTGGATTTTTTCTGCCACGTGGGAAAGTCCCGCAAAATCATCCGCCCCCGGCGCAATGTAAAGGCTCGCAGCCTGTGTTCCTTTTACCAATTCAAACATAAAACTGTTTCCTTTCTTATTTTAAGTCAAAGCCAAAATAATTTACTGCATTGTAATATGAAATATTTTTCACAATTTCTCCCAAAAGATCGTAATCCTCCGGATATTCTCCATTTTCCACAAGATTTCCGATATAATTACATAAAATACGACGGAAATACTCATGACGTGGATAAGAAATAAAACTTCTCGAATCCGTCAGCATACCAACAAAATTGCCAAGAAGACTTAAAGAAGCCAATGATTTCATATGCTCTTCCATACCGTATTTATGGTCATTGAACCACCAGGCAGCACCCTGCTGGATTTTGCCGCGCACGCCATCTCCCTGGAAACATCCAATCATCGTTCCAATCAATGCATTGTCGGTTGGATTTAAGGAGTAAATAATTGTTTTTGGAAGATTTCCCTCGCGGTTTAAGGCATTCATAAAATCTGCAACTTCAGCAACAAATCCTTTTGGATTAATGCAGTCGATTCCGGCGTTGGCACCGGCACTCTTAAATACCAGTTCATTATTCTCGCGCTTTGCACCATAGTGAAGCTGCATAACCCAGTTTCTCTTTTTGTACTCAGCACCTAAAAACAGCATACACATTGTGCGGTACTGTTTTAATTCCTCTTCGGTCAAAGTCTCACCGGCAAGACTTTTCTTTACCAGTGCATTTTCTTCTTCCTCACTAAGCGGACAAAACTCTGCATAATCCAAACCGTGGTCAGAAACTACACAGCCTCTCTCTGCGAAATAATCCAAACGTTTAACAAGTGCTTCTTTGAGCGTTGTAAAATCCGTAATGGTAACACCGCTTACTTCACCAAGTTTCTGAATGTAAGAAACAAATCCTTCTTTTTCCGGACTCATCGCAAGGTCCGGACGCCATGCCGGGAGAACCTGCACATCAAAATCCGAATCAGCTGCAATCTGCTCGTGATAATGTAAATCATCAACCGGGTCATCTGTCGTACAAACGAGGGTAACACCGGACATACGAATCAGATTTTTTGCAGACATTTCCGGTTTTTGCAAAATTTCATTACATTTATCATAAATTTCTTTCCAATTCTTCTCAGATAAAGTGTCATTTATGCCGAAATATCTTTGTAGTTCCAAGTGACACCAATGATACATCGGATTACCAATGCAGTTTGGCAGGGCTTTGGCAAAAGCGTGAAACTTTTCTTCGTCCGGGGCATCCCCTGTGATGAAATATTCATCAACACCATTTGAGCGCATGACACGCCACTTATAATGGTCAGCTCCTAACCACAGCTCCGTCATATTTTTAAAATGTATATCCCCTGCAATTTCCTTTGGGACGAGATGACAATGATAATCTAACACCGGCACCTGTTTGGCATAATCATGGTACAGTTTTTTTGCTGTATCGGTTTGTAGTAAAAAATCGCTATCCATAAATGGTTTCATGGTCTTTCCTCCTAAATATTGCGTTCATTTTTATTTTAGCATATAATCGTATTAGGGTCAAAAGGTAAAATGTTTTCACAAAAAGAAAGGAGAGCGCTATGCCAATTATCAGTAATTCCATTCAGAACAATGGTGGTTCCTCGCAGGGAATCCGTTCCCAGACAAGAACCTACCGCTCCGGAAATTCCACACTGCACCTGCGTGAGGGGCAGACACTGCGGGGTGTCATTAGTGATATCCACGGAAATGACATTACCCTTTCCATGGAAGACGGATCATCCTTTACCGGCCAGCTTCCCGATGCCAATCAGTATTCCATCGGACAAAAGGCTGCTTTTCTGATTACCGGTCTTGAAAATAACACCATTTACATGAAAGCGACTACAGGAGCCTATTTGTTAAATATGGAAGATACCATTGCCCAGGCACTTGAGGAAGCGCTGCTTCCACGCTCTCCGCGTAATCTGGATGTGGTGCGCAGTCTTCTTAGCAATAGCCAGTCCATCAGCCGTGAAAACATTATGGCATCAATTCAATTGTGTGCCCAGTACCCGGAAGCCGACGTTCACTCCGTCATCACGATGAAATGTCTGGGACTGCCGATGACAAACGAGTCCGTTCTCCAGTTTGAGAACTATCAGAACCAGACACACCAGTTATTATATAAAATGGATGCGCTCACCGATTCGATTGGTGATATGCTTCACGCAATCGGCAGTCAGGTTCCTGCATTGGCAAAAGAAACTGCTTCCGCTCTCTTAGACTTAGCGTTAGAGGGTGTGACCGTGCCTGAGCAGCCGCTGCCGTATCCGCAGAAGAAAATTCAGAGGCACCTATCCCGGAAACCGGTGAAGAAGCTGCTGACACCACGGATAATCCCGTTCAAAATAGCAGCGATGGCACAGCGGGCGCAGAAACTTCCACCCCGTTTTCGCGGGTAAAAAATCTGATTAATAATTTGACCGAATCCGTAGGGACAAAAAACACGCCGGAACCGGAAACTCCCGCCTTTTCCAAAGAAGAAGTAGGCGCCTATCTCCCGGAGGAAGAACGCGCAGCAGTCCACGAGCAGTTACGTGACCTTCCTTTTTCCGAAGCCGCAAAAAAACAGCTTGCCGATGGTACACTTTCGGTCAGCCGTTTTCTAACCGAGATAAAACAAATGCTTCCTAACCTCACCGATGGGCAGGCAGGAAAACTTATATCCTCGGACGCCTTTCGAAAACTTGTTAAGGGACAGTTTCTTTCCAACTGGACGATTTCGCCAAAACAGCTAAAAGAGCCCGGTGCGCTCACGGAAACATATGAGAAAATGGCAAAAGAGTGGGAAACGCTCTCTCATTTCAGTCAAACCGTGTTAGGCAAAGATGTCTTTAGCAAACTTTCATCTTCTGCCTCCGATATGACAGAAAACCTAAACTTTATGAAAACGCTAAATGAGACATTTCCTTATATTCAGCTTCCGATTAAACTGCGAAATCAGAATGCACATGCAGATTTGTATGTGATGACACGCAAGGAAGCCTTGAAAAAGAACCCGGATAACTTAAAAGTTCTGCTCCACCTTGACATGGAGCACCTTGGCACCTTGGATATCCGGATTGCCAAAGAAAACACTGCGGTTTCGTTAAACTTTTTTGTTTCTGAAAAAGATACACTTCATTTATTCGAGCGCAATGTAGAACTTTTGCAGGATGCCATTAACGCACAGGGTTATGCCTGCACCTCCGAACTTTCGCTCAAAGAAAAAGAAGTCGATATTGTCAATGATTTTCTGGCAACAAACAAGGCACCAATCGGTGATATGAAACGATACAATTTTGACCTGCGGGCGTAATCAGTCCGCAGGCTTTTTCTTTTCTCTTGCAGAAATCAGGATACAGGCAGCAATCACAAACACAAGTGCCGCGGCACCGAAAATTCCGGTATCCATCCAATGCGACAAATCAATTTTATCACTTTTTCCAAAGACCGCCAAAAGAGCAAGAACAATTCCCATCAGCCCCTCTCCCGCAATCAGACCGGAGCAAAATAAAATTCCTCCTTCGTCATCTTTCTTTTTCCCAGATGAAACATAACGCAAAATTCCTCCCACCAAAATCGAAGCCGATAATTCAAACGGCAGATACAGTCCAATTGCCACCGGAAGAACCGGAACGCCCATAAATT
>OGOD01001212.1_pt1 | contig 17297 bp, 15 predicted proteins | sample 1573631 | NCBI WGS metagenome assembly OGOD01 (sample SAMEA2581895, study PRJEB24529) | metagenome | biome: Human gut stool | place: China | collected 2011
ACCGATCCGATGGCTGAAGGCGAAGTTGGTAAAGTTGGCGTAGCTATCGACTCCTTGGCTGATATGGAAATCTTATTTGACCAAATTTCTTTGGATCAAGTTTCCACTTCCATGACCATCAACGCTCCTGCATCCGTACTTCTTTGCATGTACATCGCAGTTGCTGAGAAACAAGGCGTTTCCGCTGACAAACTGCGCGGTACTATTCAAAATGATATTTTGAAAGAGTATGCTGCTCGCGGAACTTACATTTTCCCGCCGAAACCCTCCATGCGTTTGATCACCAATATTTTCGAATATTGCTCCAAAAACGTACCGCTGTGGAATACCATCTCCATTTCCGGTTATCATATCCGTGAAGCTGGTTCCACCGCTTCTCAAGAAATCGCTTTCACCATCGCTGACGGTATCGCTTATGTTGAAGCAGCTATCAAAGCTGGTATGAACGTTGACGATTTTGCTGGTCGTCTGTCCTTCTTCTGGAACGCTCATAACAACGTACTCGAAGAAGTTGCTAAATTCCGCGCTTCCCGTCGTGTATGGGCTAAAGTTATGAAAGAAAGATTCGGCGCTCAAAAACCGAAATCTCAAATGCTCCGCGTACATACTCAAACTGCAGGTTCCATGCTGACTGCACAACAACCGAACAACAACATCGTTCGTGTTGCTCTGCAAACTGCTGCTGCTGTAATGGGTGGTACTCAATCTTTGCACACTAACTCCAAAGACGAAGCTTTGGCATTGCCGACCACTGAGTCTGTAACCATCGCTCTCCGTACTCAACAAATCGTTGCTTACGAATCCGGCTTGGCTGACACCGTTGATCCGTTGGGTGGTTCCTACTATGTTGAAGCTTTGACTAACAAAATCGAAGCTGAAGCTTGGGAATATATCAAAAAGATTGACGAAATTGGCGGCGCTCCTGAAGCTATCGCTAAAGGTTATATCCAAAAAGAAATCCAAGACTCCGCTTACAAATGGCAAATGGACATTGAAAAAGGCGACCGTATTATTGTTGGCGTAAACAAATTCCAACAAGAAGAAGAACCGCCGAAAAACTTGCTGCGTGTTGACGGCTCCGTTGGCAAATTGCAAGCTGATAAGATTGCTGCCCTTAAAGCTCGTCGTGACAATGCTAAAGTTGAAGAAACTTTAGCTGCTCTGGAAAAAGGCTGTGCTGACGAATCCGTTAACCTGATGCCTTTGATTCTTGACGCTGTACGTGCTTATGCAACTGAAGGCGAAATCTGCGGCGTAATGAGAAAAGTATTCGGCGAATATCAATCTCATACTGCTCTGTAATTTAGAGCCAACAATAATAGGGAGGTAAGAAATAATGTCTAATATTAGAGTTTTAGTAGCAAAACCGGGTCTGGACGGCCATGACCGCGGTGCTAAAGTTGTAGCTCGTGCATTGCGCGACGCTGGTTTTGAAGTTATTTACACCGGTATTCGTCTGACTCCGGAACAAATCGCTGAAGCTGCTCTGCAAGACGACGTTAAAGTTGTTGCTTTGAGCCTGCTTTCCGGCGCACACAACACCCTTTTCCCGAAAGTAGTTGAACTGCTGAAAGAAAAAGGTTTGACTGATGTTCTGGTTATCGGCGGCGGCGTTATTCCTGACGCTGACATTCCTGGTTTGAAAGCTGCTGGCATTGCCGAAGTATTCACTCCTGGCACTCCGACTGGCAACATTGTTGAATTCATCAACGCTAACGTAAAATAATTAAGGTTCTCAAAAATTTTGCAGGCCGGGCTTGTCCCGGCTTGCATAATACAATTTTTATTGGACCTCAACAAGGCGGTGTGATCATTGAATATTGTTGAAGGCGTATTAAACCATTCTCGTTTAGCATTAGCGAAAGCTATTACTGCCGTAGAGAACGAGTATGATAACGCTGTTGAAATAATGACAGCCATTTATCCCCACACCGGTAATGCTTATGTCATCGGAATAACCGGACCTCCGGGCGCTGGCAAAAGTACTTTGACCGACAAGCTTGCTAAAGAATATCGTAAACGCGGTAAAACAGTTGGTATTATCGCAATTGATCCTACAAGTCCTTTCTCCGGCGGTGCAATTTTAGGCGACCGTATCAGAATGTTGGACCTTACTGCCGATGAAGGCATTTTTGTTCGTTCCATGGCTACTCGCGGTAGTTTGGGTGGATTATCCCAAAAAGCGGGCGATGCTGTTAAATTGATGGATGCATATGGTTTTGATGTTATTATTGTTGAAACTGTTGGCGTTGGTCAATCTGAAGTAGATATTGTTAAAACTGCTGATACTACAATGGTTGTTGTTATTCCTGGTATGGGCGATGACATTCAGGCTATTAAAGCAGGTATACTTGAGATCGGTGACCTTTTCACGATCAATAAAGCTGACCGTGAAGGTACGGACAAGCTGAACATTGAGATTGAAATGATGTTGGAATTAAATCCCGAACATGTTGGCTGGCGTCCTCCGATCAATCGGACCATTGCCAGCAAGGGTGAAGGTATAGAAGCTGTTGTTGACTCTATTGAAGAGCACAAAGCATATTTGATTGAATCTGATCAATTGAGCAAAATACGCAAAGCTCGTATTAAAAACGAAGTTACTGCTATGCTTAATGACAGGGTCAACCGTTATATCGACAAGAATGTTGTAGCTACTTCCGAATTTGATATTTTAGTTGAAAAACTTCAAATTCGTGAAATTGAGCCGTATTCTGTTGTCGCTGACATTGTTGGTAAAGTTTTAAGATAAAACAACCAAAATTACTTTTAGGAGGAATTTGAAATGTTTAAAACAATTTGTGTTGACCATGTAGGTATTGCTTGCAAAGACCTGGATCTTTCCAAGAAATTCTACACTGAAGTTCTTGGCTTGAGCTGCACTGGTGAAGAAGCTGTTCCTGAGCAAGGTGTAAAAACCGTATTTATTCCCTGTGGCGAAACTTTGCTTGAGCTCCTTGTTGATATCACTGAAAATGGCGATGGCCCTATCGGCAAATACATCGCTAAAAATGGACAAGGTATCCAACATATCGCTGTTCGCGTTGATGATGTTCAAGCAGCTATTGATACCACTATTGAAAAAGGTGCTGCTATGATCGACAAAGCTCCTCGTGGCGGTGCTGGCGGAATGGATATCGCTTTCGTTCATCCGAAATCCGTAGGTATTTTGCTTGAGTATTGCGCTCCGGCAAAAAAATAATTCCGTAAAATACGGAATTACAAAAATCTTTTGAAGATTTTATTTTAAGTTGTTACATACTACACGGATGCGGACCAAAGAGTCTGCATCCGCGTAGATGTATATAAAATAAGGTTCTCCCAATAATGATGGAGGTGTAAGATTTGTCTACTCAAGCAAAAATTGAGAAAATGCTCAAAAAGTCCGAAGTAATTCTGGCTGCAGGCGGCGAAAAACGCGTTGCAAAACAACACGAAGCCGGCAAAATGACTGCACGTGAAAGAATTGCTGCACTCCTCGACGAAGGATCCTTTGTTGAATTGGATCGTTTCGTAAAACATCGTTGCACAAACTTCGGCCAAGAGAAGAAAGAACTTCCTGGCGAAGGTGTAACTACTGGTTACGGCACCATCGATGGCCGTCTGGTTTATGTATTCGCACAAGATTTCACTGTAGAAGGTGGTTCTTTAGGCGAAATGCATGCTGCTAAAATCGTAAAAGTACAACGCCTGTCCCTGAAAATGGGTGCTCCGCTTGTTGGCCTGAACGATTCCGGCGGTGCTCGTATCCAAGAAGCAATTGACGCTTTGGCTGGTTACGGCAAAATCTTCTTTGAAAACACTATTGCATCCGGCGTAGTTCCTCAGATCTCCGCTATCATGGGTCCTTCTGCTGGCGGCGCTGTATACAGCCCGGCACTGACTGACTTCATTTACATGGTAAAGAACACTTCTAAAATGTTCATTACCGGCCCCGCAGTAGTAAAATCTGTTACTGGTGAAGACGTAACCCAAGAACAACTGGGTGGCGCTATGACCCACAACAGCACTTCCGGCGTTGCACATTTTGCTGCAGAAAACGACGAAGACTGCTTGCAACAGATCCGTTACCTGCTGAGCTTCCTGCCTTCCAACAACATGGAATGCGCTCCTATCGTAGAAACCGGTGACGACCCGATGCGTATTGATGACTCCTTGAATACATTGCTTCCGGATAACTCCAACCAAGCATATGATATGAAAGACGTAATCAAATCCATCGTAGACAACGGTGAATTCTATGAATCCCAACAATATTGGGCAACCAATATTATCACTTGCTTTGCACGTATGGATGGTCAAACCGTAGGTATCATTGCAAACCAACCTAAAGTAATGGCTGGCTGCCTGGATATCAACGCATCCGACAAATCCTCTCGTTTTATTCGCTTCTGCGATGCCTTCAACATTCCTTTGCTGAACTTGGTAGACGTACCTGGCTTCCTGCCTGGCTGTAACCAAGAATACGGCGGTATCATTCGTCACGGCGCAAAAATGCTGTATGCATATTCCGAAGCAACTGTACCTAAAATTACTGTAGTAACCCGTAAAGCATACGGTGGTTCCTACCTGGCAATGTGTTCCCAAGATTTGGGCGCAGACCAAGTAATTGCATGGCCGACTGCAGAAATCGCAGTAATGGGACCTGCAGGTGCAGCTAACATCATCTTCAAAAATGATCCTGATGTAAAAGCAAAAACGGAAGAATATATCGATAACTTTGCAACTCCGTACCAAGCAGCAATGCGCGGCATGGTAGACATCGTAATCGAGCCGAAAAACACCCGTCCCACCATCATCAACGCTTTGCAAATGTTGCAGTCCAAACGTGAAACTCGCCCGGCAAAACGCCATGGCAATATTCCTTTGTAATTTGCAGCTTGCAGTATAGTGCTTAATTAATTAAGAAGAATGAGGTGAAATAATGGGTCCTGTAACTACTAATCCTTGGTTGATTGCTGCTATCAATATGACCATAGTTTTTGGCGTATTGGCTATGCTGGGTTTCTTGATGAAAGTTATCTACTTTGTAGATCCTACTCGTCAAAAAAAAACAGCTAATCCAGTAGCAGCACCGGCACCTGCCGCAGCACCTGCTGCTGTTGCAGCTCCTGTGCAGGATGACAGTGAAGTAATTGCTGTTATTGCAGCAGCTGTAGCTGCTCTTGGTCATTCCGCAGAGCAAATAGCCTGCGTACGTCGTCTGCCCGAAGCAAGCTGGACACAGAATGCTCATATTGAAGCAATTAGTGTACGTAAAGAATGCTTCTAAAACAAAGTTAGGTTTTAGCAACACTTAAGTTTAATATATTTTAAACAATTTTGAAGGAGGGTATTCCCTGTGAAAAAATATACCATTACCGTTAACGGCACTGCATATGAAGTAGAAGTTGAAGAAATGGGCGGCGTTGCTGCTCCTAAAGCTGCTGCACCTAAAGCAGCTCCTGCTGCTGCACCGGCAGCAGCACCCAAAGCAGCTCCTGCTGCTGCACCGGCTCCGGCTGCAAAACCTGTTGCTGCTGGCGCAGCTACTATCAGTGCTCCTATGCCTGGTAAAGTTCTCGAAGTTAAAGTTAAAGCTGGCGACGCAGTTAAAGCTGGCGATGTATTGATGATTCTTGAAGCAATGAAAATGCAAAACGAGATCATGGCTCCGGCTGACGGCACCATTTCTGACGTCCGTATTTCCGCAGGTCAAACTGTTGGTACCGGCGACGTTATGATCGTAATGTAATACAAACAAGCTGAGAGACCTTGAAAAGGTCTCTCAACTAAAAAATTTGTAGGAGGAAATTATGGAAGCATTTGTAGTTGCTTTACAATCCGTATGGAATGACAGCGGTTTCTCCGCTTTCACCATGGGTCATGCCATCATGATGTTGGTAGGTATTATTCTTTTATATTTGGCTATTGGTAAAGGTTTTGAACCTTTGCTGTTGTCTCCGATTGCATTCGGCTGTTTGCTGGCAAACGTGCCTAAAACAGGTTTTGAAGACCAACCGGGTGTTATGCAGGTAATTCTTTATGGTATTAATCATGAAATTTTCCCGCCTTTGATTTTCTTAGGCGTAGGTGCAATGACAGACTTTGGTCCGTTGATTGCAAACCCGAAAACTTTGCTTTTGGGCGCTGCAGCTCAAGCAGGTGTATTTATTTCCTTGCTGGGCGCTATGATGCTCGGATTTACCGTGCAAGAAGCATCCGCTATCGGTATTATCGGTGGCGCTGATGGCCCGACTGCTATTTACCTGGCTGCAAAAATGGCTCCTAACCTGTTAGGTGCTATCGCAGTAGCTGCATATTCTTATATGTCGTTGGTTCCTTTGATCCAACCGCCTATTATGAAACTTTGCACTACCGAAGCTGACCGTAAAATTGTTATGGCACAATTGCGTCCTGTAACTCGTTTTGAGAAAATCGTATTCCCGATTGCAACCACTATCGTTATCAGCTTGTTGCTTCCGCCTGTATGCTCTTTGATTGGTATGCTGATGTTGGGTAACCTGTTCAAAGAAGCTGGTTGTTTGGATCGTCTTTCCGATACTGCACAAAATGCTTTGATGAACATTGTAACGATCATGCTGGCAACTGGTACAGGTTTGACTATGAAAGCTGAATCCTTCCTGAACTATCAAACTATTTTGATCATTGTTCTTGGTTTGATCGCTTTCGCAGCTGGTACTTTTGCCGGTGTTGTATTTGGTAAGCTCATGTGCATTCTGGATGGTGGTAAAACCAATCCTCTTATCGGTTCCGCTGGTGTATCCGCAGTTCCGATGGCAGCACGTGTATCCCAAGTTGTTGGTCAAAAAGCTAACCCTTCTAACTTCCTGCTCATGCATGCTATGGGCCCGAACGTAGCTGGTGTTATCGGCACCGCAGTAGCTGCAGGCGCAATGCTTGCAATGATTGGTGCTGCTAAATAACTAAAATTGAAACAGGTGCATCTTTTATGGTGTGCCTGTTTTTTATTATGCTAATTACCCATATATAAAGGAAATAATATGTTCATTTTAAATTTGGACATAGTTAACCTTCAACTATCAATATTTTAGTTAAATATTGCTTAAAAATCTGTTGCCTGTGCCACATAATTAAAAGTTTTTATTAAAAACTTTTAATTATGTGGCTTTTTGTTTAGATTTCATTTGCTGGCAAATAAAATTAGATGAAAAATACTTTCTTGTTATAATCTAGAAGTGAAATTTTTGTGAAAGAAATAATAAAAAAGTGTGACCTGTGCAACAGAAAAAAAGAACGTTCCTGATTATAATTAGTGTCAGGAATTTTGGAGAACTCTTGATGAATGGCAAAAAGTACCAGTAGTCAAGATCCAAAATTTTACATCCTTAATTTGTAGGGATGTATATAAAAATGTTCTCCTAATAATGATGGAGGTGTAAGATTTGTCTACTCAAGCAAAAATTGAGAAAATGCTCAAAAAGTCCGAAGTAATTCTGGCTGCAGGCGGCGAAAAACGCGTTGCAAAACAACACGAAGCCGGCAAAATGACTGCACGTGAAAGAATTGCTGCACTCCTCGACGAAGGATCCTTTGTTGAATTGGATCGTTTCGTAAAACATCGTTGCACAAACTTCGGCCAAGAGAAGAAAGAACTTCCTGGCGAAGGTGTAACTACTGGTTACGGCACCATCGATGGCCGTCTGGTTTATGTATTCGCACAAGATTTCACTGTAGAAGGTGGTTCTTTAGGCGAAATGCATGCTGCTAAAATCGTAAAAGTACAACGCCTGTCCCTGAAAATGGGTGCTCCGCTTGTTGGCCTGAACGATTCCGGCGGTGCTCGTATCCAAGAAGCAATTGACGCTTTGGCTGGTTACGGCAAAATCTTCTTTGAAAACACTATTGCATCCGGCGTAGTTCCTCAGATCTCCGCTATCATGGGTCCTTCTGCTGGCGGCGCTGTATACAGCCCGGCACTGACTGACTTCATTTACATGGTAAAGAACACTTCTAAAATGTTCATTACCGGCCCCGCAGTAGTAAAATCTGTTACTGGTGAAGACGTAACCCAAGAACAACTGGGTGGCGCTATGACCCACAACAGCACTTCCGGCGTTGCACATTTTGCTGCAGAAAACGACGAAGACTGCTTGCAACAGATCCGTTACCTGCTGAGCTTCCTGCCTTCCAACAACATGGAATGCGCTCCTATCGTAGAAACCGGTGACGACCCGATGCGTATTGATGACTCCTTGAATACATTGCTTCCGGATAACTCCAACCAAGCATATGATATGAAAGACGTAATCAAATCCATCGTAGACAACGGTGAATTCTATGAATCCCAACAATATTGGGCAACCAATATTATCACTTGCTTTGCACGTATGGATGGTCAAACCGTAGGTATCATTGCAAACCAACCTAAAGTAATGGCTGGCTGCCTGGATATCAACGCATCCGACAAATCCTCTCGTTTTATTCGCTTCTGCGATGCCTTCAACATTCCTTTGCTGAACTTGGTAGACGTACCTGGCTTCCTGCCTGGCTGTAACCAAGAATACGGCGGTATCATTCGTCACGGCGCAAAAATGCTGTATGCATATTCCGAAGCAACTGTACCTAAAATTACTGTAGTAACCCGTAAAGCATACGGTGGTTCCTACCTGGCAATGTGTTCCCAAGATTTGGGCGCAGACCAAGTAATTGCATGGCCGACTGCAGAAATCGCAGTAATGGGACCTGCAGGTGCAGCTAACATCATCTTCAAAAATGATCCTGATGTAAAAGCAAAAACGGAAGAATATATCGATAACTTTGCAACTCCGTACCAAGCAGCAATGCGCGGCATGGTAGACATCGTAATCGAGCCGAAAAACACCCGTCCCACCATCATCAACGCTTTGCAAATGTTGCAGTCCAAACGTGAAACTCGCCCGGCAAAACGCCATGGCAATATTCCTTTGTAATTTGCAGCTTGCAGTATAGTGCTTAATTAATTAAGAAGAATGAGGTGAAATAATGGGTCCTGTAACTACTAATCCTTGGTTGATTGCTGCTATCAATATGACCATAGTTTTTGGCGTATTGGCTATGCTGGGTTTCTTGATGAAAGTTATCTACTTTGTAGATCCTACTCGTCAAAAAAAAACAGCTAATCCAGTAGCAGCACCGGCACCTGCCGCAGCACCTGCTGCTGTTGCAGCTCCTGTGCAGGATGACAGTGAAGTAATTGCTGTTATTGCAGCAGCTGTAGCTGCTCTTGGTCATTCCGCAGAGCAAATAGCCTGCGTACGTCGTCTGCCCGAAGCAAGCTGGACACAGAATGCTCATATTGAAGCAATTAGTGTACGTAAAGAATGCTTCTAAAACAAAGTTAGGTTTTAGCAACACTTAAGTTTAATATATTTTAAACAATTTTGAAGGAGGGTATTCCCTGTGAAAAAATATACCATTACCGTTAACGGCACTGCATATGAAGTAGAAGTTGAAGAAATGGGCGGCGTTGCTGCTCCTAAAGCTGCTGCACCTAAAGCAGCTCCTGCTGCTGCACCGGCAGCAGCACCCAAAGCAGCTCCTGCTGCTGCACCGGCTCCGGCTGCAAAACCTGTTGCTGCTGGCGCAGCTACTATCAGTGCTCCTATGCCTGGTAAAGTTCTCGAAGTTAAAGTTAAAGCTGGCGACGCAGTTAAAGCTGGCGATGTATTGATGATTCTTGAAGCAATGAAAATGCAAAACGAGATCATGGCTCCGGCTGACGGCACCATTTCTGACGTCCGTATTTCCGCAGGTCAAACTGTTGGTACCGGCGACGTTATGATCGTAATGTAATACAAACAAGCTGAGAGACCTTGAAAAGGTCTCTCAACTAAAAAATTTGTAGGAGGAAATTATGGAAGCATTTGTAGTTGCTTTACAATCCGTATGGAATGACAGCGGTTTCTCCGCTTTCACCATGGGTCATGCCATCATGATGTTGGTAGGTATTATTCTTTTATATTTGGCTATTGGTAAAGGTTTTGAACCTTTGCTGTTGTCTCCGATTGCATTCGGCTGTTTGCTGGCAAACGTGCCTAAAACAGGTTTTGAAGACCAACCGGGTGTTATGCAGGTAATTCTTTATGGTATTAATCATGAAATTTTCCCGCCTTTGATTTTCTTAGGCGTAGGTGCAATGACAGACTTTGGTCCGTTGATTGCAAACCCGAAAACTTTGCTTTTGGGCGCTGCAGCTCAAGCAGGTGTATTTATTTCCTTGCTGGGCGCTATGATGCTCGGATTTACCGTGCAAGAAGCATCCGCTATCGGTATTATCGGTGGCGCTGATGGCCCGACTGCTATTTACCTGGCTGCAAAAATGGCTCCTAACCTGTTAGGTGCTATCGCAGTAGCTGCATATTCTTATATGTCGTTGGTTCCTTTGATCCAACCGCCTATTATGAAACTTTGCACTACCGAAGCTGACCGTAAAATTGTTATGGCACAATTGCGTCCTGTAACTCGTTTTGAGAAAATCGTATTCCCGATTGCAACCACTATCGTTATCAGCTTGTTGCTTCCGCCTGTATGCTCTTTGATTGGTATGCTGATGTTGGGTAACCTGTTCAAAGAAGCTGGTTGTTTGGATCGTCTTTCCGATACTGCACAAAATGCTTTGATGAACATTGTAACGATCATGCTGGCAACTGGTACAGGTTTGACTATGAAAGCTGAATCCTTCCTGAACTATCAAACTATTTTGATCATTGTTCTTGGTTTGATCGCTTTCGCAGCTGGTACTTTTGCCGGTGTTGTATTTGGTAAGCTCATGTGCATTCTGGATGGTGGTAAAACCAATCCTCTTATCGGTTCCGCTGGTGTATCCGCAGTTCCGATGGCAGCACGTGTATCCCAAATCGTTGGTCAAAAAGCTAACCCTGCTAACTTCCTGCTCATGCATGCTATGGGCCCGAACGTAGCTGGTGTTATCGGTACCGCAGTAGCTGCAGGTGCAATGCTTGCAATGATTGGACCTGTCAAATAATTTATAGTATAAACAGAAATAGGTGCACTTTATCGTGCACCTATTTTTTTTGGAAAAAGAAAAATATAAAGCAAATCATTATGCTGTAGTAAAGAGAAGTACAAGCTTTCTTTATAGTTTCAAGTAATAATGCAGTCCTGAAGCTGGTTAACCAAGATAAAAACATTAATTTTTCTTTTGGTTATTTTGAATAATGTTTTTTGAGTGGACAAAGAATCTTAAATATTGTAAAAATAGTATTATTGTATTATATTAATATACCTTAATGTCAAAAAAGCTGTAAATTAAATAAAACTTACACTTTTAAATTTGAGTGCATAGTGGTATAATGAAGCATAAGGTGTTGCAAGAAAATTCATAGAAAGCAATGCTAAGGATCTTTTACAAAATTCTCTTTATTTTGATATACGCGCCCCGAACGCGCTGTATATAAAATTAATTTAAAAGGAGGAATTATAATGTCCCCAGCAGTAAAATGTCTCATTCTTCTGGCTGTTGTTGCATTGTTATTTGTAACCGAACTCATCCCGCTTGCAGTAACGGCTATGGGCGGCGCTATCGCGTGCGGCCTGTTAGGTTTTATCCCTGCTAAACAAGTATTTTCTGGTCTCTCTAATTCGACCGTAGTACTCTTTGCAGGCATGTTCGTAGTAGGTGCAGCCATGTTCTACACAGGTCTTGCACAAAAAATCGGTAATACTGTAGTTCATTTCTGCGGTACCGGTGAAAACAGCTTGATGTTTGGTTTAATGTTTGTTGGTGCTGCTTTGTCTTCTGTATTATCCAACACTGGTACTGCAGCTTGTCTGCTGCCGGTTGCCTTGGGTATCTGCTCTGCAGCTAAAATCCCTGCTTCCCGTCAATTGATGCCTTTGGCATTTGCCTGCGGTCTCGGTGGTATCATCACTATGGTTGGTACTCCTCCGAATATCATCGCTAACGGCGCTTTGGAAGCTGCTGGTATTGCTGACAAATTTGGCTTCTTCGAATTTGCCTGGATTGGTATCCCTGTAACAGTAGCTGGTATCATCTATATGATGTTCTTAGGTAAATACCTGCTTCCGAAAGCTGAATTGGATGCCGACCAGGAAATTGAACAAGAAGTTGAAGCTAACGAAACTTCCGCTTCCAAACAAATCGTATCCGCAGTAATTTTACTTTGTGTAGTTTTGACTATGGCTATTGGCATTCCTGGTGTATCTTTAGAAATGGCCGCTATCATTGGTGCAATAGTTGCAGTATTGACTGGCTGCCTGACTGAAAAACAAGCTTATGCTTCTATTGACTGGGTAACTATCTTCCTGTTCGCAGGTATGATGCCTGTATCCACTGCAATGGACAAAACCGGCGCTGGTAAATTGATCGCTGAATGGACCGTAGGTCTGATGGGCGGTACTCCGTCTCCGTTAGTTGTTACTGCAGTCTTGTTTATCCTTTCTTGCGCTTTAACACAATTTATGTCCAACACTGCATCTGCAGCTCTGCTGTGCCCGATTGGTATTGCGATTTCTCAACAACTTGGTGCTGATCCGAAAGCAGTATTGATGGCTATCGCAGTTGCAGCATCCTGTGCATTTGCATCTCCGGTAGGTACGCCTCCGAACACTTTGGTTCTTGGCCCTGGCGGATACAAATTTATGGACTATGTTAAAGCAGGTACCGGTCTTGTTATCGTATCCTTTATCGTATCCCTGATTGTAATTCCTATCGTATGGCCTTTCTTCCCCGGTAATTAAATTTACTTCGGAAAAACAGTAAATTTTATAAAATGAATTATGTAAAAACAGGCGTGTATATCACGCCTGTTTTTTAATACTTGTTTTTGTGAATTTTTTTAGAGGAACGGCTTTAGAGTGTATCCTTTATAGCAAAAATTTGTTATAATAAGAAATGGTCTAAAGGTGTGTTCAGTCCTTGGATAATAGAGAATGAAGGGATTGTTTTGTTTGAACGAAATATATAGAGAAGAATCTCAAGTCAGTGATCGCAGAATGCAGATATCATATGGCGGTTTGGCCGTTATAGTTTTATTATGGATTTATGAAGGGTATCGTTATGTCAATACAGGATATTTTAGCCCTTTAGGTTGGGGCTTTAATATTTTATTTCTGCTGATGTGGATATGGCGTGTTGTTTTTAAGTATACATATATTCTACGTGATGGCGAGATGGAAGTCATAAGCCATGGCGTGGGAATTAGACGCAGTTTTAAAGTGGATTTGACTAAAACTGAAAGTTATACCAATAAATATATCAAAAGTTTTTTTAAGAAAACTAAAATCCGTCATTATATTCACAGGTATTCTTCAGTAGATCCTAATGAACAGCGTTTGTTAGTGTTTACTGAAGGTAAAGATAATAAAAGGCTGGCTGGTATTATTTTTAAATGCAGCGAAAAATTTTTGCGCGAACTGCGCAAACAGATGCCTGATAAATTTTTAAACTTAAATTGAGTTATTGAGAAAGGATGAAAACAATGGAAGCATTGGTAAATGTAGATAGTTCTTTGATTTGTGCTCGTATCATTCAAGTTTTCGTTGGCGCTTTTTTTTATATTTTTATGATTGCTAAGGCAGTTGGATCAGAAAATAAGGCAAAATGGTTCAAAAGACGTATGAAATACACTTTTTTCAATAAAAGAGGTATTTTTGGCGAATATATTAACTTTGGCTATCCTATTACATGGCAGGGTGTAGGTATTTTTGTCGCTATTTACGGCGTTATTTTTGGATTTGGTTATTGGTATGTTTTCATACACGCCTATAATTAAGGAGAGTATTTATGGCAGAAATGAGAGCTGAATTAGTAGGATTATTGATTGAGAAGCATGGTGAAAGAGCGAAAATAAAGCTTGATAAAGATAAAAGTAAAGGGGAAAAAATACCTAAATATTTAGAAGCCTGGTGTCCTATCAATGCCAAAGTTGGCGATGTAGTCGGTGTTGAATATCAGGAAATGAATAAACGTAAGATGCAGATGATATTGTATGGCTTTCCTGTATTGTCAGTGATTGCCGGTGCTGTTTTTGGAAACAGTATCGCTGTATTTTTCGATATTGATAAGACAATGCCTGTGATGCTGGGTGTAGTTATCTGGCTGTTGGTCGCTGTTAATTATGCGCGTATCTTTAAACGGGATGCAGTGCGCGAAGGTGTACAGCCTGTGGTTATAGAAATAGAAGCGCCTGACCCGATAGTTTTTGATGATACTGAAGATGAAAATGAAAAAAAGCAGGAGATGAGCTGATGCGGGTAAGGTTAGCGTCCGGATCTCCGCGCCGTTTAGAATTATTGCGTCAGATTGGGTTAGAGGTTGATGTATATACCAGCGCCTTTGATGAGGTTAATGGAGATAACGCTGAAAAAGTGGCAGCTGTGAATGCTTTAGGTAAAGGGCGGGTAGTTGTTGGACCGGCAGGCAGTGAAATACCTGTGATTGCTGCTGATACGATGGTCGTTTTGGAAAATGAAATACTTGGTAAACCATGTGATAATAATGATGCAGCAGTGATGCTGCGTAAATTATCTGGCAGAGTGCATCGGGTTTTGACAGGTGTTGCTGTTTTTTATAAAACACAGAATGTAGTAGAAGTAGTAGAGACTAAAGTATGGTTTAGAAGCTTATCAGAAATTGAGATTAATGCTTATGTTGCGACCGGAGAACCTTTAGATAAGGCTGGAGCCTATGGTATTCAGGGACGTGGTGCAGTTTTAGTTGAGAAAATAGAGGGCTGCTATAATAACGTCGTGGGGTTGCCGCTCACCCGCTTGTATCAAATGATGGCACAAATTGGAGTGAAGGGCTTTTGAGCCAGTGTATAAAAGAATTGTCACTGGATGACAGACCGCGTGAAAAATTGATGCAGCAAGGTGCTGCTGGGTTAAGTAATTCTGAGCTTTTAGCTATCTTGATACGTACTGGCACCCAGAAGCGTTCTGCTTTAAGAATTGCAGAAGAATTGACTGCTTCAGGTGGTTTATATCAAAATATAGCTTGCGTACACAGTGTTGCCGAGCTTGCTGAAGTAAAGGGACTGGGGACAGCAAAAGCTGCAACGATTCTGGCTGCATTGGAATTAGGCAAGCGTATTGCGGCAGCTGGAAGTCAGGTCAAGTTAAAAATAGAGTCTCCTCAAAAAGGTGCTGAGATTTTATTGCCAAGATTGCGTTACGAAAGACATGAAAAATTCTTGGTGTTATTATTGGACAGTAAAAATCAGGTTATAAGAATGGAACAAGTTTCAGAAGGGTCTGTCAATAGTTCGGTTGTGCATCCGCGCGAAGTGTTTGCCCCGGCGTTGCTGCACCATGCTGCTGCTATTTTGGTAGCGCATAATCATCCTTCTGGAGATCCTAAACCAAGTCAGGAAGACAAAGAACTGACTCAGAGTCTGGCAGAGACTGGAATAATTATGGGAATTCCGCTGATTGATCATCTGGTCATAGGCGATGGGATATTTTTTAGTTTTAGAGAGCAAGGTTATTTAGATAAATGAGGTGTTGAAGAATGTTTGGTATTTTTAAAAGTTTTGCTCATGATATGGGAATCGATTTGGGAACTGCGAATACTTTGGTACATGCGAAAGGCAAAGGTATCATTATCAGAGAACCTTCGGTAGTTGCCGTTGATAAAGAGCATAAAGAAGTGCTGGCGATTGGCGCTGAAGCTAAGCAGATGATTGGTCGTACCCCTGGCCATATCGTAGCTATTCGCCCGATGAAGGATGGGGTTATTGCTGATTTTGATATTACCCAGTCGATGCTTAAATACTTTATCAAAAAAGCGATTGGCAAACATTCTTTAGTACGCCCGCGTATTGTTGTCGGCGTTCCTTCTGGTGTTACTGAGGTTGAGAAACGCGCGGTTATTGATGCTACTGTACAGGCCGGCGCAAGAGAAGCCTATTTGATTGAAGAACCAATGGCGGCCGCTATTGGTGCGGGACTGCCCGTGCAGGAAGCTACCGGCAGCATGGTTGTTGATATTGGCGGCGGTACCTGCGAAGTGGCTGTTATTTCTTTAGGTGGTATTGTTATCAGCCGTTCTATTCGTACTGGCGGTGACGCAATGGACGATGCTATTGTCCGTTATATCAGGAAAACATTTAGCCTGCTGATTGGTGAGCGGACAGCGGAAGAAATAAAAATTACTATTGGTACTGCAATGGAACTTGAGGAAGCAACAGAAATGGAAATTCGCGGTCGTGATCTCGTGACAGGGCTGCCTAAAAATCTGCTTATCAATGCGAATCAGGTTTGTGAGGCGTTGAGTGAACCGGTGGCTAATATTGTCGATGCTGTACGCAATACTTTTGAGAGAACTCCACCGGAACTGGCTGCCGATATTATGGATCGCGGTATCGTTATGACAGGAGGCTCTTCTTTGCTGCGTAATCTTGACCGTTTACTGAGCAAAGAAACAGGAATGCCGGTCTATGTTTCTGATGATGCTTTGTCCTGTGTTGCTTTAGGTACTGGTATCGCGGTTGAAAATGTAGATATCTATAAAAAAGGATTTATGGCATCTAATAATAAATAAAGGCTGAATTATTATTGTGAGTAAGAAAAATATGAGCCTGCTTCTGATTGTGATAGCGTTGTTAGCCCTTATGGCTTTAGCTGTTGAAGGAAGAGTACGCTTTCCGGTGTTGAATAGGGCAGTAGTTGCGATCATAAGTCCTGTCAACAGCGGCGTCCAGACATTTACAGGCGCGGCGTCTTCTTTGGGAAATAAGCTGAAAGCTATTACGACAATGGAAGCAGAAAATGAGCAATTAAAAAAAGAGAATGCTGAATTGCGAAGAGCTAATATAGCTATGGCTGAGTTTTATGCCGAAAACCAGCGTTTGACCAAGCTTTTGCGATATAAAGAGCACGTGCCCGAACAAAAATTACTGCCTGCAAAAGTTGTAGGGCGTAATATGGGCGATCTGCAGGATGTTGTAATCATTGATCGTGGTTCGGCAGATGGTCTGGACAAAGAGATGGCTGTTGTTACGGGTGATGGCATCGTCGGGCTGATTGAAGAGGTTTATCCTGATGCTGCTAAGGTCATGCTGATTACCCGCAGCCGTTGTAAGATCGGGGCGCGTATTTTGCGGGCTGATTCCAGAGCCGTTGGTGTTATCTGTGGAAGAAGTATGGAAAATATGCCTTTAGAAATGGAGCATTTGCCCAGGGAAGCTGATGTAAGAAAAGGTGATGTTGTTATTACCAGCGGTTTCAGTGGCAGGCATCCGGCAGGTTTGGTAATTGGGACGGTAAGAGAAACCAGCCCAGAGGCGGCAGGACTTTTATTGAACGCAGATGTT
>OGOD01001218.1_pt1 | contig 17236 bp, 9 predicted proteins | sample 1573631 | NCBI WGS metagenome assembly OGOD01 (sample SAMEA2581895, study PRJEB24529) | metagenome | biome: Human gut stool | place: China | collected 2011
ACTTCCGTTACCGGGAGATTTTTATACGCCGCAAGCTTTTTTGTGATGGCGTTGGATTCGGCAAGGACGCATTGTTTACAATTTGGCGGTGGATTATCCCGCGCAGGGTGTGGTACAATATAAACTACACTGAAAATGCAGGGGCCGATGCTCACTATCGACCCGTGAACCTTGCGGCGGCCGCTATGTGCCGCGGGCGAACCATGTCCGCCCTTACATTCTCGACGCAGGAAGGCCGCGCTGCATCTATTATAATTAAAGGGGTGTTTACCATGTGTACAGCTGCAACCTATACAACCGACAGTTTCTACTTTGGCCGCAATCTCGATTATGAATTTTCCTACGGTGACGAGGTCGCCGTCACGCCGCGCACCTACCCGTTTAGCCTGCGCTGCATGGGGGACTTCCGCACAAAATATGCGATGATCGGCATGGCCTACGTGGCGGGGGAGTACCCTCTCTACTATGACGCCGTCAATGAGAAGGGCCTGGGCATCGCAGGGCTGAACTTTGTCGGCAATGCAGTCTACCACCCGGCGCAGGATGGCAAAAGCAACGTCGCCCAGTTTGAGCTGATCCCCTGGCTGCTGGGCAGCTGTGCGACGCTGGCCGAGGTGCGCACGCTGCTTGCAAAAACCAACATCGTCAATATCCCGTTCAGTGAGCAGCTGCCCCTCGCGCAGCTGCACTGGCTCATTGCCGACAAAACGGGGAGCATCGTGGTGGAGTCCACCGCCGACGGCCTGCACATCTACGATAACCCCGTCGGTGTACTGACGAACAATCCGCCGTTCCCGCAGCAGCTTTTCGCACTGAACAACTACCGCGCACTCTCGCCGCGCACGCCTGCGGTTGCGTTTGCGGACGGCCTTGACATGCCCGTCTACAGCCGCGGCCTCGGCGCGCTGGGCCTGCCGGGCGATCTGTCCAGCCAGTCCCGCTTTGTGCGTGCGGCCTTTGTGCGGATGAACGCGAAATCCGGCAGCGGCGAGGCCGAGAGCGTCGGGCAGTTCTTCCACATCCTGCACGCTGTCGAGCAGCAGCGCGGCTGCTGTGAGCTGGACGGCGGCAAGTACGAGATCACGCTCTACACAAGCTGCTGCAACGCTGACAAGGGCATTTACTACTACACGACCTACGGCAACCACCAGATCACTGCCGTCGACATGCACCGGGAAAACCTTGACGGGGACAGGCTGGTCCGCTATCCGCTGGTGCAGGGCGAACAAATTGCGCTGCAAAACTGATTTTACACCCAAAACGTGAAAAAAGCGCTTGCAACGTGCGGCAAACTATGCTATACTGTACGGTGCATGAGACTTTTCACGTCACGACGGCGTGGATAGAAATAGAAGGAGTGCTAATCTAATGAACTGGTATGAGATCGTTCTCGGCGTCGTCCTCATCGCCGTGTCCGTGTTGATCGTTGTTTTCACCCTCGCGCAGGAGCAGAAGGGCCAGGGCCTGTCCGGCGCGATCATGGGCGAAAGCTCCGCCACGATGGCAGCAGGCCGTGAGCGCGGCGTGGACGCCAAGCTGGCCAAGCTGACCAAGATCTGCGGCGTCGTTTTCTTTGTCGTCACGCTGGTCGTCTGCGTTTTGAGCGCGCGCCTGTGATTTTGGCAGGGTAACAAAGATGAAAAGGGTCCGCCAAGCGCTTTGGCTTTGTAAGCAGCGCCCCGGCGGGCCGTTTTTTGTGGATGTATATAAGGGTAGGGCACCGTCGGATGGCGGTGCGACGTAAATTAAAGGAGCAACTATGACACCGTTACAGAAATCTATTTTAAACGCAGTCAAGCGCCGTCCCATGACGCTGCGCGAACTGCAGAACAACCTGCAGGTGGACAACTCCCGCCTGCGCACCACCGTTTCCGCTATGGTCGCCACCGGCGAGCTGTCGATGCGCAACGGCACCTATGTGCCCGGCTTTGCGACCTATGAGAATGCTGCAGCCCCCAACACGATTCCCTGCACGCTCGTCAAGCTGGCCGCGCGCTTCGGCTTTGCCAGCCGCGACGACGGCGAGGGCGACATCTTCATCCCGGGCCGCGCGCTGCACGGCGCAATGCCCAACGATAAGATCAACGTCAAGCTGTTCGACCACCCGCGCGTGGAGGGCTCCTCCGAGGGCGAGGTCGTCGAGGTCACGGTCCCGAACAACCGCTTTGCGGGCACGGTCTGCCTGTCCGAGGATGGCCGCATGGCCGTGGAGCCGGACGGCTGCCGCGACGTGAAGTTCCTGCTGGCCAAGCAGGGGAGCGAGGGCGTGCACCTGGGCGACAAGGTCGGCTTCCTCATCACCCACCGCGGCAACCGCCACAGCGACCACCGCGCCGCCGTTGTCGAGAAATTCGGCTCCTCCGACTATGCGTCCGAGTGCGCCAAGGCCATCCTGTATGGCCGCAGCGTCCGCCAGGAGTTCCCGCCGGAGGTGCTGGAGGAGGCCCACGCCTACGACAACGCCACGATTGACCCCGCCGAGGCCGCGAAGCGCCTGGACCTGCGCGGCATTCCCATCTTCACGATTGACTCCGCCGAGACGAAGGACATCGACGACGCCATCAGCCTGCAGAAGCTGGACGACGGCTACGAGCTGGGCGTTCACATTGCCGACGTCAGCCACTATGTCCGCCCCGGCACTGCGCTGAATGAGGAAGCGTTCGAGCGCGCGACGAGCATTTACTACGCCGACAAGGTCATCCCGATGCTGCCGACCCAGCTGTCCAACGGCATCTGCTCGCTGAACGAGGGCGAGGACCGCCTGGCGTTCTCCTGTCTGATGCGACTGGACGAGAACGGCGAGATCCGCAGCTACAAGTTCGTCAAGAGCGTCATCTGCAGCCGCGTCAAGGGCGTGTACAAGGAGATCAACGCCCTGCTGGAGCCCCCGGAATCTGAAACAGACGCCGACCTGACCGACCTCAAGACGAAATATGAGGCCGTGCTTGACCAGCTGCCCACGATGGACGAGCTGTACCGCAAGCGCCTGGTCCTGCGCAAGGCCCGCGGCGGCATGGATATCGAGTCCAACGAGGCTAAGCTCGTCATGGACGAGAACGGACGCTGCATCGACATTGTCAAGCGTGACCGCGGCACGTCCGAGTGCATGATCGAGGAGTTCATGCTGCTGGCGAACCAGTGCGCCGCCAACGCGGGCCGCACGAACAAGGCCCCGTTCGTCTACCGCGTGCACGAGGCCCCCGACGCCGAGAAGATGGAGAAGCTGTCCGCCACGCTGTTGGCCTGCGGCCTGAACGCCAAGTTCAAGAACCCCATCCCGACGCAGCTCGAGCTGGCGGCCCTGCTGGACGAGACCCGCGGCCAGCCCATCCAGATCCCCGTCCACACCGGCATTCTGCGCAGCATGCAGAAGGCCCGCTACGCCCCGCAGCCTCTGGGCCACTACGGTCTGGTGCTGGCGGACTACGCCCACTTCACCAGCCCCATCCGCCGCTACCCCGATTTGGCGATTCATCGTATTTTGACCGAGATGCTGAACGGCGTCTCCGCCAGCCAGCTGCAGCGCGACTTCAACGAGTTTGCCCAGCAGGCCAGCGAGAAGTCCAGCAAGCAGGAGGTCGCCGCCGTGCGCATTGAGCGCGATGTCGAGGACCTGTACAAGGCCGAGTATATGCACAACCATCTCGGTGAGGTCTATACCGGCACGGTGGCCGGCATCACGCCCCGCGGCGTCTTTGTCGAGCTGGACAACACGGTGGAGGGCTTTGTCCCCGCCGCGCAGCTCTGCAAGGGTGAACCGCAGGTCATCGACGGCGTCAGCATGCTGGACCCGCTGACCGGCAAGAGCTGGATGCTGGGTTCTTCCATGAAGATCCGGGTCGCCGCCGCCGATGTGGCGCTGGGCCGTATTGATTTTGAGTATATGGTGGAGTAATTTCCCACGCCATACAATAGAAAACTCCCTGTCCGCACCGGGCAGGGAGTTTTTTTGCGTCTTATATCACCTTATGCTCCATCCATTTCCCGCGGGCAAACCGCACAAGGAAACACAGGCTGCGGCAGATCCAGTCGATGAACATACCGAACCAGACGCCGGTCAGTCCTAAGTGGAACTGCAGAACAAAGATATAGCTCAGAATCACGCGGAACAGCCACATGCTGACGATGCTGACCGACATCGTAAACTTGGCGTCGCCGCCCGCGCGCAGGGCGTTGGGCAGGGTAAAGCTCGTCGCCCAGAAGAAGATGCTGAACAGGTTGAACCAGTGGACCACGTGGGTACACATGGCGGATGCCTCCGCCGAGAGGTTGAACCAGGTCACGACCTCGGGCATCAGGAAGAACAGCGCTGCGTTCGTGACGGCCAGCCCCGTGATGGCGATGCCCAGCAGCGTGACGGAATAGCGCTGCGCCTGCTTTTTCTCGCCTGCGCCAAGGCACTGCCCGATGACCGGGATCGTGGCAAGGCTCATCGTGTTGCCGGGGATGTTCGCCAGCGTCGAGACCGAGTTTGCCACGGCATTGGCCGCGATGGCCGAGGTGCCTAAGGTAGACGTCAGGCTGCTGACACACAGCTTGCCGATCTGGAACATGCCGTTTTCCAGACCCGACGGGATGCCGATGGACAAAATCTGCATGATGGGCCTGCGCCGGGGCCGCAGGTCAGCGAAGCGCTGCACGCGCAGAGGATTGTGCAGGTCCTGGTTCTGCCACAGGATGAACACCGCGGCGAACACACGCCCGATCAGCGTGGCCAGCGCCGCGCCGATAACGCCCATGCCGAAACCGTAGATCAGCAGCGCGTTGCCCGCAATGTTGATGACGTTCATGACAAGGCTGGCCAGCATACTGATGCGGCTGTTGCCCTGCGCACGGAACAGCGCCGCGCCGCCGTTGTACAGGCCGATGAAGGGGTAGGACACCGCACTGATAAGGAAGTACTGCTGCGCAAACCGCATGACATCCTCGTCAATGCTGCCGAACACCATCCGAAGGATCAGGCGGGAGAGCAGCATACAGACAACACCCACCGCAACCGTAGAGATGCCCAGCACGCTGTACAGCTGGGCGGCGCTGCGGCTGGCGTTTTCCTCATCCCGGCGGCCCAGATACTGGCTGGCAATGACAGCACCGCCGGTAGCCAGCGCGGACAAAATCTGAATAATCAAAATATTCAGGCTGTCCACGAGCGATACGCTGGAGACAGCGGCCTCACCCACACCGGCGACCATTAGCGTGTCGGCCATGCCCATCGTGACGCTTAATGTCTGCTCCAGCAGCAGGGGCCAGATCAGGGTGAACAGCGCCCGCCTGGTAAACAGGGGACCTTGTGACTTTGCAGTGGCTGTCATGGTAAACTACCATCCTCTTTTACTTGGATTTTACCATTAGTATACAGCAAAATCTATGCGAAATCAAGGATTTGACACTTGTACAAAAAATGCCCGCAAACGCTGTAGCTGCGCCCTGTACAGCAAAAATCCGCAAAAATCAAATCGCAAGGATTTTGCCCACTTTTGCGGCGGCAAAAAGCCCCAGCCACAAAAGCTAGTGGCCGGGGCAGATCATGCGGCGGCTTGCAGGGGCCGCAGAAGGGCGGTGGTTAGAAGTCGACCTCGGTGTCGTAGTAGCAGCACTTCAGCAGCTTTTCCATCTCCTCCTGGGTCGGCTGGCGCGGGTTGGAGCCGGTGCAGGCATCGGCAATCGCGTTCTTTGCGATCTCGGGCAGTCTCTCGAGGAATACGTTCTCGGGGACAAAGCCCTGCTCGGCGGGGTAGGAGTCGGGGCCGTAGTGGCCGATGCAGTGCGGAATGTTCAGATCGTCGTTCATGCCGCGCAGATACTGGATGAGCAGCGCGACCTTCTCGTCGTCGTTCTCGCCGCCCAGGTGCATCTTGTCGGCAATGACGCCGTAGCGTGCCTTGGCGGTGGGGTCCTTCGCGTTGTAGGCGATGACCTTGGGCAGGTACATGGCGTTGGCTGCGCCGTGGATGATGTGTGCGCCGTAATCGGCAAACGCCGCGCCGGTCTTGTGGGCCATGCTGTGTACGATGCCGAGCAGCGCGTTCGAGAACGCCATACCGGCCAGGCACTGAGCATTGTGCATCGCGTCGCGCTTATCCATATCGCCGTTGTAGCTGCCGACCAGATCTGCCTGGATCATCTCGATGGCGTGCAGAGCCAGCGGGTCGGTAAAGTCGCAGTTCGCGGTGGAGACGTAGGCCTCGATGGCGTGGGTCATGGCGTCCATGCCGGTGTGGGCGACGAGCTTCTTGGGCATCGTGTGGGCCAGCTCGGGGTCAACGATGGCGACATCGGGCGTGATCTCAAAGTCGGCGATGGGGTACTTGATGCCCTTCTGGTAATCGGTGATGATCGAGAAGGCCGTGACCTCGGTGGCCGTACCGGAGGTGGAGGAGATGGCGCAGAAGTGGGCCTTGCGGCGCAGCGGCGGGATGCCGAACACCTTGCACATATCCTCAAACGTGATGTCGGGGTACTCGTACTTGATCCACATGGCCTTGGCTGCGTCGATGGGGGAGCCGCCGCCGATTGCGACGATCCAGTCGGGCTGGAACTTTTCCATGGCGGCAGCACCCTTCATGACCGTCTCCACGGACGGGTCGGGTTCGATGCCTTCAAACAGCTCTACCTCCATGCCGGCCTCTTTTAAGTAGGTCTCGGCGCGGTCCAGGAAGCCGAAGCGCTTCATCGAACCGCCGCCGACGCAGATCATGGCGCGCTTGCCGGGCAGCGTTTTCAACGCTTCCAGCGCGTGGGGGCCGTGGTAAAGGTCACGGGGTAAAGTAAATCTAGCCATAGGGTTTGCCTCCTTTAAAATAGCTCTCTCGGGCTTTGACAATTAAATGTCAAAATCTGCTATTAACAGTATACACCTTATGTGTCTAAACGGTCAATCGACAATACAGAGAATTTTCCGGCGATAATTCGGCATTTTGCCAGTGGAACACTCATAGGCTGTTCTATGGGGAAGGGGGCAGGAGCTATGCGTCCGATCACGCCGCAGCAGAATACAAAAATGCGCCTGCGCATGCGGCTTTTGGCGGCGGTGCTGGCGGTGGGGTGTCTGGGCGGGCTGACGGTGCGGCTGTTTGTGCTGATGCTGCGCGACCCCGGCGGCTACGCGGCACGCGCCGCCGACCAGCAGCTGCGCGGGGCCACGCTGCCCGCCGCCCGCGGGGAGATCTATTCCGCCGACGGTACGCTGCTGGCCGCCAGCGAGACCTGTTGGACCATCCGCGCCGCCCCGCGGGAGATGGCCGACGACGCCGTAGAACCGGCTGCGCGGGCGTTGAGCGAAATTTTAGAGCTGGACTACGCCGATACGCTGGCCAAATTCAGCCAGCGAACCTCCAACGACTGCCTGCTGCGCCGCCGCGTGGATAAGGCGATGGCCGACGCTGTGCGGGACTGGTGCCGGGCGAACGGTGTGGACGGCATACAAATTCGGCAGGATACCCGCCGCGTCTACCCGCAGGGGGATTTTATGGGCGGCATTTTAGGCTTTACCGACGTGGACAACGCGGGCCTGTGGGGGCTGGAGCTGCGTTACAACGACGAATTGACCGGGCAGAACGGGCGCATCCTGACCGCCAAGAACGCCTGGGGCTACGATATGCCGACGCACTACCAGACGCTGGTGGACGCCGTGCCCGGCAGCACGCTGACGCTGACCATCGACGCGAACATTCAGCACTGGCTCGAAAGCGCACTGTCCGCCGCTGTGACGGAGCATCATGTGGCCGAGCGCGGCGTCGGCATCGTGATGGACGTCCACACCGGGGCCGTGCTGGCGATGTCCTGCCAGCCCGACTACGACCCGAACGCGCCGCGGACCCTTATAAATAAGGAAGTCCGTGACGCTGTGAATGCCCTGACCGGCGAGGAGCGCAGCGCCGCGCTGCAAAAGGCACAGCAGGCACAGTGGCGCAACAAGGCCATCAGTGACCTGTATGAGCCGGGCAGCGTGTTCAAGCTCATCACGGCGTCGGCGGCGCTGGACTCCGGGGCGTGTAAGGCTACGGACTATTTCACCTGCGCGGGTAAAATAACCGTCGCAGGCACGCGGTTCCGCTGTGCAAACGGGCATGTCCACGGCACCGAGACCTTCGCCCGGGGGCTGGCTGTCAGCTGCAACCCCTGCTTTATCCAGATCGGTGCGCGGCTTGGAAAAGAACGCTTCTGCGATTACTTTGCGGCCTTCGGCCTGCGGGAGGCCACGGGCATCGACCTGCCGGGCGAGGTCAGGCGCAGCGAATACTACACCGCGGACCGGATGGGCCCGGTGGAGCTGGCGAGCTGCTCGTTCGGGCAGAGCAGCAAGGTCAGCTACCTGCAGATGCTCACGGCGGTCTGTGCGGTGGTAAACGGCGGCGAGCTGATGCAGCCCTACGTTGTGGCGAAAATCACGGCGCCTGACGGCACTGTTGTGAAGGAAGTGCAGCCGACGGTGAAGCGCCGCGTCATCAGCGAGGAGACCTCAGCCACGATGTGCCGCCTGATGGAGGGTGTCGTTACAGGCGGCACGGGTAAGCAGGCCGCGCTGGCGGGCTACCGCATCGGCGGCAAGAGCGGCACGAGCCAAAAGCTGGACAGCGCCAACGAGGGCGCGCGCATTGCGAGCTTTGTCTCCGTTGCGCCCATCGACGACCCCAAGGTCGCTGTGCTGGTCTGCCTGGATGAGCCCCACAGCTGGACGACGAGCGGCGGCGCGCTCTCCGGGCCGGTGTGCGCCGAGGTACTGGGAAAGGTGCTGCCGTATCTGGGGGTGGAGAGGGAAAGCGGCGAATAAAGACAGCCGGGCACGGGCGGATATGGAATCCGCCCCTACGTTGAATCGGGAAAGCGCAGGGTGACGGGGCTCTGCCCGTTTGCCGCTGCACGATACAAAAAACTCCGCGCCGTCCCTCTTGACATTCCTCGATCCGGTGTTATACTGGTAAAGTACGCAAACGAACAGTTAGACAACGAACAATTCGAAATCTAACTTCTTGGGCCCGAAAATCGTAAAGGAGGGAAGAAATGCACGAATCATCGCATGATGACTGCGGCTGCTGCGCGGATGCCCACTTCGGCGCACTGCTGAACCAGACCTCGCGGCTCATCCGCCGTGCGCTGGATGCCCGCATCAACGCCGAGGTCAGCTCGGAGCTGTCGGGCGTGCGCGGCATGGTGCTGGGCGACATCGTCCGTGCCGAGCGCCAGGGCCGCGACGTCTACCAGCGCGACATTGAGCAGTGGTTCAACATTCGCCGCTCCAGCGTCACCGCCATGCTGCAGGGCATGGAGCAGGATGGCTTCATCACCCGCAGCGCCGTGGCGAAAGACGCCCGCTTAAAGCGCCTTATCCCCACAGAGAAGGGCCGCGCCTGTCACAAGCAGATCGAAGAAAGCATTGCGCGGTTTGAGGATGACCTGCAAAGCGGCATTGACCCGCAGCAGGCCGCCGCGGCCCGCGCTGTGCTGGAGCAGACCCTGCGCAACGCACAGCACATCCTGCAAGAGGAAAATACCAACCAAGAGAGGGGAAATACCAATTGTTAAAAACACTCGGACGTGAAACCAAGGGCTTCCGCCTGGTCTCCGTGCTGACGCCGATCTTTATGATCGCGGAGGTCATCATGGAAATGATCATCCCGAAGCTGATGGCCTCCATCATTGACAACGGCGTCACGCCGGGCAATATGCAGGTCATCTACACCGTCGGCGCACAGATGGTCGTCGCGGCGCTGTTCGGCCTGCTGTTCGGCATTCTGGGCGCGGTGGCCGGCTCCCACGCGGCCACGGGCTTTGCCCGCAACCTGCGCCGCGGCATGTTCCGCAACATCCAGACCTTCAGCTTTGCCAACATTGACAAGTACTCCACCGCGGGCCTGGTCACCCGCATGACCACCGACGTCACCAACATCCAGAACGCCTACCAGATGCTGCTGCGCATGTCGGTGCGTGCGCCCGCCAGCATGATCGTGGCGCTGATCATGTCCTACACGATCAACCGTCGGCTGGCAAACATCTATTTGATCGCCGTCATCCTGCTGGGCTGCGCGCTCGCCTTTATTATGAGCCGCGCCACCAAGTACTTCGGCGAGGCATTCCGCAAGTACGACGACCTGAACGAGAGCGTGCAGGAGAATGTCTCCGCCATCCGCGTTGTCAAGGCCTATGTGCGCGAGAAGTTTGAGGGCGAGAAGTTCCGCAAGGCCAGCGAGAATGTGCGCAATCTGCTGATGCGTGCCGAGCTGATCCTGGCCTGGAACGCCCCGCTCATGCAGCTGACCGTCTACAGCTGCATCCTGCTCATCTCCTGGATCGGTGCCCAGCTCATCGTCAGCTCCGGCGCAACGACCTTCACCACCGGCGACCTGATGAGCATGCTGAGCTACTGCATGAACATCCTTATGAGCCTGATGATGCTGTCCATGGTGTTCGTCATGATCACGATGTCTGCAGCCTCCGCCAAGCGCGTGGCCGAGGTGCTGGACGAGCAGTCCGACCTGACGAACGGTGAGGACCCTGTTATGGAGGTCAGGGACGGCTCCGTCAAGTTCGACCACGTCAGCTTTGCCTATAAAAAGGATGGCGAGAAGGCCCTCGAGGACATTGACCTCGACATCAAGTCCGGCGAGACCATCGGCATCATTGGCGGCACCGGTTCGGCTAAGTCCAGCCTTGTGCAGCTGCTGCCGCGTCTGTACGACGTGACCGAGGGCAGCGTGACCATCGGCGGCGTTGATGTGCGCAGATATGACCTCGACACCCTGCGCAACAACGTCGCCATGGTGCTGCAGAAGAACGAGCTGTTCAGCGGCACGATTGCCGAGAACCTGCGCTGGGGCAACCCCGACGCCACCGACGCCGAGATCGAGGACGCCTGCAAGCAGGCCTGCGCCGATGAATTTATCGAGCGCTTCCCCGATAAGTACCAGACCCACATCGAGCAGGGCGGCAACAACGTCTCCGGCGGCCAGAAGCAGCGCCTCTGCATTGCCCGCGCACTGCTGAAAAAGCCCCGCATCCTGATCCTGGACGACTCCACCTCCGCCGTCGATACCGCGACGGACGCAAAGATCCGCCATTCGTTTGCGGAAAAAATCCCCGGCACGACGGTGTTCATCATCGCCCAGCGCATTTCCTCCGTGGAAAATGCGGACAAGGTCCTCGTGCTCGACAACGGCAGGGTCAGCGGCTTTGACACCCCGGCCAACCTGCTGAAAACAAATGCCATCTACCAGGATGTCTACAACAGCCAGACCAAAGGCTCCGGCGACTTTGATGAGAAGGGAGGGGAGGCATAATGGCACAGCAGCCTAAAGTCGTAAAGGTCGGTCCCGGCGGGCGCAGCAATGGCCCCCGCCCCAAGGTCGAAAACCCCGGCAAGGTGTTCAAGCGCATCCTCGCCTATGTCATGAGCCGCTATAAGGCACAGGTCATTGTGGTGCTCTGCTGCATTCTGCTGGCTGTGTTCGCCCAGCTGCAGGGCGTCATGTTCTCTCAGACGCTGATCGACAGCTACATTCTGCCGCTGCTCAAGGCGGGCAGCACGGACTTCAGCGGCCTGGCCGCGGCTATCCTGCGCGTGGCAGTCATCTACTGCGTCGGCATCGCTGCTGTCTTTGTGCAGAACCGCCTGATGGCAAGGATCACCCAGGGCACGCTGAAGGACCTGCGTGACGAGATGTTCACCCACATGCAGACGCTGCCCATCAAGTACTTTGACACCCACGCCCACGGCGACATTATGTCGGTCTACACGAACGACATTGACACGCTGCGCCAGATGATCAGCCAGAGCCTGCCGCAGCTCGTCAACACGGTTGTGACCCTCGTCGGCGTGCTGGCCTCGATGCTCTATCTGAGCGTCCCCCTGACGGTGCTGGCCCTCGCGATGGTCGGCGTCATGCTGCTGGCGACGAAGTACCTGACCGGCAACTCCGGCAAATACTTCATCAAGCAGCAGCAGGAGCTGGGCAAGGTCAATGGCTACATTGAGGAAATGATGAACGGCCAGAAGGTCATAAAGGTCTTTTGCCATGAGGAAATTGCCATTGAGGAGTTCGACAGGCTCAACGATGAGCTGTTCCACAGCGCCGACAAGGCAAACTCCTATTCGCTGGTAGCAATGCCCGTCAACGGCCAGCTGGGCAACCTGTCCTACGTGTTCTGCGCCATCCTCGGCGGTGCGCTGGCTATCAACGGCTTCGGCGGCTTTACGCTGGGCGGTCTCGCCAGCTTCCTTGTGCTGACCCGTCAGTTCAACCAGCCCATCAGCCAGATCTCCATGCAGCTGAACTCCGTCGTTATGGCGCTGGCCGGCGGTGCGCGTATCTTTGCACTGCTGGATGAAAAGCCCGAGGTCAATGAGGGCGACATCACCCTGGTCCACGCCAAGTACGAAGCGGACGATACTGTCACCGAGACGAACGAGTCCACCGGCATGTGGGCGTGGAAACGCATGGATGCCGACGGCAAGCCCCGGTACACCAAGCTGGAGGGCGACATCGTCTTTAAGGATGTGGACTTCGGCTACGACGAGAAGAAGATCGTCCTGCATGACATCAACCTGTATGGCCGTCCGGGGCAGAAGATCGCCTTTGTCGGCTCCACCGGCGCGGGCAAGACGACGATCACGAACCTTATCAACCGCTTCTACGACATCCAGAAGGGCCGGATCCTGTACGACGGCCACGACATCAAGTCCATTGAGAAGGACGCGCTGCGCTCCTCTCTGGGCATCGTCCTGCAGGATACCCACCTGTTCACCGGCACGGTCATGGAGAACATCCGTTATGGCCGCCTGACTGCCACCGATGAGGAGTGCATGGCCGCCGCGAAGCTCGCGAATGCGGATACCTTCATCAAGCATCTGCCCGACGGCTACAACACGATGCTGACCGGCGACGGCACGAACCTGAGCCAGGGCCAGCGCCAGCTGCTGGCGATTGCCCGCGCGGCTGTCGCAGACCCGCCGGTGCTGATCCTGGACGAGGCAACGTCCTCTATCGACACCCGCACCGAGAAGCTTGTGCAGGACGGCATGGACGGCCTGATGTATGGCCGCACGACCTTCGTCATTGCCCACCGTCTGTCCACCGTGCGCAACTCGGACTGCATCATGGTGCTGGAGCAGGGCCGTATCATTGAGCGCGGCACCCACGACGAGCTGATCGCCCAGAAGGGCCGCTATTACCGCCTGTACACCGGCAACTTTGCCGAGAACTCTTAAGCGCAGAGATGTCGAAAAAAGCCGCAAAACGGCATAAAATCAATCAAAACTGCCGGGATAGCATCTGCCGTCCCGGCGGTTTTTGTGCAAAATGCCGCAACAGCGCCAAAAAGTTGACGGGAAGGTAAAAAGTGGTTATAATAGGATACGTAGACACGCAAAAAGCGGTGTTTGACCACGCGGCATGAGGGAAACTACAAACAAGATTTGCCGCATAATATACATGATATACCTATAGGAGGAACAAATATGGCACCGAAGAAGATTGCACAGACCGTACTTACCGAGGGTAAGTTCTATACCATCAGCGCCGCCAACGGCAAGGTCATTGAGGTCGCTGACTATAACATTGACAATGGCGCGAAGATCCAGCTGATGGACAACGCCAACTTTGAGTGGCAGCAGTGGAACTTCGTCGCAGCAGGCGACGGCGTTTACCGCATCCAGAACCGCTTCACCGGCAAGATGATGGATCTGGACATGGGCGGCGTCAGCGACGGCACCCGCGTCCACCAGTGGGAGGGTGCCCAGGCATCCAGCCAGCTGTGGGTCGTGGAGCCTACCAACGATGGCCGCGTCAAGATCAAGTCCAACCTGGCCGGCAAGCTGCTGGACCCCGGCATGGCTACCGAGAACGGCACCGTGCTGCAGATCTGGGCTGACGTCAACGGTGACAACCAGTTCTGGACCATCAACGAGGTCACCCGCAAGCCCAAGACCAGCGTGAAGGCTACCACCGTGAAGGCCAAGGCCGCTGCCGAGAAGGCCGCCACCGAGGTCGTCAAGGCTGCTGAGCCTGTCGTCGAGAAGGCCGTCAAGGCTGCCAAGCCTGCCGCTGAGAAGGCTGTCAAGGCTGCGAAGCCCGTCGTCGAGAAGGCCGTCAAGGCTGCCGAGCCCGTCGTTGAGAAAACCGTCGAGGCTGCGATGCCCGTCGTCGAGAAGGCCGTCAAGGCTGCCGAGCCTGTCGTTGAGAAGGCTGTTGAGGCTGCCAAGCCCGCAGCCGAGAAGGCCGTCGAGGCCGTCAAGACCGCCGCTGCCAAGACCAACACCCGCAAGGGCGGCAAGGGCAAGCGCCGCAAGTAATTTGCTTTGAACTTTTTCCCTGCAATTTTTGTGCTGTAACGAGAAAACCCCGCCCCGTCAGGATGCAGTTCCTGACGGGGCGGGGTTATTTTTTGTTTGTGGCTGAAAAGCCTTCCCCTACGGGGGAAGGTGGCCCGAAGGGCCGGATGAGGGGCGGGTGTGCCAGTATTGCCCGTGAACGAGCTGCGGCGGAAACGCTGCCCTCATCAGTCACCTGCGGTGACAGCTTCCCCCACGGGGGAAGTCTTCAGACTTACCCCAGCGCCGCAATGCTCTCCTTGATCTTGGCGGCCTTGTCCTGGGCGGCAGCCAGCTTGGCGCGGGTCTCCTCGACGAGCTTCGCCGGGGCCTTCTCGACGAACTTCGGGTTGTTCAGCTGGTTCGTGAACATGCCCAGCTCCTTCTCGGCCTTGGTCAGCTCCTTGTTCAGGCGGGCCAGCTCCTTGTCGCGGTCGATCAGCTCCATCATCGGGATAAAGCCCTTCGCGTCGGGGGTCGCCACGTTGACCATGCCGTCGGTGCTGCCCTCGTACTTTGCCGTGACCGTTACGTCGGTGGCAAAGGCAAAGCGGGCCAGATACGCGCCGCCCTTCTCAAACGCGGCGGGGGAGGCAGTCTCAATGACCATGCTCGTCTTTTTGGCGGGGTGGACGTTCATCTCGGCACGCATGGCGCGGACAGCCTTGATGTAGTCCATCAGCTTCTCAAAGTCGGCGCAGTCCTCGGCCCAGACCTTCATGTTCTCGTCGCCGGGCCACTTCTCGTTCATGATGGTCTCGGCGCTGCCGGGCAGAGCCTGATAGATCTCCTCGGTGATGAACGGCATGAAGGGGTGCAGCAGCTTGAGCGCCTTGTCCAGCACGTAGACCAGCACCTTGCGGGCCGCGTCGGCGGCTGCCGCGTCCTCGCCGTTCAGGCGGGTCTTGCAGATCTCGATATACCAGTCGCAGTAGACCTCCCAGATGAAGTTCTCGACCTTCTCGGCGGCCAGACCCAGCTCGTACTTGTCGAGGTTGGCGGTAGCCTCGGCGGCGACCTTGGCAAGCTCGGACAAAATCCACTTGTCGCTCATGTCGAGCAGGCTTTCCTCGGGCAGACCCGGCTCAAAGTCCTCGGGCAGGTTCATCTGCACAAAGCGGGAGGCGTTCCACAGCTTGTTGGCAAAGTTGCGGCAAGCAAGGACTTTTTCATCGCTGTAGCGCATATCGTTGCCTGCGGTGGAGCCGATGATCAGCATCATGCGCAGTGCGTCCGCGCCGTACTGCTCAATGACCTCCAGCGGGTCAATGCCGTTGCCCAGGGATTTGGACATTTTGCGGCCCTGGCTGTCGCGGACAATGCCGTGGATCAGTACCGTGTCAAACGGTGCCTTGCCGGTGTAGGCCAGACCCGAGAAGATCATGCGGGACACCCAGAAGCCGATGATGTCATAGCCGGTGACCAGCGTGTTCGTGGGGTAGAAGTAGTTGTAATCCTCGGCGTTCTCGTTGGGCCAGCCCAGCGTGGAGAACGGCCACAGGGCAGAGCTGAACCAGGTGTCCAGCGTGTCGGGGTCCTGGGTCATGTTGGAGCTGCCGCACTTGGGGCAGGTGCAGGGGGCTTGCTTGGCCACGACGGTCTCGCCGCAGTCGTCGCAGTACCAGGCGGGGATCTGATGGCCCCACCACAGCTGGCGGCTGATGCACCAGTCACGGCCGCCCTTCATCCAGTTGATATAGTTCTTGGTGAAGCGCTCGGGCACGAACTTGATCTCGCCCTTCTCGACGCTCTCGATGGCGGGCTTGGCCAGCGGCTCCATCTTGACGAACCACTGCTTGGAGACCATCGGCTCAATGACCGAGTGGCAGCGGTAGCAGGTGCCCACGTCGTGGGTCAGCGGCTCGGTCTCCTTCAGCGCACCGCAGGCCTCCAAATCGGCCAGAATGGCCTTGCGGGCCTCCAGCGCGGTCATGCCGGCATACTTGCCGCAGTCCAGCACGTCCGGCTCGTCGGCAGCAGCGCGGCCCGCCGCCTTCTCGGCATCGACGGCGGCCTTGTCGGCGGCGCCGGTCATGTGGCCGTCGTAGGTCAGCACACGGATCATCGGCAGGTCGTGGCGCTTGCCGACCTCAAAGTCGTTGGGGTCGTGGGCGGGGGTGATCTTCACAACGCCGGTGCCCTTCTCCATGTCGGCGTGCTCGTCGCAGACGATGGGGATTTCGCGGCCCAGCAGCGGCAGCACGACATGGCAGCCGTGCAGGTGCTTGTAGCGCGGGTCCTCGGCGTTGATGGCAACAGCGGTATCACCCAGCATCGTCTCGGGGCGGGTCGTGGCCAGCTCCAGCATTTCGTCATAAGTGATTTCTTTCAGCTTCTGCGCATTCTCCACCTTGCGGGGATCGGCAGTGTATACGCCCTCCACATCGGTAAAGATCTGGCACTTGTCTGCATTCAGTGCAGCAGCGATAGCCACCGCAGAGGTATCGGACCCGCCGCGCCCCAGTGTAGTCAGGTCATCATAGCGGTTCAATCCTTGGAACCCGGCTACCACCACAATATTGCGCTTAGCCAGCTCCGCCTGCAAGCGGTTGGGCTTAATGTTCTTGATCCGCGCTGCGCCGTACACCGCGTTGGTGTTAAATCCGGCCTGCCAGCCCAGCAGGCTGATCACCGGAAAGCCCATACGCTCAATGGCCATGGCCAGCAGCGAAATGGAGATCTGCTCCCCGGCGGTCAGCAGCTGATCCATTTCTCTGGCTGCTGCGTGGGGGTTGATCTCTTTGGCCTTTTCAATCAAATCATCGGTGGTATCGCCCTGAGCGGACACCACGACAACCACATCATTGCCGGCCTTATAAGTGTCCGTCACGATGCGTGCCACATTGTTTACACGCTCGGCATTGGCTACTGAGGAGCCGCCGAACTTCTGTACAATCAGTCCCATAGTCTATCTATCCTCCGAATTAGTAA